>Ga0209737_10000735_pt1 | contig 25325 bp, 23 predicted proteins | sample TergutCu122P3_FD_187284 | JGI IMG/M metagenome (GOLD analysis project Ga0209737, IMG submission 187284) | Cubitermes ugandensis P3 segment gut microbial communities from Kakamega Forest, Kenya - Cu122 P3 (SPAdes) (version 2) | ecosystem: Host-associated > Arthropoda: Insects > Digestive system... | reverse complement strand
TCTTTGAACGCACACATATCAATCCCCGTTAATCACAATATCAACGAAATAAATTCCGTTCGGGGACGAGTGCGGTTCTCTGCTTTCTTTCCAAATCCCTGAGCGGTACCTTGAAACAGAACAGCAACTGCGATACGAAACTGCGCGAAACTGCGCGAAACTGCGCGAAACGACGGTACGAAACTACAACGTAAAGCGCAACGGCAAATATGCCTGTACGCTTAAGCACAGAAGCATAGGAAGGTTTTGGGCTTTTGTCAAGCTGAATCTGGGATAATACCGGCACCGCCCCCGTAGCTCAGTGGATAGAGCACATTCCTCCTAAGAATGGGGTCGCACGTTCGATTCGTGCCGGGGGCGCCAGATCATGCGATGCCGCCGCAGTTTCGGCTGCCGCCATTTTCAGGAACGTCATGGGTAAGCTTCTTTTTTGGGTGTTGATTTTTATTGTCGCCTTGATCGCCTGGCGGCTGTGGAATATCCGGCAATTGCATTTGCGCCGTCGCGGCGAATCGCCTCCGAAGAATAAACCAGCGCAGGGCGAACCTATGGTGCGCTGTGTCCGCTGCGGCGTTTTTCTGCCGCGCGAAGAAGCGCGGCTGACGCACAATGGTTACCGCTGTAATGATGAGGCGTGCAATCGCCATGATTGAGCTTTTTTGATTTGTTGTGGATACCCTTGTGCGTCAATTCTTCCCCCACCCCACCCCACCCCTGCAAGCGGGGAAGGGGGTACCGAAATGTTGGGGTTCGCAAGCTCACCCCAACCTACAGCACTGGATTCCCGCTTTCGCGGGAATGACGGGGAGAAGGGCGCATTTTCTTCGCGGCTTCGCGGCTTCGCGTGAACCCATTTGTTGGGGTTCGCAAGCTCACCCCAACCTATACTAGCTTACCCACCGGAGGCCGTTCTGCCACTTTCCTCTTTGCCCGTCTCCTCGGTTCCGCTGGGAATTACCGGTCGGCGGATTCTGTGGATCGTCAGCATTTACCGCTGCGGTTATGCGCTGGCGCTGCTGGGCGGGGTGCTGATTCCGTCCGCGAAGCTGGCGGGCGTGGCGATGCCCGGCCTTTTTATGGCGGGCGCGGCGGCTTATTTCGTCGTTGCGCTGGGGTTGATGCTGGTCGCTCAGATGGAGCGCGAATTGATTCCTCTGCCCTGGTTTTTGTTGCTCTCTATCGCAGGCGATACGGTTTTTCTTACCATCCTGATTGCTGCCGGCGGCCATGCGTTTTTGCCGCTGGCCATTTTTCTTTTTCCGCAGCTTGCCGCTCACGGCTGGCTGCTCGACCGCCGGATGGCGCTGGTTCATGCGGCATTGCCCACACTTTCTTTCCTCGGCGTCGATTTTTTCCTGTTCATCAGTCGCCGCATTGAGGGCGGGCTGCTGATTGAAACAACGCTGATTTCCGCCGGTTATTTTGTCGTCGCGTTCGTCGCTGCTACCGTCGGTCGCTACACGCAGGCTTCCGAGCGACTGGTGCAGCAACGCAATATCGACATCGCCAATCTGGAACAGATCAACCGCGTGGTCATCCGCGACATGAAAGACGGCGTGCTGGTGCTCGACTTGAAAGGGATTGTTCGCGGCTATAACTTGCAGGCGTTGTCGCTGCTCAATGTCGCCGATTACGCCGCCGCCGGTCAGCGTCTGGCGCAGTGGAGCGCGCCGCTCAACGATGCCTGGGAACAATGGCAGCGCGATCCCGAAACGCCGCAGACGTCGTTTGCCGTCGAGTCCACCACTTCGGCGTTGTTGCCGCGTTTCGTTCGCATCGGTACCGGCGTCAGCGGCGGTACGCTGGTGTATCTCGAAGACCTGGGACGCGCCCGCATCGAAGCGCAGAATCTCAAGCTGGCCGCGCTGGGTCGTTTAACCGCGTCGATCGCTCATGAGGTGCGCAATCCGTTGTCCGCCATTCAGCAAGCCGCGCAACTGCTCGAGGAGGACGAGATGGTGCCAACCGAGGGGCTTCGCCTTCTGAACATGATTCGCAACAACGGCAAACGAATCGACCGCATCGTCACCGAAGTGCTGCAACTCAACCGCCGCGATCGCTGCTCTCCCGAAACGCTTCGTTTACAGGATGTGCTGCAACACCTGATCGATGAAATCCGCGCCAGCGAGCAGATGCCGGACGACACGATTGCGCTCGATGTCGCTGTTCCGAGCGATCTCACGATCAGCTTTGACCGCGGACACCTCGATCAAATCCTGTGGAACCTGCTGCGCAACGCCTGGCAGTTTTGCCGGAAAGCGCCCGGCAGCGTTCGGGTTTCCGTCACGCTGGAATCCCCGAAAGACCGTGTTCGCCTCGACATTCTCGACGACGGCCCGGGAATCGTGCCGGAGCAGCGGGAGCAAACGTTTGAGCCTTTTTACACGACCCGAACGTCGGGCACCGGCCTCGGCCTTTACATCGCCCGCGAACTCGCCACTGCCAATCAGGCCACTCTCGAACTGTTGCCTTACACCGAAGAACACGGCGCCCATTTCCGTTTGCGGTTGCCGCGCGCTCCGCAAACGTGAGCCTGAACGCTTTTATTAACCACGAAAAAACACGAAAGCGGTTTCCTGGAGCGTTTTCGGTTTAAATGTGCACGACAAATAACCCCGTCCCCACCCTTGCCCCCCCCCCCCTTGAAGGCATAGGTATCTGCGTCATGGTCTCTGATGACATGTGCTCTGCTTTTTTCTCGCATTCCAAGCAGCGCCGCAGGCGCGCAACATGAGTAACCGTCGGTGGAGCGTGAGCGTAGCGAACGCGGAACCGGCGGAGACAGACAGCACCATCGTCCAGCCCTGCAAGGGCTGAACAGGCATTATTCAGCCCTTGCAGGGCTGGGGGCGTGTTGGATGTTCGCTTTCCGCCGGTTTCGCTCGCGATGCTCGCTCCACCGACGGTTACTCATTTTACGCCCCTTCGGGGCTACGCCCATACTTGGGTAGATACCTATGCCTTGAAGGGGAGGGAACAGAGCGGCGCAACGCGGAAATGTGTACAACTAAACAGAAAATGCTCTGGCTTCTGCATCCTGCGCCCTGAGATCGCATCCAATGGCCGTTTCTAGGATAATATTCATTCACACCCTTTGTGTCCGGATTTGAAAAACGATGGAAACCTCCGCCCCCGCTTCTTCACGCCGCCGCCGTTCCCGCGTTCAGCCGCGCGTGCTGGTGATCGACGACGAACCCGATTTGCTGGAACTGCTTGAGATCACGATGATCCGGCTGGGGCTGGATGTCACCTGCGCCAATTCGGTGGCGAGCGCCATCGCCAAGCTGGATTCGCAGGATTTCGACTTGTGTCTGACCGACATGCGACTTCCCGACGGCGAAGGACTCGACGTTATCGCTCACATCCACCGCAAGGAATTGGACGTTCCGGTCGCGGTGATCACCGCCTTCGGCAGCGCCGAAAACGCCGTCGCCGCGTTGAAAGCCGGCGCTTTCGATTACCTCGCCAAGCCGGTCAACCTCGAACAGTTGCGGGCGCTGGTCAAACAGGTGGTCAAAGCGCCGGAAAAAATTCGAGCGCCGGAAGGCTACACGCTGCTCGGCAACTCGTCCGCGATCAAACAGGCGCGCGACCTGATCGAGCGTGTCGCGCAAAGCCTCGCGCCGGTTTTCATCAGCGGCGAATCCGGCAGCGGCAAGGAAGTGGCGGCGCGGCTGATCCATCTTCACGGGCCGCGCGCCACCGCGCCGTTCGTCCCCGTCAACTGCGGCGCCATCCCCGAAAACCTGATGGAAAGCGAATTCTTCGGCTACAAAAAAGGTTCGTTCACCGGCGCCGACAGCGACCGCGAAGGTTTTTTTCAGGCGGCCAACGGCGGCACATTGTTTCTCGACGAAGTCGCCGACCTGCCGCTGTCGATGCAAGTCAAACTGCTGCGCGCCATTCAGGAAAAAACCGTTCGCCGCATCGGCAGCCAGGTCGAAGAGCCGGTGGACGTTCGCATCATCTGCGCCTCGCACAAGAAACTGGCGCCGCTGGTTGAATCCGGACAATTCCGCCAAGACCTGTTTTTCCGGCTGCATGTGATCGAAGTCAACATGCCGTCGCTGCGCGAGATGCACGAGGACATTCCGCTGATCGCCCGCGCCATCCTCGAAAAGCTGGCGCGCGGTCGTTCCGTCGAACTGACCGACGACGCGATCACCGCGCTGAAACGTTACCCGTTCCCCGGCAACGTCCGCGAACTGGAGAACATCCTCGAACGCGGTTTGTCGCTGGCCGTCCACCCGACGCAAATTCGCGCGGAGGATCTGTACCTGTCGCCGGTCACCAGCAGCGTTCCCCGCCGGGACCCCGCCGCGTCTTCGGTCGCGCTGGGCGAGGGCGAAATCCCCGCGTCGCTCGAAATGTACCTCGACGATGTGGAACGGGCGGCGCTTCTGGCAGCGCTCGAAAGAACCCGCTTCAACCGGACCGAAGCCGCCAAACTGCTCGGGATCACGTTCCGCGCGATGCGCTACCGGATGGAACGGCTGGGAATCAAGTGATCGGCGCCTCAACCCAAAACCGCCGTAGTTCCCTTCGGGGACGTTTGCGCCTCGCCGCCGATGGCTGGATCGCTGGCATCCACCGGATTCCCTCGCCGAATTGCGATGAGCGGCCTGCCGATGAAAGCTCTCCTCTTCCATCCCTCTCCCCCTGCCCCTCTCCCGCGGAAAGCGGGAGAGGGGAGACATTTCCCTCCTCTCTCCCGCTTGCGGGAGAGAGGAGGCGAGATGGGGTTTCCGTCGCGCCTTCGCAAGAAAACGTCCGCCGTGTTAAATCGCCGCTATCGCTCATCGTCCTCCACAACATTTCGCTGCCGCCCGGCTATTTCGGCGGCCACGACATCCTGAAACTCTTTACCAACACGCTCAACCCCGCCGCCCACCCGCTGTACCCGGCGCTGGCGCGGCTCAGGGTGTCGGCGCATTTCGTGGTCCGCCGCAACGGTCGGCTCATCCAATGCGTCTCCTGCCGACAACGCGCCTGGCACGCCGGCGTCTCGCAATGGCAAGGCCGCCCCCGTTGCAACGATTTCTCCATCGGCGTCGAACTGGAAGGCAGCGACCACACGCCCTACACCGCCCGCCAGTACCGCAGCCTGAATCGGCTTCTGGACTGCCTTTGTCGCCATTATCCGATCACCGCCATCGTCGGTCACAGCGTTATCGCTCCGGGGCGCAAGACCGACCCCGGCCCTGCATTCGACCCGTCACGGCTTGAAGCAGCACCTTTTGCCACCGTTAAAACATCGGCATAGCACTTTACGCGCTGATACGAATCGCCCGATAGCCCGCCGAACCGACGGGCTATAATGCAGCGCCATGTCTCTATTGATCGACTTTTTTCCGCTGCTGTTGTTTTTTGTCGTCTTCAAGATTTACGACATTTTCGCCGCGACCGCAGTGGCGATCGTCGCTTCCGCCATCCAGATCGCTTACCTGTACTGGCACAAGAAACTCGCGGCGGTGCACTGGCTGTCCCTCGCTATCATTGTGATTTTCGGCGGCGCCACCTTGTTGCTGCACGACGAAGCCTTCATCAAATGGAAACCGACGGTGCTCTACGTCGCCTTCGCGTTGGTGCTGGCCGCCGGCAAACTGATCTGGCAGCGCGACCTGCTGCGCTATGTTATGAAGGGCATTGAGTTGCCGGATCGCGTGTGGAACGGGCTTACCTGGGCATGGACAACTTTTTTCGCTTTTCTGGCCGTTCTCAACTGGCTTGTTGCGTTCCATCTGGGTTTTTCGACCGATACCTGGGTCACCTTCAAGGTTTGGGGCATTCTGGGCATCATGTTGCTGTTCGTCCTCGGGCAGGGCTTGGTTCTCGTCCGTTACCTTCCACAAGAAGAACCGCAAGAAAAACCATGAAGGATTCTGCTATCATCACCGTTCTTTGCAAACGCAGGAGCGTTTCATCTCCTGCACCCTTAATCTCCGAAGTTTTCTTTCACCACCCAAAGGAAGTGTTTTATGACTAAAACCCGTATCGCCGGCGCGCTGTTGGTAGCGCTTTTCTCGATCTCTGTCGCAGCACAAACCCCGGCTCCCAAAGCTGATGCCGCCAAGGCCGCAGCGCCGCAAGGCAAAACCCTGTACTCGAAAGAGATTTTCGATTACTTCCTGAAGCAGCGGACAGCGCAAGGCCAGCCCGATTCGCCGGAACTGCGTGAAGCGTTGCGCGAAGAGCTCAACACCCGCGAGTTGCTGCTCAAAGAAGCCAAGAAAGCCGGCCTCGAAAAACAGGCCGACATCAAAATGGAAATCCTGCTGGGCAGCGACATGGTGCTGATTCGCTCCTTCCTGGGCGACTGGGCACAGAAGAACCCGATCCCCGATGATTTCCTGAAGAACGAGTACAACGCGCTGAAAACGCAGTTGGGCGACAAGGAGTACAAAATCTCCCACATCCTCGTGGAAGGCGAGAACGACGCCAAGACGATTATTGCCGACCTGCAAAAAGGCAAGAAATTCGCCGACATCGCCAAGGACAAATCGAAAGACCCAGGCTCCAAGGAAAGAGGCGGCGATCTCGGTTGGAACACGCCGAGCAGCTTCGTCAAGCCGTTCGCCGATGCGTTGCCGACAGTCGGAAAAGGCAAGTTCACCCCGACGCCGATCCAAAGCCAGTACGGCTGGCACGTGATCTTGGTCGAAGACATCCGCGATACCAGCCTGCCGTCGTTTGAAGAAGCGAAACCGCAGTTGCAACAGCGGGCGCAAATGCAGTGGATGGAAAAATATTTCGAAGAACTGCGTAAAAAAGCCGGCGTGTAATTTTCAAGAACCAGGCGCCGGAATCAGGATAGCGCCTGTTCACATGAAAAACGAAGGGCGGGTTTCAACCCCGCCCTTTCTTTTAGAGCGAAAAAAATCTTTGTTAACCACGAAAAACACGAAGGCCACGAAAAAATTTGGACTGGCTACTCAAAAACCCTCTGATGTCTTCGGTCATTGGTGTCTACCGGCAAACAAATTCAGTTGTTTCATCTTTTTGGTACCAGAACGCCGGATTTCAGCCTATGCCGTAGACAACAGCCAGCCGAATAGCGTCGCCATCCGGGTCAAGTTGTAACAAGCGAAGGTGAAGACAGTTTGCGCCGTTACTTTTGCCTACCCGATAAAACGGGGCTTTTCTCCGCGGCTTCGCGTGAGGTTATTTTTCGTGCTTTCCGTCTCTTTTGTGTCTTTCGTGGTTAAAAAACAGGGCGGGTTTGAAACCCGCCCCTGCACACGCAAACGAACCGGAAGCGCCGCTTATCTCGCGGGTTGACCGCTGTTCACTCTCAATTCGAGCAGTTCGCGTTTCAACGCAAGATGCTTCGGCATTTTCTCTCCGAGTTTGTCGAACGACTCTTTATGGCTTTCCATCTCCGCTCTCCAGGCATCGACATTCACTTCGGTCAATGCCTCAAAGGTGGCTTTGTCGATATCCGAGTCGGTCCAAACGATGTCTTCATAGCGCGGCATCCAGCCAAGCGCGGTTTCCTTGGCGCCAACACGGTCGTTCACGCGATTGACGATCCAGTGCAGAACGCGCATGTTTTCGCCGAACCCCGGCCACATGAACTTGCCTTTTTCGTCCAGACGGAACCAGTTGACGCAGAAGAATTTGGGCGTATGCCTGACGTTCTTGCTCATTCTCAGCCAATGGTCGAAATAATCGCCTATGTGGTAGCCGCAGAAAGGCAGCATCGCAAACGGATCGCGGCGCACCACGCCTTGTGCGCCAAAGGCGGCGGCGGTGGTTTCGGAGCCGATGGTGGCGGCCATATAGACGCCGTAATTCCAGTTGAACGACTGATAGATCAAGGGGATCGTCGAGGCGCGGCGACCACCGAAAAGGAACGCGGAAATCGGCACGCCCTTCGGGTCTTCCCAACGCGGATCGATCGACGGACACTGGCTGGCGGGCACGGTGAAACGCGCGTTCGGATGCGCCGCTTTGCGGCCTGTCTCGCGGGCGATTTCGGGCGTCCAGTCTTTGCCGGTCCAGTCGATCAGGTGCGCGGGCGTTTCTTTGGTCATGCCTTCCCACCAGACATCGCCATCATCGGTCAGCGCGACGTTGGTGAAGATGGTGTTTTCCTTGAGCATCGCGATACCGTTGTAGTTCGTCAGTTCCGACGTGTTCGGAGCAACACCAAAACAACCGGCTTCCGGGTTGATCGCGTGAAGACGACCATCTTCTCCCAGCTTGATCCAGGCGATGTCGTCGCCGACCATCGTGACCTTCCAGCCGTCAAACGCTTTCGGCGGGATCAGCATCGCAAGGTTAGTTTTTCCGCACGCGGAGGGGAAAGCGCCAGCGATGTAGGTTTTTTCACCCTCCGGCGATTCGACGCCGAGAATGAGCATGTGTTCGGCCAGCCAGCCTTCTTCGCGCGCCATCGTCGAAGCGATCCGCAACGCGAAGCATTTTTTGCCCAGCAGCGCGTTGCCGCCGTAGCCGGAACCATACGACCAGATTTCGCGGGTTTCGGGATAGTGAACGATGTATTTCACGTCCGGGTTGCACGGCCAGGAAACGTCTTGCTGCCCCGGCGCGAGCGGCGCGCCGACGGTGTGAACGCAAGGAACAAACCTGCCGTCGCGTCCCAGAACGTCGAACACCGCCCGACCCATGCGCGTCATGATGCGCATGTTGACGACAACGTAAGCCGAATCGGTGATTTCAATACCGATTTGTGCGATCGGTGAACCGAGCGGCCCCATCGAGAACGGCACGACATACATCGTGCGCCCGCGCATGCTGCCTTCAAACAAGCCGTTCAACGTTTTGCGCATTTCCTGAGGCGCCATCCAGTTGTTGGTCGGGCCGGCATCTTCTTCCTTCTCGGAACAGATATAGGTGCGATCCTCGACCCGCGCGACGTCCGACGGATCGGAACGCGCCAAAAAGCAATTTTTGCGCTTTTCAGGATTCAACTTGATGAACGTCCCGGAAGCGACCATCTCGGCGCAGAGGCGGTCGTATTCCTCCTGAGAGCCGTCGGCCCAGACGACACGATCAGGCTGGGTCAACGCCGCGATCTCGGCGACCCAGGCCTTAATCTTTTCATGTTTAACGTATTCGGGAATATTCAGATTTACGGATGGGCTCATAGCAGTACTCTTTTTGATGGATGATAGAAGATCGCCACACTCTGCAAACGTAAAGACCGTCTGCTTTCAGGTGGAAGCGAAATTCCGGAAAAATGCCCCGATTTCTCAAGGCGCCGAAACGCAGATAGTAAGATTATATAGCCTATTTACATGGCAGTCATTGCCAACCATCAAAATGGTTGACGTTAAATGCGAGAAAATGATTTTGCATGAAACGCCACAAGCAAGCACCGATAAACAAACGCAAGCAACATAACGCCCGCCCTTTTTTTCCCGCAGCCAGCAAAAAGCCCGCCATTTTTTAGCGCGTAGGGTGGATAAGCGAAGCGCAATCCACCAAAAAAGGGGGGCGGGTCGAATGGCTCATTGCTCGCCCGCATTTCGCATGCCCTCCGGATGGCGCGTCGCTTGTCCGGGCGACACACTTTCGTGTTTTTCGTGCTTCCCGTGGTTAAATAAAAAGCCCGCCATTCGATAAAATGCGCGGGCTTTTTTGCGGCTGAAAAAACGCTTACTTCAGCTTTATTTCCTTGTACATCACATGCTTACGAACGACGGGGTCGAATTTCTTGATCTCCATCTTTTCGGGCATGTTCTTCTTGTTCTTGGTCGTCGTGTAGAAATGACCCGTTCCAGCAGACGACTCCAATTTGATTTTTTCACGCATGATCGGTCTCCGTGCGTCGCCCGAAGGCGGCGCCTTCTAAATTAAATAGATTGGCCTTGCGCGCGCAAGTCGGCCAGCACAGCGTCGATCCCTTTTTTATCGATCGTGCGCAGCGCGGCGTTGGTCAGGCGCAAGCTGACGTAACGGTTTTCGCTTTCGACCCAAATCCGGCGCTGCTGCAAATTCGGCAGAAAACGGCGCTTGGTCTTGTTGTTCGCGTGGGAAACATGATGCCCCACCATCGGGCCTTTCCCTGTCACCTGGCATACTCGAGCCATGGTTTGCTCCTACTCAGTGTTCGTTCGTTATCGGATAAAAGGGCGGAAAAAGCCGCCGAGAACTTTTTATTATGCCCCAACCGTGGGAAAGAAGCAAGCGAACCAGATGTCAGAGGTCAGAGGTCAGAGGTCAGAGGTCAGAGGTCAGAACCCCGTCATTTTGCGCGGCGCGTAGGTTGGCGGTGAGTGCAGCGAACCCCAACGTTTTGCTCACGCGGAGGCGCGGAGTGCGCGGAGAAAAACATCCGTCATTCTGCGCGGCGCGAAGCGGCGTCGCAGAATCCAGAGAACCCCATCCCCATCCTAACCTTCCCCTTGAAGGGGAAGGAACTTCGCGCCTTCGCGTGAGAATTCTTCTTTGCGCTCTATGCGTTTCTTTGCGTTCTTTGCGGTGAAATGGTTTTTCTGACCCCTGATTCCTGACATCTGACCTCTGATCCCTGACCTCTGATCCCTGAAACCGAAACCGCCTCGTGTCCGGCGATGACAAAGTGATCGAGGACGCGAACGTCGATCAGCGCCAGCGCCTCGGCCAGTCGGCGGGTCAAGGCTTGGTCGGCGGCGGACGGCTCGGCGTGGCCAGACGGGTGGTTGTGCGCGAAAATGACGGCGGCGGCATTGTGTGTGAGTGCCCGCTTCACAACTTCGCGCGGATAAACCTGGGCTTCGGTCAGGGTTCCGCGAAACAGCTCTTCGCTGACGAGCAACCGGTTCTGGTTGTCGAGCCATAGCGCCTGGAAGGATTCGTGCGCCAGTCCGGCCAGCGACAGGATCAGGAATTCGCGGACTTGTTCGGGGCGATTGAAGGCGTCGCGCTCGGCAAGCGTTTCGCGCAGCAGGCGACGGGCGAGTTCGATGCCGGCCATCACTTGCGCCCGTTTGGCGGCGCCGAGTCCGGCGATGGTGCGCCATTCCTGATCGGGGGCGTTGAGAAGGCCGCGGATGCCGCCGAGTTTGGTGAGGATGTCGCGCGCCAGATCCACGGCGCTTTTGCCGCGCACGCCGGTACGCAGCAGGATCGCCAGCAGTTCGGCGTCGGACAGCGCCGCCGCACCCAGCGCGGCGAGGCGTTCGCGGGGGCGTTCCTGTTCAGGCCAATGCGAAATTGAACAATGCGAAATGGAACAATGCGAAGCGGTCATCGGTTTCTCTCGGAAAGGAGGGAGTTGCAGTGTAAACTTGAACACTGGAAAATGCCAACCGGGAAAAGGGTTTGTTTGATGGCAGATCACATGAAAACTTCGCAACCACGGATCGTGCTGGGCATCACCGGCAGCATTGCCGCGTACAAGGCGGCGGAATTGACGCGGCTGTGGGTGAAGGCGGGCATCACGGTGGATGTGGTGATGACCGAGGCGGCGTGTCGCTTCATCGCGCCGCTGACCTTGCAGGCGTTGTCGGGACGACCGGTGTGGACAGCGATGTGGGACGGCTCGCAGGACGGAATGCAGCACATCGCGCTGTCGCGCGGCGCGCAAGCGATTGTGGTGGCGCCGGCAAGCGCCGATTTTCTGGCGCGCACCGCGCAGGGTCGCGCCGATGAGGCGCTGTCGGCGCTGTGTCTGGCGCGTGAATGCCCGATGTTCGTGGCGCCCGCGATGAATGTGCAGATGTGGACGCATCCGGCGACGCAGCGCAATGTGGCGCGTTTGCGTGCCGACGGTGTGAAGGTGTTGGGGCCGGACAGCGGCGAATTGGCCTGCGGCGAAATCGGCGAAGGCCGAATGCTGTCGCCGGAAGCGATTGCGGCGGCGGTGTCGGCGCATTTGGCTGACGATGCCGCATTCGGAACCTTGCTTGCCGGTCGTCGCGTGTTGCTGACCGCGGGGCCAACGTTTGAAGCGATCGACCCGGTGCGCGGGTTGACCAACCGCAGTTCCGGCAAGATGGGATTCGCGCTGGCGCAGGCGGCCGCGCAGGCTGGCGCCGAGGTGACGCTCATCGCGGGACCGGTCGCGTTGCCAACACCATCGGGCGTCACGCGCGTTGATGTCATCAGCGCCCAAGACATGGCCGACGCCGTGTTCGCGCACATCGACCGCGCCGACATTTTCATCGGTGTTGCGGCAGTGGCCGACTACGCGCCCGCCGCACCCGCCGCGCAGAAAATCAAAAAAGAAACGAGCGACACCTTGACGCTGACGCTGCGCCCCACCGTCGATATTCTGGCGGAACTGGCAAAACGGGATGAGCGCGCGCCTAAGGTTTTCCGCGTCGGGTTTGCCGCCGAAACACAGGACATCGCTGCGCTGGGTGAAGCCAAACGCCGACGCAAGCATTTACCGCTGTTGATCGCCAACCGCGCACAGGACGCCATCAACGCCGACGACAACGAAGTGATCCTGCTTGACGACGACGGTGCGCATCCGCTGCCGCGCATGGACAAGACACTGCTGGCGCGACGGTTGGTCGAAGAAATCGCGCGGCGGTTTGTTCCCCTCTCCCCTTGCGGGAGAGGGGCAAGGGGAGAGGGGTAAAATGACTGCCGCCCCCTCTCCCGCCCCTTCGGGGCACCCTCTCCCGCGAGGGGAGAGGGTGAAAAGAGTATTTTCTTGAACCGAAAACGCTCTAACGATTTTTGATTTTGCGTTCATCGTTTTTATAATACGGAGATTTATCATGTCATTCGATGTTTTTTCAAATTCCTGGCAATCGTTTCTGCTGCGCGGCGTTCTTGCCATCGCGTTCGGTGTCGTGGCGTTGCTGCTTCCCAACACGATGTTGACGACGCTGGTGCTGATCTTCGGCGCGTTTGTACTGGTCGATGGCCTTATCACGATTGCTTCGGCGTTGAAAACGCGGGACGAAAACAAACATTGGCGAATATCGCTGCTGGAAGGTCTGCTCGCCGTGCTGGTGGGCGGATTCGCGTTTTTTGCGCCGAGCTTCACCGGCGTTGCGCTGATTCTCACCATCGGCGTGTGGGCCGTCGCTGCCGGTATGTTGCGATTGTTCGTCGGCATCAAATTGCGGCGCGCGGTGCGCGACGTTCTGGGAATGTATCTGAACAGCCTCGCTTACATCGTGTTCGGCGCACTGCTGCTGACCGCGCCCATCGTCGGCGCCGTGGCAATCATGTGGTGCCTCGGCATGTGGGCGATTTTCGCCGGCATCGCGCTGGTGTATTTCGCGTTCCGGTTGCGGGGGAAATGATTGAAAATCTTTGACCACGAAAAACACGAAGGCCACGAAAAAATGTCTCTCGCCCCGTCATTCCCGCGAAAGCGGGAATCCAGTGACCGATAAGAGGTAAAGGAGCGGGTGAACGTTGGGGTTCGCTACGCTCACCCGCAACCTACAGCGCGCTTTTCGTGCCTTTCGTGGTTAAACGCTTTTCTTTACAGCCAAAACAAAATGAAACTGAAAGTTGAACTTAAAATTCTCGATGAACGAATGCGCGCGCATGTGCCGACCAGCGCCACCGCCGGTTCCGCCGGCGTCGATTTACGCGCCTGTCTCGACGCGCCATTAACCCTGTCACCGGGTTCGACGCATCTGGTCTCGACCGGCTTGTCGCTTCACATCGGCGATCCCAACTACGCCGCGATGATTCTGCCGCGTTCGGGATTGGGGCACAAACACGGCATCGTACTCGGCAATCTGGTCGGCCTGATCGACGCCGATTATCAGGGGTCGTTGATGGTGAGTTGCTGGAACCGAAGTGATACCGCGTTCACACTGCAACCGTTCGACCGACTCGCGCAACTCATCATCGTGCCGGTGCTGCAACCCGAATTCGTTGTTGTGGAATCGTTTGAAGAAAGCGCGCGCGGCGAAGGCGGGTTCGGAAGCAGTGGGCGGTAAGGATCAGGTATCAGAGGTCAGGAATCAGGGATCAGATCAGATCATATCCAGCACGGGCAAGGCTTTGAGCGAACCGTTGCAGTCAAACCATTGCGTGGACAATCTCCGTCATTGACGCGATATCTCCATCATTATGCCGAAAATGCTGGAGAAAAGCAGAATCAGGGATCAAAGTGACCCGTTGCTTGTCTTATTATAGGCAACCGTTCGCCCAGCGCCGACTTTGACCAAATACCCTGCCTTCACCAACGCGGTCAGGGTGCGCTCTACCGTGACTTTGCTGATGTCCGGACAGGCTTCCATGATTTCTTGTTTCGATATTTTTCCGATCTTGCGGTCGATCACCGCCTTGATGCGATCAGGCTTGGGCAGGTTGCGGCGATGCAACGTGTGCACCCTGTCCTCAAATTCGCCATAGGCTTTTTTCAGAACACCCAAGTAGTAGCGAACAAAAGGCAGGTAATCGTTTTTGTTCTCATGCCAGTCTGTCGAGCTGTCTTGCAACGCTTCATAATACGTATCCTTGCTGTTCTCAATCAACTTTTCGAGGCTGACGTATTTACCGGCACTGTACCCTGCGCGGTAGAACAGAAGCAGGGTCAGAAGGCGGCTCATGCGTCCGTTGCCGTCATTGAACGGGTGAATGCAAAGAAAGTCCAAAACGAACATCGGAATCAATAAAAGCGGATCATGCTTGCCTTTTTCTACACTCTGAATAAAGGAGGCGCAAAGGCTGTCCACTGCCGTCGCGGTCAGATAGGCGGGAACCGGGCGAAAGCGCACCCTCTCTTTTCCTTCCGCATCCGTTTCGGTAATCGTATTGTCAGCGTTTTTGTACGAGCCGCCGGGGCTTGTCGAAAAGGAGTAAAGCTGCTTGTGCAGTTGCAGGAGAATGTTGGGGCGTGGGTGAATATAGTCATAGCTTTCGTGAATCGTAGCCAGCACGTCACGATAACCCGCTATCTCCTGTTCCGAGCGATTGCGGGGTGCGGATTTGTGCCGCACCAATTCCTCCAGCCGCTTGTCGGTGGTGTTGATTCCCTCGATGCGGTTGGACGCGCCGGTGCTCTGGATTTTTGCGTTCTCCACCAACGCATTCAACACATCGGCATGGGTCTCGATGAACAACGCCTGCTTGCCTTTAGACTCATGGATGCTTGTCAGCATCGCCACGACATCCGGCACGAGCAGGGTTTCGGGAAAATCGCTGTAGTCATACGATCTCATGGGTACTCCATCATTGACGCAGTATCTCCATCATTATGCCACAAATGATGGAGAAAGAATGAGGGAGTGAGGAAGGCGTCCCGTCAGTGACGGCTTTCAAGATGCGGTCTCAACCTTTCCGTGGCGGAAGAAAGTTATCAGGAGACAAGCCTTCGCGGGTCATGGCATCAATGTCGAAAAGCGATAAAAACGGAACCACCCCAGCTTTTTTCAGCGTAGCATACGCCCCTTCTGCGTAGCGGTGCGCGAAGTCCTCCTTTTGCAGCCAAGCGCGTGTTTTCCATGCGGTTTCATCGTAAGCACAAAAATCCACAAGGTGACCGATTTCGTGCAGCAATGTTCGGTAAAGCAACGTGTGCCGCAATGAAGCTGCGTCTGGTTGCAAGATAAAGAAACGATGATTGGCGCTGGCAACGCGATGTCCATCCTTCTGTAAACGCTCGAATTCGCGTTTCCTGTCGAGCGTCATCGCCTTTTCCCATTTGAACGGTTGCAGGCGCTGCGCTTCAAGCACGATAGCAGGGCCGCTGTATCCTTTCTTAAAATTCGGTTCGTACAAAAACACGGCACGTCCCCAAACCGGTGACAGAATTCGCTGTTTATGTGTCGGTTGCCGGAGTACGATGAAATGAATTGTCCCAACATCTTCCGGCGGCAAGTGGCGAAGTATCGCGCAAATGTCGTCAACTGTGCACGGATAAAACCAATCGGGACGTGTACGTTGCACGAGAAAAGTCACCTCTTGCTCACCGATGACCCGAACTATTTTGGTGCAGGGCGCTATTTCTTCGTAGAAAACTCTGTCGGAACATACGGGCACGACGAGTTTATTGTTCTGCCCTTGACGGGGTTTGTCTGTCCCGAGACGGGCAGGCCGAGCGGAGTTGCGTACCGATTTCATGTTGGTTGAGGTCACATCACCATAAACGTTCATTTATTTTAACCGTAAAGAACGCATGGAGCGCAAAGGACAAACCCCCGTCCGCCTTCGGCGTCCACCCCCTTTGAAAAAGGGGGCTGGTCGGCGTCATTGCGAGCGTAGGGGCGCGATTTATCGCGCCCCTTGCCCTCTCCCTCTCCCCTCTCCCGCAAGCGGGAGAGGGGAGTTTCGTTCCTTCGCTCCTTCGCGTGAGAATTCTTCTTTGCGCGCTATGCGTTCTTTGCGGTGAAATGGTTTTAACCTCTGATATCCGACCTCTGAGCCCTGCTAACCCCATCCCCACCGCCCTCTCCCCTACCCCTCCCGCAAGCGGGAGAGGGGAAAATGGTGAAGGGGAGGGAGCATCGTTCCTTCGCGGCTTCGCGCCTTCGCGTGAGGTCATTCCCGGATGGCGCTTCGCTTATCCGGGCTACACGCTTTCGTGCTTTTCGTGGTAAAGGTTTTTTCTTTGCGATTGCTGTTTTATTGCAGCAATTTCTTCAACGCATAAATCTGGTCGAGCGCTTCGCGCGGCGTCAATGTGTCGGGGTCTATCGCGTCAACGGCTTTGGTGAGCGCGGCCTCTTGTGATGCTGCCCCCGTTTCCATATCGGCGAACGAGGACGCATCGTGCGTCGGCATCATGCGCGGCGCGAAAAGGTCGCCTTGTCGTGAATCGCGCACGCCGATTTTTTCGAGGCGCGTGAGGTAGTTGCGCGCTTGTTTCAAGGTTTCGCGCGGCACGCCGGCAAGACGCGCCACTTGCAAGCCGTAGCTCTGGCTTGCCGGGCCTTCGGCGACGCTGTGCAGAAACACGATGCCTTCTTTGTGTTCGACGGCATCGAAGTGAATGTTGGCGCAACCGTCAATTTCGGAAGGAAGCGCGGTCAATTCAAAATAATGGGTGGCGAACAGTGTCAGCGAACGGTTGTGTTCGGCAAGACGGTGGGCAATCGCCCAGGCCAGCGCCAGCCCGTCGAAGGTCGAGGTGCCGCGTCCGATTTCGTCGATCAACACCAGACTTTTTTCGGTGGCGCGGTTCAGAATATACGCCGCTTCGGTCATCTCCACCATGAAGGTCGAACGTCCGCCGGCAAGATCGTCGGATGCGCCGATGCGCGTGAAGATCGCGTCGAGCGGCCCGATCACGGCACGTTGCGCCGGAACGAAAACGCCGCAATACGCGAGCAACGCGATCACGGCCGTCTGCCGCATGTAGGTGGATTTGCCGCCCATGTTGGGGCCGGTGACGATCAGCAAGCGGCGCTCGGAATCGAGCGCGACATCGTTGGGAATGAAGTGTTCCACTTGTTGTTCGACGACGAGATGGCGACCGGCTTCGATCATCAATCCCGGCGTTTCGGAAAACTGCGGACGCACCAGGTTCAACACGCTGGCGCGCTGCGACAATGTTGACAACACATCGAGTTGCGCGAGCGCAGCGGCGGCTTGTTGCAACGCGGGCACGGCCACAGCGAGGGAATCGAGCAATTGTTCAAACAACCATTTTTCGCGCGCCAACGCACGCTCTTGCGCCGACAGCGCTTTGTCTTCAAACGCTTTGAGTTCCGGCGTGATGTAACGCTCGGCGTTTTTGAGCGTTTGCCGACGGCGGTAATCGTCCGGCACTTTTTGGGTGTTCGCGTGGGTGACTTCGATGTAAAAACCGTGCACGCGGTTGTATTCGACTTTCAGTGTGCTGATGCCGGTGCGCTCGCGCTCGCGCTGTTCGAGGTCGAGCAGGAAACCGCCGCAATTGCGGTCGATGGCGCGCAGTTCGTCGAGTTCGGCATCGAAGCCTCCGGCGATCACGCCGCCGTCGCGCAGATGTGTTGCCGGTTCGGTCATGATCGCGTTGAAGATCAGGTCGTACCATCGCGGATCCACGTCGAGCGCAGCGTGGATAGCAGCCAGCATCGGCGATTCAAAAGACGCCGTGAGGCGACGAAGCGAAGGCAACAAATCCAGCGTGTCGCGCAGGCCGGAGAGATCGCGGGGACGCGCGGTTTTCAGCGCGATGCGGGCGGCGATACGTTCGACATCGGAGCAGCGTTTGAACAGCAACGAGGCGTCGCGCGTAACCATCGGTTGCGCCATCAGCGCGTCGGTGGCATCGTGGCGAGCGATGGCGTCGTGCGGATCGCGCAACGGTTGCGCCAGCCAGGCGCGCAACAAGCGACTTCCGGCAGCAGTGATGCACGTATCGAGGATCGACATCAAGGTCGGCGCGGCTTCGCCGCTCAACGTTGCGGTGATTTCAAGGCTGCGGCGCGTCGCGTTATCGAGTTGCAACGTGCGATGGTGATCCTCGACATAAAGCGCGGTGATGTGCGCCAGCGGCGTGGATTGCGTCGCGTTCGCGTAAGCGATCAACGCGCCGGCCGCGCGTACCGCCGCCGGCATGTCGGCAACACCGAACACATCGAGACTGGCAACGTTGAGTTGCTTGAGCAGCGCGCGTCGCGCCGATTCGGAATCGAAGTACCAGGGCGGCAGCAAACGCGGCGGCAACGCATGCGCCGGACGCGATGCCGTATTATCATCGTCGGCGATCAACCACTCCGCCGGTTCGATGCGTTCCAGCAAGGTTTCCACTTCGCGCGTCGCCACTTCGGTCAGCGTGAAGCGCCCCGACGCGAAATTGAGCCAGGCGATGCCCGCCCGATGACCGTCGATCACGCAAGCGGCCAGCGGTCGATCACGACGCGCTTCGAGCAGACTGGCGTCGGCCAACGTGCCGGGCGTGACGATGCGCGTGATCTTGCGCTCGACCGGCCCTTTGCTGGTGGCGGGATTGCCGATCTGCTCGACCATCGCCACCGTTTCGCCGAGCCGCATCAGCCGCGCCAGGTATTGTTCGACCGAATGAACCGGCACACCGGCCATCGGAATGGGACGACCCGCCGACTGGCCGCGCACGGTCAGCGTGATGTCGAGCAAGCGGGCCGCCTGCTCGGCGTCCTCGTAAAAAAGCTCGTAAAAATCGCCCATCCGGAAAAAAACGAGCTTGTCAGGATGCTCGGCCTTGAAACCGAGGTATTGCGCCATGATGGGAGTATGCGCCGAAGTGTCAATGGCAGTTTGCGACTTTTTCACGAACGTCTCGATGGGGAGTGCGACAATGAGAAAGTATAACCTTGATCAGAAATCAGATGTCAGAGAACAGAGGTCAGAAGTCAAGCAAGGCGCAGCGACAGAACCACAGGGGCGGCAATCTTGCAAAGCCCCGCAACATGACAAACCCCCGTCGGCTTCGCCGACACCCCCTTTCAAAAGGGGGCTTTTCTTCTTCGCGGCTTCGCACCTTCGCGTGAGACCATGCTTTTCTGATTCCTGACCTCTGACCTCTGATTACTGATCCCCGGACTGCGCCGCTTCGCGGCTTGTCCAGGCTACACAACTGACCTCTGACCTCTGATTCATAGCGACCATACCGGAACGATGGCGGTCATCCGGTCGATCGCGGAAAACTCCTGTTTTGTGCAGACGATGGCTCCCATGCCGCGAGGCAAACCGGCGCCGTCCAAAACCCTGAATGACACGGCAAGCTCGGCAGACGGCGACGCGGTTTTCTTGATCTCAATGGGATGCAACAAGCCATTACTTTCAATAATCAAATCGATTTCCTTGCCGTTTTTGTCGCGGTAATAGTGGGCAACACACTCCATCCCTCGGTTCGTGTAGCTTTTGACGATTTCCGCGACGGCGTAATTCTCCAGAATGGCGCCGTTGATTGCTCCGCTCTGCAAAATATCGGGAGCCGAGTACTTGGTCAAATAAGCGACCAACCCTGTATCAAAAAAATACATCTTCGGCGTTTTGACCGTTCGCTTGATGAGATTATTGGAAAACGGACGCAGATAAAAAATCACGCCCGACTTCTCCATGAGTCGAAGCCATCGTTTTGCCGTGTCGTCCGTGATGCCTACATCTACGGCGACATCGTGAACATTAAGCATCTGTCCGACGCGACAGGCAGCCGCCCGAATAAAATCCTCAAATTGCAACGCATCCACGCGGGACAACATATCGCCGATATCGCGCTGAATATAAGATTGAAGATAACTGCTATAGAATATTTCGCGGTTGGGGTATTTCCCACTGATATAGCCCGGCAAAGACCCTTTCCACACACGCTCATACTGCCCGGGAGTGTCTGTCTGCCGACCGCTTTTCGCGCGTTGCTGTAACTTTTCCGGATCGAGACAAAACGGCTCATGGCGTCCGTTGCCGTAAATCTCCTGTTGCGAGAGAGAAGACATCCGCAGAATGGCAACGCGCCCCGCCAGCGATTCTTGCGCAAGCTCCATCAAACGGAAAGCCTGCGATCCGGTCATCCAGTAACTTCCCGGAAGAGCGCCTCGATCGACCGCCATTTTGATTTGCGAGAACAACTCCGGCGCGTATTGCACTTCGTCAATCAGCAGCGGAGGGGGATAGAGCGACAGGAACAGTTCGGGGTCGGTTTGTGCGACGCGACGCGCTTCCAGATCGTCAAGGGTAACATAGGTGTACCTGTTTCCCGCCAGCCGTTGAAGCGTGGTTGTTTTGCCCACCTGTCTGGGACCTGTCACCATCACCGCCGCGTAGGATTCGGACGCTTCGAGAATGGTCGCTTCAATGCCGCGCTGAATGTATGACAAAACGCCCCCTCTTTCGGCCAAAATGAGATTTGATTGCATTTTAGCCAAAAAGCAAACGCTGCGTCAACATGATTAGAAATCAGTTACGTAGCCCGAATAAGCAAAGCGCGTCATCCTGCGCGAAGCCGCAGGGCTGGGAACCATGATTTAAGCGCAAAGAACGCAAAGAAAAAAACCTTCATTCTGCGCGGAGCGCATAGAGCGGCTCTCTCTCCCCTACCCCTCTCCTGCTTGCTCACGGGAGAGGGAAGACAAACCCCCGCCCGCCTTCGGCGGGCACCCCCTTTGGAAAGGGGGCTTTCTGATTCCTGACCTCTGACCTCTGATTACTGATCCCCGGACTGCGCCGCTTCGCGGCTTGTCCAGGCTACACAACTCGATGGGGAGTACAGTGCGTAGCCCGGATAAGCGAAGCGCCATCCGGGAATGACGCCAGGCGAGAGCGCGAAACACAAAAGGCGGGTTTGAAGCCGCCTTTTGGTTCATGCTTCACGGTTGATTTTCTGTCAATTCAGCCGCTGCGCGGTGAAATGCACGTCCGGCCGCTCGATCAGGTCTTGCGCGGCGACGAGTTGCAGTTCGTATTCGTCGCGCTCGTAGGTAACGCGCAGGGCTTCGTAAACCGCGGCGGTGGTGTGTTCGAGCGCGTCACGCAGCGTTTTGCCATGCAGCAGGTTGACGAGCAGCAAACCGCTGGTCAGATCGCCGACGCCGACCGGCTGTTTTTCAAAGTCGAAAAACGGGCGGCTGATGTGCCAGGCTTCATGGCGGGCGACGAGCAGCATTTCGAACGCGTTGGGATCGCGTCCGGCCTGCGCCAGATGTTTGACGAGCACGATGCCGGGGCCGCGGTCGAGCAGGCTGCGAGCGGCGGCAAGGGCTTCGTCGAGGTTGCGCAGCGGATTATTGAGACCGCGTCCGGCGAGACTGGCGAGTTCCAGGATGTTGGGCGCAACGATGTCGGCCACCGGCAGCGCCTTTTCGATCAGAAATTCAGCGACGCCGGGCGCGACGATGCAGCCCTTCTCAGGATGTCCCATCACCGGATCGCAGAAGTACAGCACGTTCGGATTGGTCGCCTTGATGACGGCCAGCGCGTCGAGGATCGCCTGCCCTTGCGCCGGCGCGCCGAGGTAACCGGAAAGCACGGCATCGCAACGCTTGAGTTGGCCGATCATGTCGAGACCTTTGACGATCTCGACGATTTGTTCCGCCGGCAACACGCTTCCGAAATACTGCGGATATTGCGTGTGGTTGGAGAACTGCACGGTGTTGAGCGGCCACACTTCGGCGCCCAGGCGCTGCATCGGAAAAACAGCGGCGCTGTTACCGGCATGCCCATAGACCACATGGGACTGAATGGTCAGGATTCTTTTCATCTCACGCCGAAAACGACGAACCGCAACCGCAGGTCGTGACCGCGTTCGGGTTCTTGATCACGAATTGTGCGCCGGAGATGTCGTCCTTGTAATCGATTTCAGCGCCCACCAGATACTGAAAACTCATCGGATCGATCAGCAGCGTGACGCCGTTTTTCTCCATCGCGGTATCGTCTTCGTTGACATCTTCATCGAAGGTGAAACCGTATTGGAAACCGGAACAACCGCCGCCGTTGACGAACACGCGCAGCTTGAGATCGGGATTGCCTTCCTCTTCGATCAGTGATTTCACTTTGGCGGCGGCAGCGTCGGTAAAGACCAGCGGCTCGGTCGGCACGCCGACGGCAGTATCAGAAACAGACATGATGGACTCCTGAGATAAAGGGCGCGAAACCTCCGCGCGATGGATCATTGTAGGATAAAAGCAAAATTGACGCGATATTGGGAACGGCTCTATCGGGCAGCCGTTTGTAACCAAATCTTGTGCGCTACAGCCCTGCCGCCCCTGCCGCTACACGCCGTCAGAAACCTTTACACGAATCTTCTTCCTGGATTCTTCCGGCGGATTTTCCAGAAAGATTCCCGGCGGATTTTCCTGCGTTTTTTCCGGCAGTGCCGCCTGGAACGGGATGATGATTTCTTTCGGGGCGCCGGTGCTTTGTTCAACCCGAATCGCGTGCGTCAGTTTGCCGCTGACGATGGCGCCGTGGTGCATTTCGAGCGTGTGGTAGGTAATGTTGCCGGAAACCCGCGCGTGCGCCTCGAGCTCCAGAAACTCCTGAGCAACGATGTCGCCCAGAATTTCGCCGTTGATAACGGCATGCGTCACCGTCACCCGCCCTTCCACTTTGGCCTGCTGGCTGACGATCAGCGTGCCGCTCTTGCCTTCATGGGTGACGATGTTGCCATTGACGGCTCCATCCACGCGCAGACCGCCGGTGAAGATAACATCGCCATTGATCACGGTATCGGCATTGATCAAGCAGTCGATATGGGGGTGTGGGGCGTTTTTTTTCTTTGAAAACATGATGTTAAAAAAATTTCGCACAGTGGTTACTTGACGTTGATCGAACGGGTGATGGCCGGAGTGCTTCCACCCTTTTTGAGCACCTGCACGGTGAACTGCTGAACCTTCATGCCGTCGGGTACCCGGAACACGCCTTCCAGACGCTGATAATACTTGAATTTCACCGGCAGCGGCATAGCGAGGTCGGACACTTTGCCGGCAGCATTCCTGTCGGGAACCACCTCCAGCGGCACCGCCTGCGCCGCACCATCGGCACTGACCTGCAATTTGACCGTCCCTTCAAAATCATTTTTCGGATTACCGCCCTGCACCAGCAGAATCCGGTAACGGTAAGTGTTGTTCGCCAGCGGCTCGAGGCGCACATCCTGAATTTTGGCGCCGGCCTGGCGGGTCGCGTCGGCCACCAGTTTTTGCAGATAGGTCAATTCTTCCCTCAACTGCGTATTTTCCTGTTCGAGCGCCTCCGTGTGTTGTGCCAATGTGGCCTGCGAACCTTCGCGCATCGACAGCTCGCTTTCGAGCGCAGCGTGGCTACGCTGTAAATCGGCCAGTTCTCGCTTGAGCGCCTCTTCGCGCTCCTGTGCGCTGGCTTGCTCGGCGGTCAACGGCGCCGATGGCGGCGAAAAGACGTAGCGCGCCGTCCACCAGGTCGCCGCCATCCCCGCGAAAAAAACAACCGCTATAAGCAGGAACGATAACCAGCGCGGTCTGGCGCGGCGAATCGCGATGTTGTGACGGGCACTGACGGCGAACAGCGAGGACAGGCGACGGCGCAACGATTTCATGCGGCGGGCGCTGAGTTACCCCCTCTCCCCTTGCGGGAGAGGGGTCGGGGGAGAGGGTAAAAAACCATGTGCTTGAACCGAAAACGCTCTCATCATGGCGACACCGGCAATATCGTCAATCCGGTGGTTTCCGGCAGCCCGAACATCAGATTCATGTTCTGCACCGCCTGTCCTGCCGCGCCCTTGACCAGATTGTCCTCGACGACCAGCACGGTCACACCGCGCGGACGCCGCACGACGGCCATCCGCACCATATTGGACGCGCGCACCGAGCGGGTTTCCGGCAAGCGCCCGGCGGGCAACACGTCAACGAACGGCTCATCGGCGTAACGTTTTTCGAACAACGTTTGCAGATCGACAGAATCGTCGGTCAGCGTCGCATAAAGGGTCGCAAAAATACCGCGAATCATCGGCACCAGATGCGGCGTGAACGTCAACTGTACCGGCTGCCCGGCGATGCGGCGCAGCCCCTGCTCCGTTTCGGGATGGTGGCGATGACCGGCGACCGCGTAAGCGATGAAATTGTCCGTCACTTCCGGATAAATCTTCGACAGCTCGGCAACGCGACCCGCGCCCGACACACCGGATTTGCAATCGGCAATCAGCGCGTCGGTGGCGATGACGCCCGCTTCGAGCAGCGGCAGAAACCCCAGTTGCATCGCCGTCGGATAACAGCCCGGATTGCCGACGATACGCGCCTGCCGGATGGCCTCGCGGTTGACCTCGGGCAAACCATAGACCGCTTCTTTCAGCAGGTGCGGACAAGCGTGCGGCATTTTGTACCAGCGCTCGAATTCAGCGACATCCTGAAGGCGGAAATCAGCGGCAAGGTCGATGATCTTCGTGTCGGCGGCGAGCAGCGTTTCCGCCTGACTCATCGCCACACCGTGCGGCGTGGCGAAAAAAACCACATCGCATTCGGTCAGCCGCGCTTCATCGGGCGTGCAGAACACCAGCGTATCGAGCGCCGGATGACCGCGCAGGCTCGGAAAAAAATCGACGACCGGCGTCCCCGCGTCCTTGCGCGACGTGATGCAATGCAGCGCCACATTCGGATGCTGCGCCAGCAACCGCAACAGCTCAACGCCGGTATAGCCGGTTCCCCCGACAAGTCCCACATTCAATTTCATGGCCGAAACGGTGGCAATAACCCCACCGCGAGTAATGTGTAAGCCGGTATTATCGCGGAAAACGCAAAGAATGGGAATTCAGGAATCAGAGGTCAGGACGCATAGGTCGCTGGTGAGCGCAGCGAACCGCGACGTTCAATCCTCAAGGGGCGGGTTTCAAACTCGCCCTTCTGTTCTCACGCGAAGGCGCGAAGCCGCGAAGCGAAGCCGCAAACGCCCTCCCCTTCAAGGCTAGTGTATGCACACATCTCTACCTCCCTCTGAGGAACGAGCGATCATCCAGCCGTACAGGATGTTATTAAACGCTTTCAGTCCGTTGAGCATGGTTATCGGTCCTGGCGGGCGTTCACTGGCGT
>Ga0209737_10000734_pt1 | contig 25336 bp, 23 predicted proteins | sample TergutCu122P3_FD_187284 | JGI IMG/M metagenome (GOLD analysis project Ga0209737, IMG submission 187284) | Cubitermes ugandensis P3 segment gut microbial communities from Kakamega Forest, Kenya - Cu122 P3 (SPAdes) (version 2) | ecosystem: Host-associated > Arthropoda: Insects > Digestive system... | reverse complement strand
GGGAAGGTATATTAAATCCGCTCCTTGTCCCTTGTGACCGGCAAGAGCCGCCGCCGCCGTAAGCCAGCCGGCGTTTCTGCCCATAACCTCCACAACGGTAATTAACCCTGTGTTGTAAACTGTAGCGTCTAAGTGCAATTCCATAAGAGTTGTAGCCACATATTTTGCAGCGCTGCCGTAGCCCGGGCAATGGTCGGTTCCGTTCAAGTCGTTATCTATAGTCTTTGGAACGCCTATAATATTGCATTCATAACCCGACTTTGCTAGAAACTTACTTATTTTATTGCAGGTATCCATACTGTCGTTGCCGCCGTTATAAAAGAAAAAGCGGATATTGTATTTTTTAAATACCTCTAAAATGCGATTGTAATCGACCGGATCGTCGTCGTATTTTTTAAGTTTATACCTGACGGAACCTAAAAGAGACGAGGGCGTATTTCTCATAAGCTCCAGTTCTTTTTTATCTTCTAAGCCTATGTCATAAAACTTTTCGTCCAAAATTCCTTTAATTCCGTGCGCCGCGCCGTAAACCTTAGTAATAACATCCGGATATTTAAACGCCTCTAAAAATACTCCTGCCGCGCTTGAATTTATAACCGATGTCGGCCCGCCCGACTGACCGAACATCAAAGCGCCTTTTAATCCTTTCATTTTTTTCCTCCTAAAGATTTTATATAATAAGCTTTTGAAAGATTATAGCGACAAAATTCTTGTCACTTCAAACAAATCGTCGTCTATTACTTTTTTCATGGATACCGCTTCTACAATATCCATGTCTATAATTTTATTGTTTTTAATGCCGACTGCCCTGTTGCCTTTATTTTTTGCTAAAACATCAACCGCTCTTATTGCAAGCCTTGCAGCTAGCGCGCGGTCAAACATCGTGGGAGAGCCTCCGCGCTGAATATGCCCAAGGCGCGAAATTATTATTTGTATTTTACATTCTTTTTCAAGCTTTTCTTTTAAATCCTCGGCTTTTGCCGCGCCTTCGGCGAGAATCAGAATATCCGAAAGTTTACCCTTTTTTGTATTTTCTTTAATGCTGTTTGCAATTTTATCAATATCAAACGGAATTTCCGGAACAATAATATTTTCCGCGCCGCCGCAAAGCCCCGAATAAAGAGCAATATCGCCGCAATTTCGTCCCATAACTTCAACAATACACGCTCTATCGTGCGATGTCATTGTATCGCGCAAATTATTAACGGCAGACAGTACCGTGTTTACCGCGGTGTCAAACCCTATTGAAAAGTCGGTATATGCCAAATCGTTGTCTATCGTACCCGGAATTCCGACGGTTAATTTACCGCATTTAACCGATAAATCTTTTGCGCCTTTAAATGTTCCGTCGCCGCCGATTACAATAAGCCCGTCTATGCCGTTTCTCTCCATAACCTCGCCGGCTAATTTTACGCCTTCGGGAGTGTTAAATTTCGGGCATCTTGCGGTTTTTAAAATTGTTCCGCCGCGATGTATAATATCCGAAACGCTGCGCCTATGCATTGGCATAATTTTTTCTTCCAATAATCCCGTGTAACCCTGTTCTATTCCTACAACCTCAATTCCTTTATAAATTGCGCCTCTTACAACCGCTCTTATGGCCGCATTCATTCCCGGAGCGTCACCGCCGCTTGTTAAAACGCCTATTTTTTTTACCGCCATTATTTCTCCTTATCACAATTAAATAAATTTTTCAGTACTATTTAATTTTATCAAAAAATAAAAATATAGTCAATTAAGTAATCGTTACTCATTAGCCTTGAAGCTGTCTTTTAAGCCGATTATCTCAAAATACTCATCATTCTTGTTCTTTATATAATATCCAAGCCTTATAAACTGAAAGGATGTATTCTCTGCGCATTCGTCCACATATTTTTCAACCATTCCTAAATTTTTAAATTTGGAATTTTTGTTTAATCTATCCATAAAGTTTTCGGCTTTTATTTCAGAGTCTAATAGTTCTTTAAACCGGATTAATTGTGCCGGTTTTACGCACGAAGCGTTTATCCATTGAATGACGCCCTTACACTTAACTCCGCTGGTGTCCGCGCCGCTCTTACTATTTTGAACATAAGAACATTCTAAATAATCTATTGTTTTATCTTTTTTAAACACTGCTTTATCGCACTTGATAATGTACGCACTTTTTAAGCGTACATATCCTCCGACATATAGTCTGTGATACTTTGGCGGAGGAGAATGCGAAAAATCTCCAGCATCAATATAAATTGTGTTTGAAAACTTTATCTTTCTATACTCTTTATTTTCGGCGTTCGGGTTTTTTTCAAAATCCAAAAATTCTTCGCCGTTGTAATTAGTTATTTTAACCTTTAAAGGATTTAACAGCGCCATTGCCCTTTCGGCGCTTTGATTTAAGTTTTCTCTGACGCAATAGCCAAGTTCGTTAAAATCTACTTCGGAGTTTGCTTTAGCTACGCCTATCTTTTCGCAGAAATTTTTAATAGCGCCTGCGGGATACCCTCTTTTTCTCATGCCGCAAATTGTCGGCATTCTCGGATCGTCCCAGCCATCTACTAATTTAGTGTCTACAAGCTGTTTTAAAAAGCGCTTACTCATTATTGTGTTTGTTAAATTTAATCTTGCAAATTCTATTTGCTGCGGCGGATTTTTAAACCCGCAATTTTCCGTTGTCCAATCGTACAAAGGGCGATGGTCTTCAAATTCCAAAGTGCAAATAGAATGAGTAATTTTTTCTATCGCGTCCGATAACGGATGCGTAAAATCGTACATCGGATAAATGCACCATTTGTCTCCTGTCCTGTGGTGCGACGCGTATAAAATACGGTATAGTACCGGATCTCTCATATTTAAATTGGGCGAACTCATATCGATTTTTGCGCGAAGTACTTTCTCGCCTTCGGCAAATTTTCCGTTTCTCATATCGGCAAATAGTTTAAGATTTTCTTCAACACTTCTGTTCCTATACGGGCTATCCTTACCTTTTTCCGTCAGCGTTCCTCTATAGTTTTTAATTTCCTCCGCTGACAAATCGCAAACATAGGCAAGGCCTTTTTTAATCAGCAAAACTGCGAAATCGTATATTTTATCAAAATAATCGGATGCATAAAACAAATTGTCATAATCAAAGCCAAGCCACTTAATGTCCTCTATTATTGAATCGACATATTCGACATCCTCCTTAACAGGATTTGTGTCGTCAAAACGCAAATTGCATTTGCCTTTGTACTTTGCTTTAATTCCGAAGTTTATGCAGATGGCTTTTGCGTGTCCGATGTGCAAGTATCCGTTTGGCTCGGGCGGAAAACGGGTTATAATTTTTGTATGTTTTTTTGTCGCTAAATCGTTATCTATTATGTTTGTAATAAAATTATTCATAGTTTTCCTCTCTCTAATTAAAACTTTCCTTGATTGCAGTTTTTGAAAGATTAGATGTTGTGTCAGGCGGGCAACAGTTAATGAGCCGACGAAAGAAGTGTAGCTTGCTACATGACCGAGTCGGCGAATTAAGCGTAGCCAGCATCACACCGCATCTAATCTTTCAAAATAAACCGCTTATTACACCTTCGTCAGTTACGGCCATATTTTGCGCCGCAGGGTTTTTATTTAACCCCGGCATTAAATTAATGTCCCCCGCAACGGCAACTACAAAGCCCGCGCCCAAACTCAATTTTATCTCATTTACCGTAATATAAAAATCTTCCGGCCGCCCTAAAAGCTTTGGGTTGTCCGACAAGGAATATTGGGTTTTTGCAATAATTACAGGAAGATTTTTTGCTAAACCTTCCGCCTTTGTAAGCTGCTTTTTAGCGCGTTCGGTAAATTTTGCGCCCTTGCCGCCGTAAATCTTCTGAACAATCAGGTTGATTTTATTTTCTATGGAATCCTCTAATTTATAACAAAACTGCAATTTGCCGGAAAAATTGTCGGCTAAACTTAAGATCTCTTTTGCTATCTTTTCAGCGCCTTTTGAACCTTCGGAAAACGACGTTACTTTAATAGCTTTTACGCCGTGCTTATTGACATAATTTTTAATAAATTCTATCTCTTTTTCGGTATCGGTACTGTATTTGTTAATAGCGACAACACAAGGCAGCTTAAATACTTTTTGCATATTTTCTATATGCTTTCCTAAATTTACAATGCCTTTTTCTAAACATGGCATATTCTCAATATTTAAGTTGCCGGCATCGCATCCGCCGTTTAGCTTTAACGCTTTAACTGTTGCGACAATAACAACCGCGGACGGCTGAATTTTTGCGAGGCGGCACTTTACATCCAAAAATTTTTCCGCGCCAAGGTCCGCGCCGAATCCTGCTTCGGTTATTACATAATCGGCATATGTGGCGGCCATTTTTGTGGCTATAATACTGTTGCAGCCGTGCGCGATATTCGCAAACGGGCCGCCGTGAATTAAAGTCGGAACGCCTTCTAACGTTTGTACTAAGTTAGGCTTTAGAGCATCCTTTAACAAAATTGCCATTGCGTCCTGCATTTTTAAATCTTTACAATATACGGGTTGCTCGTCAAACGAATAACCTATTAAAATGTTGGAAAGCCGTGCTTTTAAATCTTTTAACGAGTCCGACAGGCACAAAATTGCCATAACTTCCGATGCCGCAGTAATTGTAAAACTATCTTGCCTCGGTATCCCGTCCATATCGCCGCCAAGGCCGCAAACCACATGCCTAAGCGCTCTGTCGTTCATATCCAGGCATCTTTTAAAAATTATTTTTGACGGATTGATTCTTAATAAATTTCCTTGAAAAATGTGATTATCTATTGCGGCAGACAATAAATTATTGGCGGCCGTAATAGCGTGCAAATCGCCCGTGAAATGTAAATTAATATCTTCCATCGGAACCACTTGCGAATATCCGCCGCCCGTCGCCCCGCCCTTTACTCCAAAAACCGGCCCAAGGCTTGGCTCACGCAAAGCCAGCATGACCGATTTTCCAATCTTTTTAAGCCCGTCCGCGATTCCTATAGACATTGTGGTTTTGCCTTCGCCTAAACTTGTAGGATTAATTGCCGTAACTAAAATTATTTTTGCGCGCGGGTTTACTTTTTGATTGTTGATTTTAGCTTTATAATTCCCGTATTGCTCTATATCTTTTATATTTACTCCCGCGTCTTCACTAATTTTATCAATTGTTTTTAGCTTAATACTCTTTGCTATTTCAATGTCGGTCATTTTTCCTCCTTATTTGCAATCGCATTTAAATATTATATCTTTAGGTTTTATTTTTAAATTTTTGTCAAATCCGAATTGAAAATAAAAATCCGGCTCTTTATCTTTAATTACGGTTACGTAATTACATTCTATGCTTTGCGATTTATTCAACAAAGCTCTAAAAAGCATTTCGTAATGCAAATTTTTTGCAAAATTTTCTACGACAATATTGTCAATAACAATGTTACCGTTTTTTTTATATAACCTTGCAACGCCGTAAACTATATCATTTTCTATGAGCGCAATGTGAAAAGAAAAATTATCGTGCTCATCCAAGCTTTTATTTAAAATCCTCTTTCTGATATCGCTTATTTTTTCGATATCCAAAAATTCAACTATTTTGAACATTGGCTTTCTCTGTTTTTTCCGACTCTTGATTGTTTTTTTGTTCTTCTTCTAATTCTTTTTTAGCATTAATGACATCCGCCTTTTTCAAGCGATACATAAGAATAAATACAACGGCTATTATTTCAAATGCCAAAAGCGCCGTTACTAAGACATATCCTAAATTCTGCCTTATTTCAAGACTCGGATTGTAAGTTTCGGGGTTGCCCTCGGTATTAAATCCTATTATGTCCAATAATATACTGGCCAGTAAAAGCGCTAATGCCGTCGCTATTTTGAAAGTGAAAGTAACAAAGCCCATTATCGTACCCGACTTATCTTCCTCAGACTTTTTAGAATTAACAATAATAATGTCGGCAAACATGGAAGTCGGAACCGAATAGCCGCACCCCATACCAAAACCTAACATAACGATAGGAATTACTAAAAAGCCTATCAAAAGATTTTGGTTTTTAATATCCGCATAAAGGATTAATATGACAAACAGCATAAACAAACCGCACACAGTTATCATAACACCAAGCAGAAAAGCCGGCTTTTTATCGCGTTTTTTACAAATGTGCAACCATACAGGCTGAGACAAAATTGAGACTAAAAACAGACCTCCTATCAAACCGTACATGTGTAAAGCGTCTAATTTAAGCGTATAGGTAAAAACGTGTAAGCCCATGCCGGTTAAAAATGCGGTCGCCATACTTATTGAGCATGTAGCTATAATCAAAGAACGATAGTTATTATTCTTCAGCAGCTTAAAAAAGTCAAGTATTACATTTCGTTTTTTAGTTTTCTTTGCATTCTCAAGACGCGCTTCCTTGTTTAATCTTGGGATATGTTTATAGGTCCCTAAAAAAACGACACTGCCGCAAATCAAAATTAAAACCGAACTTATAGCGGCCAGATATACATATGTGTTTTGTACATTCCGTCCGTCCATTCCGCCGGTTATTTGTTGATTTGATTGCAAAAAAGCCATTATTCCGATAGGTAATATTATACCAAGCAGGCCAAAAACCCCTTTTACACTTTGCACATTGGTTTGTTCGTTGTATTCTTTCGTCAAATCCACAGCTAAAGCATTGTACGGAGTTAAAACTAAAGTGGAAAAAGTATGAAACAATAAAATGCTGACTGTCACCCACAAAAATTTTGCTATCTGAGAAAGATCAACAGGCACAATCCAAAGCAGCATGTTTGCCGCCGCCAATAAAATAGTTCCGTATAGAATATAGCCGTGCCGTCTCCCAAAATTCCTGCTTTTAGTATGGTCTGAGATGTGTCCCATCACAGGATCGGTAGCGGCGTCCCAAATTATACCGATGGCAAAAGCGGTTCCAATCAAAAAGCCGCTCACATTAAGAACATTAGTGCCAAAAAAAATCATAAATGACGACATACTTTGTGTCACAAAAGTTATGCCTATATTTCCGATGCCGTAGTAAGTTTTGTCTTGCCATTTTAATCTTCTTTTGTTAATTTGGTTTTCGATAATGAATCTTCCTCTTAACTTATAAAAAAATATTTAACTATAATTTATTTTAATCTTTATCCGATACAAAGAAATTTGACAGTTTAGAAAACTCTTCTGCCGACAGCATTTCTCCGCGAATATTTTCCGGTAAGTTTAAGCTGAAAAAAGCCTTTAGAATTTTTTCTTTAGGATAATTAAATACGGCTGTAATGTTGTTTAAAAAAGTTTTCCGTCTCATTAAAAACGCACATCTGTACAGTTTTTTGAAATGCATTAAGTCCAAAATTTCAAGTTTTGTCTTATTAACATCAATTTTAATTAAAACGCTGTCCACTTTAGGCGGCGGATAAAAAACGGTGTTTTTAATAGTCCTCATAATCTTACAGTTTGAAAAACTTTGTGCTGCAACGCTTAAAGCACCGTAGTCTTTGCCGCCCGCTTTAGCGCAAATGCGCGCGCCCACTTCTTTTTGAACCATTATTGTTAAAGATTCTGCATCCAACTCACTTTCTATTAATTTAAAAATTATGGGAGTTGTAATATAGTACGGTAAGTTTGCGACAACTTTAAATTTCCCTTTTGTTAAGTTCTTAATTTCAAGTTCGGAAAACTTCAAAAAGTCTTGATAGATAATTTGTGTATTATTACAATCCTTTAAATTTTCTTCTATTATGGGCGCTAAGCTTTTATCTATTTCAAAGCCTATTACTTTTTTTGAAAAAAAACTGAGTTTTTTTGTTAAAGTTCCCGCGCCGCAGCCTATTTCTAAAACAGTATCCTCTTTTGTAATGCCCGCATCGGTACAAATGGCTTCTAAAAGATTGGAGTCAAAAATAAAGTTTTGGCCTAAGCTTTTAGAAAATTTAAAATTAAATTTACTCAGTAATTCATTCATATATTTTTTTCAAAAGCCCTTACGCGAAACTTCGCCCCCAAGTCATCCGCTATTTTTTTGCATTTTTCTATTTCGGCTTTTCCTAAAAAATCTAAAACAGTCAGCGTTGTGTCAAAATTTTTAACGCAAAGTTTAGAAAAATTTATAACTTCCGCGTATGCGTTTTTAAACTCGCTATTGCAAAGCTTTTGATAATCTTTTTCGTTAGACGCATTTAAACTTATACTTATACTGTCTACTAAGCCTTTTAGCTTTGGTGTTATATCAAAACCGTTAATCACATTCCCTTGCCCGTTGGTATTTAAGCGAACGGGCTTATTTATGCTTTTTAAATATCCGGAAATTTCTACTATCTCTTTAAGCTTAATTGTCGGCTCTCCGTAGCCGCAAAATACCGCCTCGCGGTAATCTTCAAACTTTTTCAAATCTTCAATTACTTTTTTCGCCGACGGCTCTTTTTTAAGCCATAAATCATACGAATAGGCATAGGAGCAGTTTGTTCTGATACAAAAACCACATCTGTTGGTACATCTGTTTGTCAAGTTTATATATATATTATTTTTTACTTTATATACATAAGTGTCCATTAATTTGCCTCAATTTTTTTAAAGACATCCAAAGTATTCTTGTAAATTAGACCTTTGAGCATATTCTCGCTTATTTTCAAAATCTCCGCCATTTTTTTTACTACAAACTCCACGTAATTCGGATAGTTTAATTCTCCGCGTTTTTCCTGCGGCGTTAAGTACGGGCAATCGGTTTCCGATAAAATTTTATCGAGCGGCGTATTTAAAACGGCCAAAACCGGAGTTTTTGCGCCCGTGTAAGTTACAGGGCCCGCAAAGGAAATTTTAAGCCCTAAACCGGTGTAAAATTTTACAAGCTCCGCACTTTCACTGTAGCAATGCATAACGCCGCCGTTTTTTATTAAATGCTTGTTTTTAACTAAAATGTTGTTTAAATAATCCGTACAATCACGCGAATGAATAATAATAGGTAAGTTTAAATTATCGGCTAATTCCATTTGTTTTATAAAAGTTCTTTCCTGATCTGTTTTACTAAAACCCGGATAATGGAAATCTAGCCCTATCTCGCCTATCGCCACTACTTTTTTGTTTTTAGACAGCTCTTTAAATTCCTCTAAGATTTTATCCGTTAAAGTCTTGCAATCGTGCGGATGAACGCCTAAGGCACAATAAATATTGTCGTACTTATTTGCTATTTCTAAGCTTTTTACCGACGATTGGTAATCATACCCTACACATATTGCAAGTTTTATGTTATTTAAGTTTTTAATTATTTCATCGACATTCTTATATCTTCCGTCGGTCAAATGACAATGCGTGTCTATATACATATAATTCCTTAAAAAGTCACAGTTCATAAAAAAGTCACAGTTCATAAAATTCCGTTAAGGGATAGGGCCGCGCAGACTCAACAAACATATGCAGGTGAAGGATTAGGCGCGCCGCAGTCGGACAACAGGTGTCAAGCCGCCGAAGGGCGCGTATTTTTATACGCAACCGAGAAGGCTTGGCACACGTAGTCCGAATCCGGCGATGCCTAATCCTTCACCGGACCACACTTCCGCTTGAGATATTTTTCTCCGGCGAAACTATTGACAAGTTTCCTTTTTCGTCCTCGGCGCACAAAATCATACCTTGACTCTCTATTCCGCGAAGGACAACAGGTTTTAAATTATATACCAAAACTACCGTTTTGTCAATGAGGTCTTTTGGCTCATAATATTTTGCTATGCCGCTTATAACCGTTCTTTCCTCGTCTTTTACTTTGACCTTCAGCTTTAAAAGTTTGTCGGAATTTTCTACTTTTTCGCAATTTAATACTTTTGCGGTTTTTAGCTTAACCTTAGCAAAATCTTCTATATCTATTAAGGTTACCGTATTTTCTTCTTTTTTTGTTTCCGGTTTTACCGAGCTTTCCATAGCTATTTTTTCCAATTCCTTTTTCTCCTTATCTGCGTTTAACCTTGGAAAAATAATATCCCTGCTAAATACAGAAACTCCGCTCTTTAACCCCAAAAGTTCTAACTTATCAAAGTTTTTAACTGTTTCTTGTCCTAATTGCTCAAGCATTATTTTACTGCTTTTAACTAAAACGGGCGTCAGCAAAATTATGCAAACCCGCAAAGCAGCCGCAAGGTTATATAAAACCGTCGAAAGTTTTTCGGTATTTTTTTCTTTAAATAAAATCCACGGCGTGGTTTGGTCTATATATTTATTGGCCGCAAATATTACTCTTAAAATTTCATCAAGTGCCCCGGGAACATTTAACTCGTCCATTTTTGCGCTGTATTTTGCCGGCAATTCTTTAGCTATGTTTATTAAGCTTAAATCAGTTTCGTCCAAAGCGTTTTGTTTCGGGATTACGCCTTTGAAATATTGCTTTATCATGGCGATTGTTCTTGAATGTAAATTGCCCAAGGAATTAGCTAAGTCGGTATTTACCGTATTTATTAATGTTTCATTGGTATACGGAGCATCGCCCAAAAACGGCCCGTCTTTTAAAAGAACATACCTTACCGCATCCGAACCGTACCGCTCGCTTAAAACAAACGGGTCCACAACATCTTTTTTGACGGCGTCGGATTTGCTTTTGCTCAATTTGTCTCCGCCCATCAAAAGCCAGCCGTGTCCGTAAACTTTTTTGGGAAGCGGAACATCAAGCGCCATTAAAATTGCTGGCCAAATTATCGAATGAAACCTTACTATTTCTTTCGCCATTAAGTGAACGTCCGCCGGCCAGAATTCGTCAAATAACTTTTGGTCAGTGCTTTGATACCCAAGCGCCGTAATATAATTTGTTAAAGCGTCCAGCCAAACATATACTATATGCTTATTGTCAAACGGAACTTTGATACCCCAAGAAAACGATGTTCTTGAAACCGCTAAATCATTTAACCCAGGTTTTAAAAAATTGTTCATCATTTCGTTGACTCGAAATTTCGGCAATAAAAATTCCGGATTATCCTCAAAATACTTTATTAAACGGTCCTGATATTTTGACAATTTAAAAAAGTAACTTTCTTCTTTAGCCTTCTCAACCAATCGGCCGCAATCGGGGCATTTGCTGTCTTTTGCCTGCGTTTCCGTCCAAAAGGATTCGCACGGAACGCAATAACGCCCCTCGTAAGTTGATTTATAAATATCTCCTTTTTCATATAGCTTTGTAAAAATTTTCTGGACGGCCTTTTGGTGATAATCTTCGGTGGTGCGGATAAATTTGTCGTTGGAAATATCCATGGTTTTCCACAAATTTTTTAAATCCGCCACAATTTTATCCACAAACTCTTTAGGCGATAGCCCTGCGCTTTTTGCGTTATTTTCTATTTTACTGCCGTGCTCATCCGTTCCGGTCAGAAAAAAAACCTTAAAACCTTTTAAGCGTTTGTATCTTGCTATACAGTCGGCCAAAACCGTAGTGTAGGCGCTTCCTAAGTGCCACTTTCCGGACGGGAAATATATGGGCGTTGTAAGGTAAAACTTTTTCATTCTTTTAAAACCTACTTAACTTTATTTAATAATTATATCACTAAAAATTTTTATCTCAAAATAATTTAGTGTAACAGGCCCATAGTTATGGTGTCTTAAAGGCCTTAAACAAACATATATTTAAAATATGAATATAGTCTTTATAGCAATAATTTTAGTTTCTTTGGTTTTGATTTTAATTAACGACCCGTCGCAGCTTTTGCCGGCGCTTTCTAACTCCTCTACAAGCGCCGTAGAATTTACTTTAAAGCTCCTTGCCATATACGCGGTTTGGATGGGCATTTTAAAACTTTGCGACAAAACTGGGGTGTCTAACGGCCTTGCAAAAATTTTAAAACCTATAATAAGGTTTTTGTACGGCGATATAAAAGACGAAACGGTACGGCTCTTGTCAATAAATATGAGCGCAAATATCTTGGGCATGGGCAACGCCGCGACACCCGCGGCGATTTCCGCCATAGAATCTATGGACGAGGGAAAAACCGTCGCAAGCTATGCTATGATTATGCTCGTGGTGCTTAACGCTACATCATTGCAATTACTGCCTACATCGGTAATATCATTAAGACAAGCTTACGGAAGCGCAAATGCCGCCGATATAATTTTGCCGTCTATTTTAGCGACATTATGCTCTACCGTTTTTGGAGTAGTATGCGTTATGGCGCTGTATAGAAAAAATATGAAAAAGTTAAAGTCACAGCGAACGCGCATTTTAGAATATAAGCCTGATAATTCGAAAGTTTCTGAAAAGTTTTAGCACATCAAAAAAATCTAAAGACGCTAAAAAAATAATAACCAAATTCCTGAAGGCTTAGGCGCGTCATAGGCGGGTAACAGGCGGCAAGTTGCCGACACAGGAATCTAATACATGACTAAGGCAATCTTGGCGCACATGATGAGCGTAAAGAAAATATGCCTTGAATGGCATATTTTTAGCGAAGAACCGCCTATGACGATGCATAAGCCTTCAGGGAGAAAAAGGTTGGAGATTAATTTATACATTCTTCCGGTACTATTACTCGCGCTTTTTGTTTATGCGCTAATAAAAAAAGTGCCGGCATACGACACTTTTATAACCGGCGCAAAAGAGGCGCTTTTAATGTGCTTTAAAATTTTTCCGTTTATGGTGGCTATTTTTCTCGCAGTATACTTATTTCGGGTAAGCGGAATGGCCAAGCTTTTTTCCACTGCTTTGTCTCCCATATTTAACCTTATCGGTATTCCAAAGGAATTAACGGAGTTAATGCTTATAAGGCCGCTTTCGGGAAGTGCGAGTTTAACATTACTCGGTGAAATTTATCAAACTTACGGACCCGACTCCTATGTCGGAAGATGCGCAAGCGTTATTATGGGCTCTAGTGAGACTATATTTTATGTCGCGGCAATTTATTTTTCCAACACCAAAATAAAGTCCTTGCGCCTCGCCATCCCCATTTGTATTTTCGCCACCCTTTTTTCTTCGGTTGTTGCGTGCCTGCTTGTCCGGATTATGTAGTTATATGCCAAGTAATTCTTTAGCCATTTGTTTTATCATTTTTGCATCCAAAAAAATTTTATTTGTATTTAACCTTGCTTCAGTCATTTTTAGCACTTCTGTGAGCCAATACTGATGATACTTTGTCGTTTTTTTGAAAATGCTAATTCTATTATTGTAAGTTTTTACATTACGCCAATTGTCATGCGTACCATTTTTTTCATAATAAGCATAAGAAACAAACCAAGAAGCGCCAATTTTTCTTAAGTCCGCGCCTCCGTCAAAATTAAAATCATGCTTTTTCATGTGTAACCTCCTTTAGTATTTTTTATATTATATGCCTTAACAAAAATTTTTTTTACTTTTGCTGCAGCAACACACTATGACATAACTCTTTTTTAAATAACACGGCGGGACATAATAATAAATTTTGGCTTCTTATATCAAAATAAAACTCTAAATAAATTTTTATGCACACATAATATCTCATAAAACATTTGAAGGATTAGGAGCGCCGCAGACGGACAACAGTTGGATTGCCGCCGAAGGAAATGTAGTTCCCCTACATGACCGAGGCGGGAATTCAAGCATGATGAGCGTCAAGAAAATATGCCTTGAATGGCATATTTTTAGCGAAGAACCGTATCCGGCGCTCCTAATCCTTCAAATAATCAGATTACTGATTATTTTTACCCCGCTCTTTCCGCCCAAAACGCTTTCTATTAAAACCAAATGCGGCGGTTTATCTTTTGCCTGAACTAACTGTAATATCTTTGGCTGTAAGTTGTGTTTTAATAAAACCTCTATTAGTTCCGTCAATCTATCAGAGGGAAAAATAATGTAAAACCGTTTTCCAAAATCTAAGTTTTTTGCTACCGACGCGCATAAATTATTTAAATCTATATCATGCCGGGCATTTGCTTTATTAGAATTTTCGTTTTTAAACTCCGCTCTTGCAGTTTTAAAATACGGCGGATTGCAGACTATAACTTGCGCCCGCTCTTTATTTTGTTTATGAGTGTCCAAAATATCACAATTTATTATTTCAATTTTTTCTTCAAGTTTATTGTACTGCACGCTTTTTACGGCAAGATTATATAAGTCCTTATCTATCTCAATTCCGTATATTTTTTTCGGATTGTATTTGGCGTAAAGCAAAATGGAAATTACGCCGCAGCCGCAGCAAAAATCGTACACAATTTCCTTTCTTTTTGCCTTTACAAAATTACTTAAAATTACGGCATCCGAAGTAAAACAGTATTTTGTTTTATCCTGAACAACACACAAATTATTAATCTGTAAATCGTCAAGCCTCTCATTTTCTCTTAAAATAAAATCTTTCATATTAATTTAGTCTTTCAAAATTATACCTTTAATATTATTGTCTGTTAAATAATAACGGCAGAGATGCGAGCAAGACGCGAAAAACGAGAATTTGCGACGGGAGGTATTTCTAATACGTGACCGAGCAAAACGGAGTTGACCGAGCCGACAAATTGCGAAACAATTTGCAAGGATGAGGAGCAACTCACCGCAACCCGCCAAAGAGGCGAGGGACTAAGTATTACGAAGTATATATGCCGTTATTTAATTAAAAAAGACGGCTATGCCGTCTTTTTTTAGTCCTTTAACTTTATGTAAATTATTTCTCGTCGTGAATGGCGTTTACGGGGCAAATATCCGCGCACGCGCCGCAGGAAATACATACGGCTGCGTCAATATTGTATTGCGTATCGCCCTCCGAGATACAGGTTACCGGACATTGATCTGCGCACGCGCCGCAGGAAATACACTCATCATTAATCTTATAAGCCATTTTTAAACCTCCGCTTCTTTTCTATATTCAAACATTCTTTTGTATTTTTTTATTTTATTTTTTGAAACTTCTTATATTATACCACAAACATCAAAAGCTGTAAATAACATTTACTATGTTAAATTTTTAATCCACCAAGCCCTTAATGTCCGCGGGCACATCGTCCTTATCTAAATCCTCTTCCATCGTAGCGGTCGCCTTAACTTCGCTTAAAGGATATTCGGCTATTTCAACCGAGCCGTCTTCTTTTTCAAAGCGGACCTTAACTAAATATTTTAAAAGATTATTGGAAATAACGACGCCTTTGCCGCCCGAGGTAGTTACATCCGAGCCGATTTTCGGCATCTTTTTTAATGTTTCGCTGTAATGATTATTCTCGTATTCAAGACAGCACATTAGCCGGCCGCAAAGCCCGCTTATTTTTGTAGGGTTCAAAGACAGGCACTGTGTTTTTGCCATTTTAATTGAAACATGTTTAAAATCCGGTAAAAACGCCGAGCAGCAGCACGGCCGTCCGCATGGCGCGATTCCGCCTAAAACTTTTGCGCGGTCGCGAATCCCTATTTGACGAAGCTCAATTCTTATTTTAAAGACCGAAGCTAAATCCTTTACAAGTTCTCTAAAATCTATTCTTCCTTCCGCCGTAAAATAAAAAATTATTTTTGAGTTATCAAAAGTATATTCGCAGTCGCAAAGTTTCATGTCTAATTTGTGCTTGGTTATTTTTCCTTGAGCTAAATTTAAAGCTTCTTCCTTTTTAGCGATATTCTTTTGAACTTTAATTTCGTCGTCTTTTGTCGCTTTTCGAATGACCGGCTTTAAAGGCTCTACAACCTCGTCCTCTCTTACTTCTTTAGCGGCGATTGCTACTTTGCCGTATTCTATTCCTCTCGCGGTTTCTACAATAACTCCGTCATCTATATTAAATTCTATATTCTGCGGCGAAAAATAATAAATTTTCCCGACTGGCCTAAATTTTACTCCCACTACTTTTACCATTTATTTAAACTCCTAATTATCTTTATTAAACTATATGAAAGTCCACGAATTATACATCGAAGTCGTGTGAAAGATTAGGCGCGTCGCAGCCCTTGTAACAGTTGCGAGGGCAACGACGGGAATGTATTTATAATACATGACCGAGTTGAACGAGCAAGCGTAACCCGAATCCGACGATGCCTAATCTTTCACACTAAGAATTTCTATGCTAAGTATATCAAATATTATAGCAACATTGCAATTAAATTTCAAATTAAAATTTAATTCGTTTATTTTGTCTATTAATTTTATAAGCCCATTTAAGCCATAGAGCTTTGAAATCTTTTCTAAATTTGAAATTTGATTTTTTTGATTAACTAAGTTCTGTAAATTATTAAGCACATACACGGCATCCATAATTATAAGCTGCAGTACAGAAAAAATATCGCTTATATTGTCGGAAAACTTAGAAAATTTATTTGTGTATTGAATTTGGTTTTTTGGATTTACATTTAACAAAAGGTCAAAACAAAAATTAAAAAGTTCTAAAAAACCTTTATCTTCTAATATTTCCTTTGCCTTGTCAATATTCCCAAAAGAAAAATTTGCGGCGGTATAAATTTCGGAATCGCTTTTTTTGCTTTGTTTTAGGATGTCTAAAATTTCTTCTTTTAAAAGGTTAGGAACTTCCAATAATTTTGCACGGGATATTACGGTATTTAAAAGGCCGGACTTATTTTGACAGAACAAAAAGATATGCGCATTTTTAGGCGGCTCCTCCAAAATTTTTAACAGTTTATTTTGAACGACTGCGCTCATTTCGTCCGCTTTGTTTAAAACAAAAATTTTAAAATCCTGCTCAAAAGGCTTTAGATAAATTTCTTCCAAAAAATCCGAGGTTTGTTCGACATTAATTTTTAAAGCTCTGTTCGGATAAATTTTAATATCGGGATGGATATTTTGTAAAACCCTTTTGCAATCGGTACATTCTAAGCACGGCTTTTTTGATTTGCAAAACATGGTGCATAAAATGTACTTTTGTAAACCTTCCAAAACTGTCAAACTCTGCGAATAAAAAATATAACAATGACTTAAAATGTTTTTATCCAAATCGTTTTTAAAAACCTTATAAGCCAGGGTTTTTTTTATAAACTCAAAATCTATCATTTAACTACGCCTTTTCTTTTCAGTAAATTTATAATTTTAGAATGCGTTTCCATTCGGCTTCCCGAAGCGTCAACGGCAATAAACCTTTCTTTGTCTTTTCGCTCTATTTCCTTATAAGCCGAATACACTTTTTCGTGAAAAGAAAGTGAAAGATTTTCTAAGCGGTCGCTTGTATCTTTGCCGCCTTTTCTTATAAACGCGTCTTTTGGATTCAAATCTAAAAAGATTGTAAGATAGGGAAACACATTAATTAAACTTGCAAGCTTATTGATATACTCTTTACCTAAACCCTTACCGGCGCCCTGATAAGCGTAAGTTGAGTCTATGTACCTGTCGCATATAACAAGTTTATTATCTTTTAGCGCGGGAACTATAACGTCGTTTAAAAGCTGTATTCTTGCCGCGAAATAAAGCATGGTTTCGCACTCGTCGCACATCTTTGTATTTTTTGCGTCTAAAATCACTTTGCGTATCTGCTCGGAAATTTCGCCGCCGCCGGGCTCTCTCGTTACCACGCAACTTATATTTTGTTTATTTAAGTATTCTTTTAAAAGTTTTATTTGAGTGCTTTTACCGACGCCCTCACAGCCTTCAAAAGTTATAAAATTCTTATATACCGTCATAGCCTCCTCCTTAGTTTATCTGACAACTTTGATAAGACCGTTTTGAACATTATAAAAATGCTCTTGGTGTATTTTTAAAAATTCGCAAAACTCTTTTGTTAAAACTTGACCGGCCAAACAAAGCGGCGTTGCGGGCGGATAGAACCCTAAATTTCGCGCGGAAATTTTTCCGTTCGCAGTTGATATTTTTACAAGCTCAAAATCGGATTTTACCGCAGTTAAATAATCTGTCTTGGTTTCAAACTCTAATTTTTTAACGGTAACCTTATCGTTAAATATCTGCGCCTTTAATTTTTTAAGAGCAACAATTAATTTATCTATATCTTTTATATTTTGATTGACGGCTATTATAAATACAACTTTGTCGATTGTTGAAAACTCGGGATAAATATTTAAGTCGTTTAAAAACTTTTCAACTCTAAATCCTGTTGCGTTTAAATTTGAAGTATTTAAAGCAATCCGAAATTTATCGTCGGTTTTTTCAAAATTCAGTCCGTCAATTCCTAAAACTTTATCGATGTAATTATATACTTTTAAATTGTTTTTGTTCTTTAAAAAGTTAATCACGGCGTTTTCTAAACTCTCTAAAATTATATAAGACGGGCTTGTGGTGTGAAACAAATTAAAAGCATCAATTATATTTTGTTTTAAACTTAAATTGTTTAAAAATAAATACGCGCCTTGCGTTAATCCAAATAGATTTTTAAAGCCGGAAACACAAACAATATCGCAATAATTATTCGGGTTAATTAAATTATACTCTTTACAAAAATGTCCGCCGTGAGCGGAATCTGAGAGTAATAATTTATTGTGTCTTTTTAAGACTTTGCTGATTTTTATAATATCGGCGCAATTTCCAAAGTAATCGGGGTAAGTTATAAGCGCGCCCAAAACATCATTTTTGCAAAAACTTTCTATATTTTCAAAATTTTCTAAAATTACCGGTTCAATATTAAATACTTCAATTGCGTTATAAACCGATTTGTGGCTGTTCTTTGCAATTATAATTTTTTTGCCAAAATTTTTAACGGCATGCAGCGTTATAAAAATTGACGCCGTAGTTCCGCATGTACAATAAAAGCATTCTTTTGCAAAAAATACCTCTGCCGCAATTTTTTGCGATTCACTTATAGCGCCCTTCGGATTTAACAAATTATCGGAAAAACTAAGCTCCGTAATATCAAAGCTATTTATTCGCCCCTTATGCGAAGGAACGCAAAACAAACTTTTTTTTTGTTTTGCAAATTTTTCTAACATTTGTTTTATCGGTCTTTCCATATTCGTTCAAACTTTTAAAAAGTTAGTTTATTACTCACAGCCGTGAAAGATAAGTCGCGTCATAGACGGGCAACAGTTGGCAACGACGGCGAAGGGAATGTAGATTCTACTACATGACCGAGCCGGCGTGACAAGCGGTAGCCCGTATATGACGATGAATTATTTTTCACGCGGTTTCATGGTGGGAAACAGGATAACATCTCGTATACTCGCGCTGTTTGTCAAAAGCATTATCAGCCTGTCAAGCCCAAGTCCGAGCCCTCCCGTTGGAGGCATTCCGTATTCTAACGCCGTTACAAAATCGTCGTCCATCATCTGCGCTTCCTCGTCTCCCGACTCTCTCAATTTGACCTGCGCTAAAAAACGCTCCTTTTGATCTATCGGGTCGTTTAATTCGCTGTACGCATTTCCCATCTCTCTTGAGCCTATAAAAAACTCAAAACGTTCGGTAAGACGCTTGTCGGATTTTTTCGACTTTGCTAAGGGGGATACTTCTATAGGATAATCTAAAATAAATGTTGGGTCAATTAGCTCGCTTTCTACTTTCTCGTCAAAGACCTTATACAGCATTTCGCCCCATGTCGATTTTTTCTCGACGGATACGCCTAACTTTTTACACGCGCTTTGCGCTTCTTTTTCCGTTAATTTTGTAAAATCAACGCCTGTGTATTTTTTTACGGCGTCTATCATTGTAAGACGTTTATAAGGCGGCTTTAAATTTATAAGTTTTCCGCCGTATTCGATTTTGTAATCTATTTGTAATTTTTTAATTACTGCGTCGTATATGCCTTCGGTTAAATCCATCATATCGTTGTAGTCGGCGTATGCGCAATATAGCTCTATCATTGTAAACTCGGGGTTATGCTTTACGCTCATACCCTCGTTTCGAAACATTCTTCCGAGCTCGTAAACCTTTTCAAATCCGCCGACTATTAAACGCTTTAAATAAAGCTCGGGCGAGATTCTTAAGAACATATTAATATCCAACGCGTTATGATGCGTAACAAACGGCCGCGCCGAAGCGCCGCCGACAATGGTGTTTAATGTCGGGGTTTCAACCTCAATATAGCCTAAATTATCTAAATAATTTCTGACAGCCGTTATAATTTTAGAACGGATTTTAAAAGTGGTTTTAACCTCGGGGTTTGCTATTAAGTCGACATATCTTTGGCGGTAACGCAAATCCGGATCTTTTAAACCGTGAAATTTTTCAGGCAGCGGCAGTAAAGACTTAGACAAAAGTTTTATATCCTTAACGTGCACGCTTGTCTCGCCCGTTTTGGTTTTAAAAACAAAACCGCAAACTCCTATTATGTCGCCTATGTCAAAGGTTTTAAAAGCCTCAAAATCCGGAACATCGTCCGTTCTGACATACAACTGAATAACGCCTTTTTCGTCCATTATGTGACAAAACGCCGCCTTTCCCATAAGCCTTCTGCTTATTATTCTGCCGGCTACCACTACATTTTTTTCTAACAGCTTTTCGACGTTGTCTAAAATCTCTAAAGTTGCATGAGTTTTTGCAAACCTTGTTTCCTCATACGGGTTTTTTTTGTCCAAAATCAGCTTGTTTAATTTTTCGCGCCTGACTTTTAATATTTCATTTAAGTCTAAAATTTCTTCCGGTGTATTCTTCTTTTCTTCCACTTTTTATCTCCAATAATATAACCGTTTAATTCTTTATATCTAATATCTTAAACTTAACAATCCCCCCGGGAGTTATTACATCTACCGTTACGCCCTTTTTCTTGCCAAGAAGCGCTTTGCCTACGGGTGATTCGTTGCTGATGCGGTTATTGGAAGCATCGGCCTCGGTTGTTCCCACAATTTTATATTCGTAATTTTCTTTTAATTCGACATCGGAAATTTTAACGGTGCAACCGACGCTTACAACGCTTGTGTCTATACTGTCTTCGTCAATTATTTCCGCCGTTCGAAGTTTATTTTCTATTTCTAAAATTTCGCCCTCAATCATTGCCTGCTCTTCTTTTGCTGCGTCGTATTCGGCATTCTCGCTGATATCGCCAAACTCGCGGGCGATTTTTATTTTCTCGGCAACTTCTCTTCTTTTAACTACTTTTAATTCGTCGAGTTTTGCCTCCAATTCTTTATAACCTTTCGGGGTTAAAAACACATTTTTAGCCATTTATAATTACTCCTTTATTAAATTCTTCAATATTTAATGCTTTCAATCATACATTTAACATATATTAATGCTTTTTTCATGGAGTGTTCCAAAAGTGCGTTCAGACGGGTAACAGTTGATAATTTGGCGACAGGAGTGTACTTAGCGTACACGACTTAGCCAAATTATCAAGCGTAGCCCGTATCAACGCGCTTTTCGGACACTCCATTATTCGTAGAATAGAATATCAGAATAGCAAGGCATCGGCCACAAATCCTTGGGAATTAAAAGTTCTAAAGCGTCCGCCGATTCTCTCAATGTTTTCATTGCAGGAATTACGCTGTCTCTAAACGCTACGGCTTTTTCCAAATATCCTTTTTTAGAATTTGCGTCCAATATTGCTTTTTCTAATTTTGAAATCAAAACATAAAACTTATTTAATTCTTTTGTTATAGTATCCAAAACTTGTTTTTGTACCGTAAAGTCCGAAGAAGCTTTGGTTATGTTTTTAATATCTTTCGCAAGTAATCCCGTGTACTTTAAAACGGCGGGCAGTATTTCCGACTTGGCAATTTTGTGCATTGTTCCGGCTTCGATATTTATATTTTTTTCGTATGTTTCAAAATATATTTCTTGTCTTGCTATACTTTCCGCGCTTGATAAAACTTTGTGTTTTTTCAACAATTCGATATTTTTTTCGGAACTTAAAGTTTTATAGGCCTCGACACAATTACTGAGGTTAGAAAGCCCTCTCATCTTTGCCTCGTCTATCCATTCTTTGGAATAGTTGTTGCCGTTAAATATTATACGCTTATGCTCTGTAATCAGCTTTTGTATAATTTTTACGGATGCCGCGTCCTTATCTTTAGCTCTTTCCAATTCTCCGCTTATTCTGCTTAAAATTTCCGACAAAGCGACACAAACAACCATTGACGGAGTTGCGGTAGAGGCCGAAGAACCCGTCATTCTAAACTCAAAGCGCCTGTTGGTAAAAGCAAACGGCGACGTGCGGTTCCTATCTTCAAAGTCCTTAGAAAAACTTGGCAAGGCTCCGCCCGGCTTCAAAACTTCTTTATCCTTTTGCGCCTTTTTGTTAGAATTTTCTATCTGCGTCAAAACATCCGATAACCGTTCGCCTATATAAATTGATATTACCGCGGGAGGCGCTTCATGCGAGCCGAGCCTTAAATCGTTACCCGAGTACCCTGCGCTCATTCTAAGTAAATCGGCGTATTCGTCGACCGCGGCGATAACCGCCGTAAAAAATAATAAAAACTGCAAATTTTCCTCGGGGTTTTTTCCGGGGTCTAATATGCGGATATTGTCGTCCGTGCAAAGCGAAAAGTTACAATGCTTTCCAGACCCAGCAATTCCCTCAAAAGGTTTCTCATGTAAGAGAACGGCTAAATTGTGATGGTCGGCAACCGTGCGCATTGTTTCCATAATAAGCTGATTGTGGTCTGTCGCGATGTTTGCGGTATCGTAAACTACCGCAAGCTCGTGCTGACACGGCGCGGTTTCGTTGTGCTGCGTTTTGGCGCTTATGCCTAACTTCCAAAGCTCCGAATTCAGTTCGTTCATAAAACCTAAAACGCGCTCTTTGATTATGGCATAATATTGGTCGTCCTTTTCTTGTCCCTTAGGAGCGGGCGCGCCGAATAAAGTACGCCCCGTAAATTTTAAATCGGTGCGTTTTAAAAAATCACTTTTATCTATTAAAAAATATTCCTGCTCTGGCCCAAGTTCAAAAACAACTTTTTTGGATGTTTTATTGCCAAGTAATCTTAAAACTTTCAAGGCCTCCGTGTTTAAAGCCTCCATTGCCCTAAGGAGCGGAGTTTTCTTATCTAGGGCTTCTCCGGTATAGGAACAAAAGGCCGTCGGAATACACAACACAATCATGCCCGATTTTGAAACTTTTAAAAATGCCGGCGAAGATAAATCCCAAACCGTATAGCCCCTTGCCTCAAAAGTTTCCCTTGCTCCGCCGCTCGGGAGGCTTGAGGCATCGGCCTCGCCTTTTATTAATTGCTTTCCCGAAAACGAAAAAATCGCCTTGTTGTTTTTTACATTTAAAAACGCGTCATGCTTTTCGGCGGTTGTGCCGGTCAGAGGAAAAAACCAATGAGTGTAATGAGTAGCCCCATTTTCCATTGCCCAAGTTTTCATCGCGTCGGCAACTTCGTTGGCAAGGTCAACAGATAACTCTAATCCTTCGTTTTTAACCTGCATTAATTCGGAAAAAAATTTAGGGCTTAAGCGTTTTTTCAACACCTCGTCGGAAAAAACATTTTTACCAAAGTCGTATAATGGATTCATAATTTCCTTTATTTTCTTTTATTAATCTTTTGTATTTTTTTTATTTGTCGCGTACATTGTCATGTCAACTAAAATGCCTTTACTTTTTAAATACTCTTTTACTTGTCTTACAGTAAGTTCTTTAAAGTGAAACAACGATGCTACCAGCGCGTTTTGCGCGCCGCCTTTAGTTAACGCATCATATATATGTTCTAATGTTCCCGCTCCGCCCGAGGCGGTAACCGGAATTTTTACGGCGTTTGAAACCGCTCTTGTCATTTCTATATCGTAACCTGTTTTAGTTCCGTCGGCGTCAAAACTCGTAAGTAAAATTTCTCCCGCGCCGCGGCTTTCACACTCTTTGGCCCACTTAACTGCGTTTATATTTGTCAGCTCAAACCCGCCGTTTATGCAGGTAAGATATTCCCCGTTTTTTCCGCGTTTCCCATCAATGGCAACAACAACGCTCTCTCTTTTAAACTCCGCTGCAAGTTCGTCAATTAAAGCCGGCCTCTTTATTGCCGCGGAATTTACAGAAACTTTATTCGCTCCGGCGGACATTACCAATCTTGCATCCTCTACCGAGCGGATCCCTCCGCCGACACACAGCGGCACGCTAACCTTTGCCGCCGTCCTTTTTAAAACTTCCAGAAGGGTTCCTCTGTTTTCCACCGTTGCCGTAATGTCCAAAAACACCAATTCGTCGGCGCCGGATTTACAATAAAATTCGGCTGCTTCAGAGGGGTCTCCCGCATCAACCGCGTTTACAAAATTTATTCCTTTTACTACCCGGCCGTTTTTAATATCCAAACAGGGTATAATTTTTGAGTATTTCATTTTATTTACCTCAATTATTAATTATAATATAAAAAGTTGTTTTTAACAAGAAAATAACGGCGGTATATAAAACTTTAAACCGCCGCTTTGTATATTTATTAAAAAACCGAGCAAAATATATTTAAGGAAACGATGATGAAAAGTTTCTCTATAAAACAATTAACTTACAAACCTTTTGGGAGGTACATAATGACAAATGAAATAAAAAAAGATACCGGCAAAGCAAAAACTACTAAAAAGCCCGCGGGCACAGCAAATAAAACGCCTAAAAAGACAACGGCTACCAAAGATTTTTTAGACATAAAAGATGCGGCAAAAGATGTTAAAAAAGTAATGCCCGCCGCTGAGAAAACCGTAAAAAAAGCGGCGTCCGCCGCTAAAAAAACCGTTAAAAAAGCGCTGACTTCGGTTGAAAAAACTGTCGAAAAGGCCCAGTCGCCTTTTATGAAAAATAATCCTAAACAAAGAAAAAAAGAAGTCCAGGTTTTAAAGCAGCTTTATCAAAACGCCGACATGGGAAAAACCGGTATAGACACCGTTCTAAAAAAAATCAATAATTCCTCTTTCAAAAATACCTTACTCGGCCATTACGAAAAATTTGACGACATTTCCCAAAGAATATCTAAAGAACTGACAAAAAACGGCGAAACGCAAAAAGACGCCGGACTTGTTAACAAGGCAATGCAATGGAGTTCTATAAACGCCAACCTCTTATTTGACAAAAGCACCGAGCATTTAGCCGACATGATGATTAAAGGAAATAATGCCGGCATGATAGCCATAGCCAAAGAATTAAACGCTTATAAAGATATGCTGTCGGATTCCGCTAATTCTTTAGCCGCTGAACTTTTGGATATTCAACAAAAAAACATTGAAGAACTAAAACCATATCTATAAATCGGAAATAAACCAAGCAAAAACAGGGGTGTAATTACATCCCTGTTTTTGCTTGGTTTATAAAGCCTTATTTCTTAAACATTTAATAACTTTTACCTGTTTTACGGTTGCCAGCCTATTTCACGTTGTCCGGCATAGTCTTTTTGGCTGCCGGTTAACGCTGAAACATCTACTGTATTTTGCCTTGTACTGTACGAACAGCCTCCGCCTGACTTGTAGCCTATTATTTGCCCCACATACGGTTTTAAATTAACGCAACCCGCGGTATTCACGTAAGAATAAACTATTGCGTTGGTTGCCGTGCAATTTGATGTGCTTGTACTATAGACTAACCCGTATGCTTGTATTTGTTTGCCGACTATTCCGCCTACGGATCTGTTACTACTAAGAGTAAAACTCGGCGCCCAATAA
>Ga0209737_10000733_pt1 | contig 25336 bp, 19 predicted proteins | sample TergutCu122P3_FD_187284 | JGI IMG/M metagenome (GOLD analysis project Ga0209737, IMG submission 187284) | Cubitermes ugandensis P3 segment gut microbial communities from Kakamega Forest, Kenya - Cu122 P3 (SPAdes) (version 2) | ecosystem: Host-associated > Arthropoda: Insects > Digestive system... | reverse complement strand
GTTTGGAATTTCGCCGCTTGAAGCGATGCAGTGCGGCACTCCGAGTATTATATCAAAGCAAAGCGGTTGCGCTGAAATTCTAGAAAACGCCATAAAAACCGATTATTGGGATATTAACACAATGGCAGACTATATTCACGCAATAGTAAAATATCCCGCAATGTATAACTCACTCAAAAAGAATGGGTTAGAGGAAATAGAAAACATTAAATGGGAATACGCAGGGCTGAAAGTTAGAGAAATTTATGATAAAGTAATAATGGGTTAGGAGTTAGTTTTTAATATTTAATCATTAAAAAACACAGATTTTCAATAAGAAAATCTGTGTTTGTCGTAAAAAATTGTGTTATCTATTTGGGAAATTAAATATTTTCCATAAACTCAACTTTTCCTGTCTCCATATCGTAATATCCACCGATAATTTTGATTTCACCCTTATCTTCCATTTCTTTCAAAATCGGACTGTTAGCTCGGATTTCTTTCACAGCCAATATTACGTTCTGATGACCAACTTTCTCTACAAAACAAGCATTACTTGCTGTTGTCTCGCCGTCAAAACCAATTTTACTTTCGGCTACGGCAGGTTGAATTTTGCTCAACATCTCGGTAATGTTTCCAAGTCGAGTGTCTGCAATAGCATTTTTAACAGCACCACAAGCACCGTGTCCCAGTACCATAACCAGCTTTGCACCCGACGCTGCACAAGCAAACTCCATACTTCCTAAAATGTCGGCATTCACAATATTTCCTGCAACACGAGCAACAAAAATGTCGCCAATTGCACGATGGAAAACATCTTCCACAGGAACACGAGAATCAAGGCACGAAAGTATCACTGCTTTTGGGTATTGCCCTTGGGCAGCATCCTTGACGAGTTCCGTGTTGTTCCTCACGGTAAGTTCGTTATTGACAAACTCTGCGTTGCCTTGTTTAAGAATTGCGATGACCTTATCTGGGGTCAGTTGCGCCTGCTCTTCTGCTGTGAGCACTTTGTTGCTTTGTCCTTCTGCAACATCTTTTTTGTCATTTCCGCCGCAACAAGCAACGAATACTCCGATAGCAATAATCGGAATTAAAAATCTTTTCATTTTCATACTTTTTAGATTTTTTTTAAATAAAAATATTTTTGCAAAGATAATAAAAAAATTAAAAACAAACAACAGTAATCCACAAAAAAAACGAATATCATTAAAATATTCGTCTTTTTTTATGCCACATAAAGTTGATTATTTTACAACTTCTGCCAATTTTGCACCAGCTTTGAATTTTGCTACTTTCTTCGCTGCAATTTTGATTGCTTTGCCTGTTGCAGGATTCACGCCATTACGTGCTTCACGCTTTGCAACTGAGAAGGTACCAAAACCTACCATAGTTACACTTTCACCTTTTGCCAAAGCACCAGTAACGGCTACTTCAAATGCTTCAAGGGCTTTTTTGGAATCTACTTTGCTCAAACCAGCGTTCTCAGCAATAGCAGCTACAAGTTCATTCTTGTTCATACAGAAATAAGATTAAAATTGTGATTAATAAAAATAAATTTAAGATTTTGCAAATGTAATATGTTTTTTCAACATTAACAAACATTTTTGTAAAAATTTTTAATAAAAATAAAAAAAAATATTATTTTCCTGTTTTTTGCTGAAAAAGAGCAATTTTTTGATTAATTTTGCACAAATTTTAATAATTATGCTTTCAAAACCATCTTTTTTAAGGAATATTCCGTCTGTAACGCTCAATTTATTGATTATAAATGTGCTGTTTTTTCTTGCAAATGACCTTATTTCTGTCCGATTTGGTGTAGATTTGAACAGATTTTTGGGGTTGCACTTCGTAAAATCGTCATTTTTTTATCCGTTTCAGTTTATTTCGTATATGTTTATGCACGGAAATTGGGCACATTTGTTTTTCAATATGTTCGGTTTGTTTATGTTTGGACGAGTGCTTGAACATTTTTGGGGCGGCAAAAAATTTCTTCTTTTTTATTTTATTGCAGGTATCGGTGCAGGGTTAGTTCAAGAAATTGTATGGTATATTGATTACCTGTCGGTAATTCAGAATGTTAGTTATGAAAATTTGTTGATTGTAAAACAAGAGGGTTATGCAGTTTTACAGGACGATAAAAATTATTCAGATGAATATCTCGGCAGATTAAATATTTTGCTTCATACCGCAACTATTGGCGCATCAGGTTCTCTTTTTGGAATACTCTTTGCATTTGGTTTTATGTTTCCGAAAGAAAAAATAATGCTTATTTTCTTACCAATACCAATTCCTGCACGAATTTTTGTGATAATTTACGCCGTTGCAGAACTATTTTTCGGCGTTGCAAATTTCAGTTGGGACAATATCGCCCACTTTGCACATCTCGGCGGCGCACTCTTTGGCTTGATAATGATTTTTTGGTGGCGCAAAAAAGGAAAACTTTTTAATCGTAGTTTGTAGTAATAAAATTAACAACAAAACAACCTATCATTTCGACTGAAAGGAGAAATCTCGTTAAAACAAAACAGATTTCTCGCTGTCGCTCGAAATGACAGCAAGAAAAAACTCTTAATTCTTAGTTCTTAACTCAAAAAATTATGTTAGATTTTTTTAAAAGACCTTTCAGAAACGGCAATTCGCTGATGCAACTCATATATATTAATGTGGGGATTTTTCTTTTGGTGCATATTTCGGCGATTGTGCTCAAACTTTTCAACATCGAAGTTATCGGGTTAGTAAATAATTTTATGCAACTGCCGTCATCTTGGACGGAGTTAGCACGCAAATCTTGGACGCTTATAACCTATATGTTTCTACATTTGAAATTTTGGCACATATTTTTTAATATGCTGGTGCTTTTTTGGTTTGGGCAGGTTTTTTTGCAAAATTTCTCAAAAAAGCAACTTATCGGGCTATATCTGCTCGGCGGAATAGCGGGCGGGCTGTTTTATATCTTGTGCTACAGCACATTACCATTTTTTGCGGATAAAGCAGCGATACTCTGCGGTGCGTCTGCTTCGGTTACGGCGATAATTATTGCAGCCGCTTTTGCCTCGCCAAATATGTCTCTACGACTGCTTTTTATAGGTGAAATTAAATTAAAATATATTGCAATCGGTATTATTTTGCTAAGCGTTTTTGGTGTTACAGGCGATAATGCGGGCGGCGAAATTGCGCATCTCGGAGGCGCGATTATGGGTTGGTTGTGGTTTGTTTTGCTTAGTAAAAATGTTGATTTGGGGCGACCTTTTGACAGAATTATTACTTTTTTTGTAAATATTTTTGATTTTGACAAAAGAAAGCAAAAGAAAAAGCAGCCAAAAGTGAAGTTCCATTACGTTAAATCAGATGCCGAATACAATCAGGAACGCGCCCGCAACAACGCCGAAATGGACAAAATTCTTGATAAAATTCGCCTCAACGGCTACGAAAGTTTAACCGAAGAAGATAAAAAACGATTGTTTGATATTTCTGAAAAGTTGTAATAAAATATGTTGATTTGTTTATAAACTATATCGACGAATAAACAAAAATAATTTTTAGTTTATTTTATGTTTCGTTCAATAATTAAACACATTCTATTAATAGTCAATATCTTAGTTGTTATTGGTTATCTTTTTGGTGTAGCATCAACTTTTGTACCACCGTATAGATTTGTGTTTTTTAGTTATTTTGGGCTTGTGTTTCCGCTGTTTGCGGCAGCAAATATTTTTTTCGTGGTTTTTTGGGCAATACGCAGAAAATGGTTTGTGTTTATTTCTGCTGCGCTTTTGATTTTCACTTTTTCTCACTTAAATAATTGTTTTACAATACCTTATAAAAGTTTTGTAAAACCAAAAACCGAACAGGAAATCAAAATTTTGAGTTACAATATTTCGATGTTAGGAATGGTACGCGACAAAGATAAACAAGATTTTTTCAATTTTATTACCGAAGCCGATGCCGATATTGTTTGCTTTCAAGAGTTTGGTTATTATACCGAAAAAGATAGAGATAGTTTTTTATCAGAGATGAAAAAAAATTATCCATACAGCCATATTTGGTACAAAAATCAGAAGAAAACGCACTCGTGGGGCGTGGCGACTTTTTCAAAATTTCCAATTATTTATAAGCAAAAAATTGATTATGACTCTAAATATAATATTTCTGTGTTTTCAGATATTGTTGTAAATAATGACACAATTAGAGTTTTCAACAATCATTTGGAGTCAAACAAATTTTCGATGGCGGATATAAAGCAGTATCAAAATATGGGCAATAATTTTTCGGGCAGCGAATTCAAAGATATTTCATCGCTTTTGTCGCGAAAGTTGGCTGATGCGTATAAAATTCGGGCGGTGCAGGCGAGAATTGTAGCAGGCGAAATCAAAAAATCGCCATACAAAAATATCGTTTGCGGCGACTTCAACGATGTCCCCGAATCATTCGCCTATCACACTATCAAAAACGGCTTAACCGACTTATACACAGCCACTGCTTGGGGCTATCGTTATACTTTTTACACCAAAGGAATGTTGGTTGGCATCGACCATATTTTGATTGATAAAAGTTTTGTGCCGATAGAATTAACCCTTCCACGCAAAAAATTTTCTGACCATTACCCTGTTGTTGGTGTTTTTGGAATAAAATAAAAATATTATGAAAAAAATCGTTTTAATACTAACAATTCCACTACTTTTCTCTTGTAAGGAAAAGTATGTTCGGGACTTTGACCCGCAGACAAATTTCGATGCGCTTTGGGAAATTTTGGATACAAGATATTGCTTTTTTGAAGAGAAAGGCATTGATTGGAATGGCGTGAAAACAATTTATGAGCCGAAATTGAAAGATATAAAATACGCTGAGGTTGGAATGTTCGATTTGTTTGCGCAAATGCTTGATACTCTGCAAGATGGACACGTTAATCTTTATGCGCCGTTTGATATTTCGCGCTGCAAGGGCTGGTTTGAAAATTATCCTGAAAATTTTAACGCACAAATTATTTCTTCACGTTATTTGAAAGACAATTTTCGTGTTGCGGCTGGGTTTCAATACAACGCAGTCGCCAATGGCACAATCGGTTATATCAGATATTCGAGTTTTTCAGATGGCATTTCGGCGGCAGGAATGGATTATATCGCTGCATTTTTTAACCAAAATAAAAAGTTGATTATTGATGTGCGTAACAATGGCGGCGGCTCGCTCGGTTATAGCAGCAGTTTTGCAGCGTGTTTTTTTAAGGAAAAAACGCTCACAGGCTACATTCGCCACAAAACAGGCAAAGGACACAGGGAATTTTCCGACTATCAGCCAATTTACACCAATCCAAGCGAAAGAATCTACGATTGGAGCGATTTTAAAGTTGTAATTCTCACAAACAGAAGATGTTACAGCGCAACAAACGAATTTGTTAACAGAGTAAAACACGCGCCTAATGTTACCGTAATCGGCGGAATAACGGGCGGTGGTGGCGGCATTCCTGCATCAAGCGAATTGCCGTGCGGCTGGCTTATTCGTTTTTCGTCTGTGCAACTGATGGACAAAAACAAAAAACAAATAGAGTTTGGTATTGAGCCCGACATCGAAATTAATCTTTCTGAAGAGGACATCGCAAACGGTTACGATACAATGATTGAAAAAGCAATCGAAATTTTGAATAGAAATTAGAAATTGTCATTTCGACTGAAAGGAGAAATCGCGCTTTGACAGCAGATAAATTTTCTATAAACAAAAAACCGATTTCTCCTTTCAGTCGAAATGACGAAAATTTTTTGTAATTTTGTAAAAAATTTTTTTAATATGAAAAAACCTTCTATTTTATTGGTAATCACGGCTTTGTTGTTTTTTAGTTGTGGTTCTAAACAGGAAAAGCGCAAAGCGGACTTATCGGGCATTGATTTTGATGTGAAAATTGAGCGTTTCGACAAAGATTTTTGGGCTTTGAAAGATAGCGAAAATCAAAAAGCGGACTTGGAAGCACTTTTTGAAAAATATCCCGAATTTGCACCGTTGTATTTTACACATATAATAACTTTTGGCAAAAATATTGACGAAATTTTGAAAGAGTTGCCCGATTTTTTTGCAGATACTGCCATAATTGGCTTATACACAGACGCTTTAAAAGCATTTGATAATGTAAATGATTTGGAAAAATCGCTTACAAATGCTTTTCGCAGAGGAAAATATTTCTTTCCGAATGCAGAAATCCCAAAACTTTTAATGCACGTTTCGGGTTTAAACCAAAGCGTTGTGATGGCGGAAAACTTAATATCAGTCAGCATTGACAACTATTTGGGCGAAAAATACCCGCTCTATGAACAACTTGGAATCTACAACTATTTGGCGCAAAATATGCGGCGTGAAAAAGTCGCTTCTGACTATATTATTGTGTGGCTTTCAGACAAATTTCCCTATTTTTCGGAACAAGACCGACTTTTAGATGAAATGATTTACAAAGGAAAAATCTTGTATCTCGCCTCGTTGCTAATGGAAAACGAAACGGACGAAAATTTGATTGGCTACACACCCGAGCAATGGAAATGGAGCAAAACCTACGAAAAAGATATGTGGCAAACAATGGTTGAAGAGAAAATTTTGTTTAGCAACGACTTTAATTTACGCAAAAAAGTACTTGAAGATGCGCCTTTTACTCAGCCATTTACACAAGAATCACCCGGCAGAGCAGGAATTTTTGTAGGTTATCGAATCGTAGAAAGTTATATGAACAAAAACGAAAATATTTCGCCGCTACAACTAATGCAAAACGCCGATGCACAAAACATTTTGGAAAAATCGGGATATAGACCAAGATGATTTAGTCAATCACGAATTTCCTACGGCTTTTCAAGCAAAAATTACGAACTAAAAATATTGTTCGTAATTTTCTTATTAAACAAAAAAATGAAAATTATTAATAAATTTGTTGAAAATTAATGATTTAGTATTGTTTTTTTACAAAAAAAATACTATTTTTGCCAAATTCCAATTTATTTTTTGAAAAATTGAATTATGTCAAACGGATTTGATGAAAAAGTATTGTTGTCGGGTTGGGAAATAGAACCAATAAATCTCTATGAACCAATACGTTATGCGCTCGAAAGTGGAGGAAAGCGTATGCGCCCATTGCTTGTTGAACTTGGTTGTAAATTGTTCCAAAAAGAGGAAAAAAATGTATTTAACGCCGCCGCCGCAATAGAAATTTTCCATAACTTTACTCTTTTGCACGATGATATTATGGATAATTCGCTTGTTCGCCGCAACCGACCGACCATTCACGCAAAATATGGTGCAAATACTGCTATACTGTCGGGCGATGCGATGATGATAAAAGCATACGAATTTCTGCAAAAAATTCCCGAAAAATATTGGAACAAAGTGCTTCCGCTTTTTACCAAAACGGCATTGCAAGTGTGTGAAGGTCAGCAGTTTGATATGGACTTTGAAACGCGGCAAAATGTTTCGCTCGAAGATTACTTTTTGATGATAGAACTAAAAACGGCGGTGCTTTTGGCTTGTTCGCTGAAAATAGGTGCGATTTTGGCAGACGCGCCCGAAAAAGATGCCGATTTGCTCTATGATTTTGGTATTGCGCTCGGCATTGCCTTTCAAATAAAGGACGATTATCTTGACACTTTCGGCGATTTTGAGACGCTTGGTAAACGTATTGGCGGCGATATTCTTTGCAACAAAAAAACGTTTCTTCTACTTTCTGCTTATCAAAATGCAGACAAGCAAACGGCTGAAAATCTGACATTTACGCTACAAAATAAAAATATCTCTGACGAAGAAAAAATTGTTTCGGTTACAGATATTTTAAAAAAATTGAATATTGATAAAATTTGCGAAAACGAATTAGAAAAATATTATTCATTGGCAATGAGTTTTTTAGATAGAATTTCGGTTGAAGAAGAGAGAAAAGTTGAGTTAAAAAATCTTGTAAAGAAATTAAACATAAGAAATCATTAAAAAAAATGGCACAACGCATCAAATTTTCGTTTATAAAAATGTTTTTTCGGCTGTTTTCGTTTTTGGCTGATAAGACAGGCGGTTGGAAAATTTTTGTTCAACCGAAGTTGTTGTTTGGAACTATGATTTTGGGCTTTGGTGTGGCTGCTTGCAATTATTCTGGAAAAGCAACTAACAATAATGATACCATTGCAAGCAAAACAATTGATACACTTGTTGATTGTTATGTTGGTTGTTACGAGTCGCCTGAGCCACCTGACACTATAATTAATCCTGATTCTGCATATCATTTTGTACCTGTAAGAGCCGAATTTCCGGGCGGCGACAAAGAAATGATGAAGTGGCTTCAAAATAATGTAAATTACCCCGAAATTGCGGTAAAAGATTCTATTCAAGGTAAAGTTTTTGTAAATTTTATTGTGCTTTCAGATGGAAGTATTAACAACGTTAGAATAGCAAGAAGTGCTCACCCATTGCTCGACAATGAGGCAATTCGTCTTGTAAAATCAATGCCAAAATGGAAAGCGGGACAAAAAGACGGGGTAGATGTTCATTCATATTTTACTTTGCCCGTTACTTTTGTATTAAAAAATTAATCATTAACCATTAATCACTACCAAAATGCCTTACAGACGACTGCCAAAAACCGATACAGCAAGAATTAAGACTTTGAGAACTGTTGCCGATTTGGAAAACAAATATAGTTTTCATAATATTCCGCTATCGTATAACCTTCTGAACAAGGCGAAAACGCAACTTTCGCTGTTTGAGCATAATCAGGCAATGTACGTTGATAATTGCAAAAAGTGGCAAAACAACAATGCCAAATTTCGCGCTGCACAACAAACCATCAAGACCTATATTTCTCATTTTATTCAAGTATATAATTTTGCCGTATTGCGCGGCGACCTCAAAAAAGACGGCAAAAATTACTATAATCTTTCGCCTGATACAGACACTTTGCCCAATCTTAACAGCGAGGAAAATATTATGATATGGGCACAAAATTTGATTGATGGCGAGCGGCAGCGTGTTGGTCAAGGCGGTGCGCCAATGACAAACCCCACAATTTCCAATCTATCAATATTTTACGAAAAGTTTAAAGATGCACGCGCAGAATTGCAATTTTTGCGTATCGCCATTGACCGCACAAAAGAAAATTTTAATGTTGAACGCGCAAAAACCGACCAACTTATCAAAGAAATTTGGGACGAAATTGAGAATAATTTTAACCAACTTCCGCCAGAAGAGAAAATTGAAGAGTGCAGAAAATGCGGAGTAATCTACTACAACCGCAGTAGCGAAAACGACAATGAAGTCTCTGCCGAAGAGTACGAAGAGATGACCGAATATGAAAAAGAGGAAGAGAAAAATCGCAGGGCGGAGAGAAACGCAGCAACCGTCAAAGAGTTACCTTTTGGCTGAGATTTATCACGACATATTCTGACTGCGTGCCAATTCTAAATTTTCCACCCCAAAGCCCCAAGCCTGATGTAATAAAATAGTTTGTTTCGTCCTGTTTCAAAAAGCCGTATGATTTTTTGAAAATCCACTTTGCAACCCAATTTATCGGAAAAACCTGTCCATCGTGCGTATGCCCGCTAACCTGCAAATCAACGCCGTTTATTCGCGCCTCTTTCAAGCGAATTGGTTGGTGGTCAATCACAATTATCGGTTTGGTTTTGTCAATGTCTTCCAAAAGCGCAGAAAGGCGTTTGCGGTATTTCCTTGAATAATCTTCTCTACCCACAAGATAAAAACTATCGTCAATCAACACTGCCGTGTCGCGCAAAAGCGTGATGTTCGATTTTTTGATAAAATCAATGCTTTTGTCAATATTTATTATGTATTCGTGATTGCCGAGAGCCATATAAACGCCCTGTTTTGCGTTGATTTTTCGCAGTGTTTTATACATTTTTTCCTCTTCAAGCGGCTTAACAAAATTGTCGATAACATCGCCCGCAATCAGCACAATATCGGCTTTTTCTTTGTTCAAAAGCGGCAACCAACTTTCGAGTTCATCATTCAAAATTCCGTAACCAAGATGCAAATCGCTGATTAATACAATTTTAAGATTATTTTTTTCGTTAATCGGTTTTGATATTTCAACATTGACCTCAACACGCTTTTTTTTGTAATAATTGATATTTCCATAAATCAAAAGAGCAGAAATAATAAGCGTAACCGCTCCCCAACCATACCAATTATTATACATAAATGGCTTAATATCAAAAAGATTTGTAACTCTTATTAAATCGGCAACCAAGAAAATTATTAACAAATATAAAAAAACTATAAGCCAAGATGTGCCGATATGGTAAAGAATTGAAACAAATTTTGTTGGCAACGAGTTCCCAAAAATCATCGCTGCAAAAAAAGGAATTTGTACAACTATCGCGCTTACTATCAATAAAATACGCATTATTGGGAAACTCTGCGGTATCATCAAAAAGAGACGATAAAAAATGTAAAAATTTAGTCCAAAAAATGATATTATGAATGTGATAAAAACTATTGTACGCATTATTTGTAGTTTATAGTTGGTAGTTTATAGTTGGTAGTTTTTGTAGTCATTTTTTTAACTATAAACTACCAACTATAAACTAATTTTGTCTTCTAAAATTGTTATGATTATGATTTCGTCTGTGATTATTTCTGCTGCGGTTATTGTTGTCAAATCTTGTTAAACTGTCTTGTCCTACAACATTTTGATAATCAGCCTCTTGAATGTTGTTTCTTGAATTGGTTTCTATAAGCGAAACAACTTTTTTGCCTTGATTGTTTTGCGCAATTATTTGATGAACGCGCTCAATAGGCAAGGTTGTAATATTTGAATTTCCGCCCTCTCTTTGTGAAGAAGTGTAGGTCATTGTACGCTTGAAAACATCGGTTTTGAAGTGGTAATAATCGCCTTCGAGCGTGTGCAAAACCGCATCTCTTGACGGAAAATCTGCCGTTGCATCAACATAAACAGACACTTCATAATTTACGCAGCACTTGATTTTTGCGCATTGTCCCGCAAGTTTTAGCGGATTTGTAGAAATGTCCTGAAGTCGCGCTGCGTTGGTGGAAACCGACACAAAATTATTCACCCAAGTGGCGCAGCAAAGTTCACGTCCGCAAGGACCAATTCCGCCAATTCTGCCCGCCTCTTGTCGCGCACCGATTTGCTTCATCTCAATCCTGACCTTAAAAGTGTCTGCCAAAACTTTGATTAACTCGCGAAAATCGACACGTCCGTCTGCGATATAGTAAAAAATCGCTTTGGCGCCGTCCGCCTGATACTCCACATCGCCGATTTTCATATCAAGATTCAAGTCTTGCGTAATTTTTCTTGCACGAATCATCGTTTCGTGCTCTTTCGCCTTCGACTCTTCATATTTTTCCAAATCAACTGGACGCGCTCTGCGGTAGAGTCGTTTCACCGAGTAGCGTTCCATATTGATTTTGTTCTTCTTGATTTGCAAAAGCACGAGCCGTCCTGTAAGCGTAACCTCGCCCAAATCGTGTCCAGGCGTTGCTTCCACGCACACTTTTTCGCCCTTTTCGAGTGTCAAATTATTGCAATTTAGGAAATAACCTTTGCGCGTATTTTTAAACTGAACTTCCACCAAATCGCTTTCCAACTGCGTTTCGGGCAAATCGGCAAGCCAATTCACCACAGGCAATTTCTGGTTTGTGTTACCTCTAAAGCCAGCCATTCCGGGGTTGCTCGTTCCTGTATTTAATGTATATTGAAGCATATTTTTAGTATCAAATATTTTTTGAAAAATAGTTTGCAAAGGTACAAAAAAAAACTAAAAATACCAACCCTACTATATATTATAAAATAAGATGCAATTTATAATTGAAAATCAAAATATTTTTTGTATCTTTGCATAAATTTTGAAAATAACTTTTTTACTATGGAACCAACGAGAATTTTATTTATTTCACAGGAAATTTTTCCTTATCTTCCTGAAACCACAGCGTCTAAAATTTGTCGCGAAGTGCCTCAGTTTGCGCAAGAAAGGGGCTACGAAACAAGAATTTTTATGCCTTGTTTCGGTAACATAAATGAGAGAAGAAACCAACTTCACGAAGTGCAACGTTTGTCTGGAATGAACATTATAATTGACGATACTGACCATCAATTAGTTATCAAAGTAGCATCGATTCAACCCGCAAGAATGCAGATTTATTTCATTGATAATGACGATTATTTCCGCCGAAGAAATATAGATAGACACGAAGACGGAACAGGTTTTGCCGACAATGACGAGCGAACCATTTTCTACATTCGCGGCGTTTTGGAAACAATCAAAAAACTGCGTTGGACACCCGATATTATTCATTGCAACGGCTGGATTTCGTCAATTGCGCCGCTTTTTATCAAAAAAGCATACAACACCGACCCGTTTTTCAAAAATTCTAAGGTAATTTATTCGCTACACAACGATGAGTTGCCTAACCATTTTCACGAAAATTTTCACCTAAAACTTATGATTGATGGCGTTGATAGCGAACACGTGAAAGATATCAAAGAAGCACCTTCTTGGGAGAATTTGATAAAACTTGCTATCGATTTTTCTGATGTGATAATTGTTGGAACGCCCGAGGTTGATGTTAAAAAATGGGAAGCACACACTAAAAAACGCAATATTCCGTTTATTCATCACCCAGAAAATTATAAAGAAGAGTTTTACGCGCTTTATCAAAAAGTTTTAGGAAAAGATTAAAAAAATTGAAATGAAAAAACATTTTTTAGTAATAATACTTGCAACGTTGATTTTTTCGGCTTGCAAAACGGACGACTCTATTGGGTTGTCTATTCAGCCACCGCAAGATGCAATAAAAGTTGTGGTTGATACTTTTTTGCTGTCGTCGGTAGATTTTATCTATGATTCGATTTCGGCTCAATGCAGTGATTCGTTATCTATGCTTTTGGGTGAATTTTTTAGTGCGAAATACGGCTCCACAAAGGCGGAATTGATTGTACAAATTGCGCCGCCGCTAAATTTTGATTTTCCGGACGAAACTCTGTATGCACCGCAACCCGACTCTGTGGTTATGGTATTGGCTTACAGAAGATGGTTTGGCTCTGCTGTCGAGCCGCTCGAAATTGCTATCTATGAACTCGACAAGGCAACGCCAGAAAGGTACGCTTTTTACCCAATAAATTTTGATATTGCCGACTTTACAAATGTGAATGATAATCTTTTGCTTGGCAGCAAAATTACCACATTGATACCTCAGGACTCTGCAGGCAACATCCAAGATACAGGCGCTTTACGTTTTATCAGGTATAAATTTAAAGACGGATGGGCGCAAATATTTTTTGATATTGCCAAGAAAAAATACGAAAAAATGGAAGATTTTACAGATGAATTTAAGGGCTTTTACATTACCACAACCTATGGACAATCGACAATGCTTTATCTTATTGGAATTGAAATGCGGCTATATTATCACTACACATATCAGAAAAACGACGAAGAGATAACTGTAAATTCATACATAACTTTCCCAGCAAACAAAGAAGTGCGACAGTTGAATAAAATTTCGCATATCAACACGCAAAATCTTATAAACCAACGTGATAGCGTAAATTACATTAAAACAGCGGGCGGCATTTACCCGAAAGTTACAATTCCGCTCGGTTCGTTGCGCAAGCAAATTAACGACAGCATTGGAAGCAAACTTTTGAGTATCAACAGCGCAATTGTGTCTGTTGAGGCAACGGAAATTGATAAATCAAGAATTCCAATGCCGCCACCACCAATAATGCTGCTTTTACCTGTTGAAGATGCAAAAGAGTTCTTTGAAAAAAATAGTTTGGCGGCTTATAACAACAACAGAGCAGTGCTTGCTGGCTATAGTACAACAAAAAATGAATACACTTTTGACATCGCATATACTTTGACAAGGTTGATAGATTGGCAAAATATACAAGGAAAAAAAGAGGACTACACCGAAATTAAAGAATTTATATTAGTTCCTGTTGATGTTTATGGTTCAGGTATTAATATTTCTGATATTAAGCCGCAAAAATATGTTGGCGCGGTTACCGTTCGCAGTGCAAAAAACAACTACTCGCCAATGCGTTTGGAATTGGTATATAGCGGATTTTAAAATAATTCTACAAATTTTTTAATAAAAATGAGAGTGTTTAAAAATATTCTCGTTTTTTTTGTAACTTTGCGCTTTATTAATCATTTTTGTACAATAAACTAATTATGAATATTAAATTTTTAAGAACGGCATTTTTAGCAATAACATTATTGTTTGCCGCAACAACTTTTGGGCAGCAAGTCCCTAACAACAAGCCGAATATTAGCCATTTTTTGCAAGATAAACAAAAAATTAGGGTAACAAATGGCTCTGTTTTTGCAAATTTTGCCGACCAAAAAGTTACAATGCAAGAGATTTTTAGCAATTTAAACGAATTGTTAAAACTTGACGAAAACCACACTTTTGAGCAAATTTCTCAAAGAGAAGACGAAATTGGTTTTATACACACCAATTTTCAAGTGCTATACAAAGGTTATGCCATTGATGGACATATAATTATGTTCCACGAAAAAGATGGTTTGCTCAAAAGCATTAATGGAAATGTCGTTAAATTGAAAGACATTGATATTAATATAAATATTGATGATAATCAAGCAATTAGCATCGCAAAGGAACATCTTGGCGTTACAAAGGTTTTTAAAGAAAACCCTGTGCATACGGTTTTTACCCAAAATCCGGAAGACAAAAAATTTTATTTGACAAAAAAGGTAAGAATCGAATCGTTTTCTCCGTTGGTGCGTTACGATGTATTTATTGATGCAGAAACAGGCGAGGTTTTGAAAAAGATTACGCTTATTCCTCGCGCAGATGTGCAAGGTACGGCACATACGCTTCTTAGCGGCGTTCAAACAATCACTTGTGATAGTCGTCCAAGTGGCGACTATCGTCTTTATGACAATGCGCGCAGAATAGGCACTTACAATGGCGCTACTTGGAATTATTACGGAGGCGGGGGGCTTTTTCCCTCTTCAAACACTATTTACACAAATCCTACAACAACTTGGTCGAATAATCCTGCATTAGATGTGCATTGGGGAATTAGTAAGACATACGACTATTATATGACTACTTTTAGTAGAAATAGTTATGACGGCTCAGGCGGAGAAATTTATAATATTTACAATCCTGCGTTGCTTGACGATGAAGGATTTCAGTTTAATGCAGGGGCGTTAGGATACGGCATAATGGTTTATGGTAGAGGCGGCACTCTTTATGGCTATTATCAATTTAATCCATTTGTAGCAATTGATGTTACAGGACACGAATTCTCACACTTGGTAGTAGAGGATAACGGCAATGGCGGTTTGTATTATCAAGGCGAATCGGGTGCTTTGAATGAGTCGTTTGCAGATATTTTTGCCACCTGTATAGAATTTTATGTGGGAGTAAATCCAAATTGGCTTATTGGCGAAGATGTTGTACTTCATAGACCAAGTATACGTTCAATGGAGAATCCTAAAGCCGAAGAGCAGCCCGATACATATTTGGGCTACTATTGGGCTGATACTAATAGCAGTTACGATAGAGGCGGAGTGCATATAAACAGCGGAGTGCAAAATTATTGGTTTTATCTTTTATGTCAAGGTGGTTCGGGTATAAATGATTTGGGGAATAGTTATTCTGTAACAGGTATAGGAATGGCGCAAGCGCAAAGAATTGCTTATAGAAACTTGATTAATTATCTTAATCCGATTGCAAATCATATAGATTCTTATAATGGCTCGTTGCAGGCGGCGGCGGACTTATTTGGCAATCCTTCGGCACAATACACGGCAGTAAAGCAAGCGTGGTATGCTGTTGGTATTGACGAAAACACTATACCACCACCTCCACCGGCAGGTTGCAGAAGTATGACTTATTTAACAGATGCATCAGGCACTCTTGACGACGGCTTTGGAGATGAAAACTATGCTGATGATTTGCAATGTGTTTGGGTTATTATGCCGCCAAATGCAAAGAGCATAACACTAACTTTTACTGAATTTAAAACAGAACAATGTTGTGACTATGTTTATGTAGTTAATGGCGAAACAGGTGATATGTTCGGAATGTACTCAGGAAATTCTATCCCCAGTCCTATAACTATGAATAGCGGTGTTATGGTAGTTATTTTCAACACTGACGGCTCTGTTAATGATACGGGTTGGAAAGCAAATTACACTTCAAGCACTTCATTAAGTTTAGATGAAATTGAAGATAGTAAAATTGCTATTTTCCCAAATCCTGCAAAAAATGTTATAAATATTCAATTTGAAGAAAATCAACAAAATACAATAATTGAAATTTATGATATAATTGGAAGATTGATTCAACAGCATTTATTTCAAAATATTCAAGCAAACGGTACGCAAATGCTTAATATAGAGAATATTCCAAATGGAATTTACAATGTTAAAATAATGTCTGACACCAAAAAGACAAATCATAAGTTGATAATTTCGAGATAAAATATCGTTTTATTTTTCTACGTTAAAAAAGACACTCGTTTGAGTGTCTTTTTTAACGTCTTGTTTTCTTAACCCTTTCTTTTCCAATATGCTGTTTTTTTGATTTTGATGTCTGAAACTTAGGTTTCGAAGTTTTAGGTTTATGCTTGGGTTTTGAAATTTGCTGCGATGCCTCCTCTGTTCCCACAGAATCCTTCACCATTCGGTTTATTTCGGTCATCTCTTTTTCTGTCAAAAAACGCCATTCACCAACAGGCAAACCATCGAGAGTAACGTTCATAATGCGCACGCGTTTAAGGCGTTGCACCTCATAACCTAACGCCTCGCACATACGTCGAATTTGGCGATTAAGCCCTTGTGTAAGTATTATGCGAAAGCGAGTGTCGGTTTCGCGAGTGAGTTTGCAGGGCTTGGTTACAGTTCCTAAAATTGGAACACCGCGCTGCATCTGTTTTTCAAATTCGGGCGTTATGGATTTATCTACGGTTACCACATATTCTTTTTCGTGTTGATTGCCTGCGCGGAGAATTTTATTAACAATATTTCCGTCATTGGTCAAAAAGATAAGACCTTCTGAGGGCTTGTCCAATCGTCCTATATTAAAAATTCGTTCGGGAAAGTTGATATAATCAACAATGTTGTCGGAGTCGGCAGGGTCGGTGGTGCAGGTAATGCCAACGGGCTTGTTGAAGGCAATATATACTGTGTTGATGCGTTGTTCAACAAGGCGACCGCTCACGAGGATTTTGTCAGATGCCGTAACTTTTGTACCCAAATTTGCCACTCGACCATTAACCGTAACGCGCCCTTCTTCAATGTGGCGGTCAGCTTCACGACGCGAGCATAAACCCGAATCACTAATGGCTTTATTTAGGCGTAATTCCATTGCTTGAAACAATTACCTTACTTCTTTTTTGTGAATCTCTTTTTTGGTTTCGCATCAGGTTGCGATGCGATAATTTCTTTGCACTTTTCAAGTGTAAGAGTTTGGGCGTCAATATCTTTTGGAATTTTGTAATTTGTACTATTATGAGAAATATATGTGCCCCAACGACCATTCAAAACTTTGATATCGTCATTTTCAAACACCATAATCGTTTTGTTTTTCTCGGCATCGTCTTTCGCTTTTATCAACTCAATGGCGCGTTCAAGCGTGATTTCAAGCGGATTTTCGCCCTTTGGAACAGACACAAAAACACTGCCGAATTTGATATACGGGCCAAAACGCCCCGCTGCAACAATAATTTCTTCATTCTCATATACGCCGAGATTTTTAGGAAGTCTCGGCATTTTTATTAACTCAATGGCGCGTTCCATAGTCATTTCAAGCGGGTTTTCGCCTTTTGGAATGGAAATATTTGTGCTGCCAACTTTCAGATAAGGTCCAAATCTGCCAACCGCCACAATCACATCTTCGTTTTCGTATTTGCCAATATTCATTGGTAATTTAAAGAGTTCCAACACCTCTTCAAGCGAAATTGTCTCTATGCTCTGCCCTGCTCTGAGCGATGCAAAAGTTGGTTTTTCATCTTGCCCCGCCTCGCCAATTTGCGCCACAGGTCCATAACGTCCAATTTTAACAAAAACGGGTTTTCCGCTTTTTTTGTCAATGCCCAGTTCGCGTTCACCAACTTTTTTACCTGTGCTGTTTGACGTTTTAATAACTTCAGGGTGAAATTTTTTGTAAAACGACAAAATATTTTCCAACCAAGTAATTTTTCCCTCTGCAATATCGTCAAATTCCTGCTCTACATCGGCTGTGAAATTATAATTCAAAATTTCGGGGAAATTCTCAATCAAAAAATCATTAACCACAATACCTGTGTCTGTGGGCGCAAGTTTGCCCTTTTCCGCGCCCTCCTTTTCTGCTTTAATACTCTCTTTTATAACATCATTTTTGAGCGTAAGCGAGTGAGTTTTAGGCACTAAGACAGGAATATCGCGTTTTTCCACATAGCCGCGATTTTGAATTGTAGAAATTGTCGGCGCGTAGGTTGAAGGACGACCGATACCGAGTTCTTCGAGTTTGCGCACCAAAGATGCCTCGTTGTAGCGCGGCGGATGCTGCGAAAATTTCTCTTGTGCCGTTATTTCCTCGCGTGTAAGTATTTGATTTTTAGATAATTTAGGTAAAATATTTTCAGTGTTTTCCTCTTGATTGTCATTGTCCGAACTTTCGAGATAAACCTTCAAAAATCCCTCAAATTTCATCACTTCGCCTGTTGCAACAAAAATTTCAGAAGCGTTTGATACAGAGATAGTTGCGGTAGTTTTTTCAAACAAAGCATCAGCCATTTGCGAGGCAAGCGTTCTTTTCCAAATCAATTCATAAAGTTTTTTCTCTTGCGCTGTGCCGGAAATTTCCTTTTGGTTTAAAAATGTCGGGCGAATTGCTTCGTGAGCCTCTTGCGCGCCTTTCGATTTTGTCTGATATTGACGACGTTTGTAATATTTTTCGCCCGCAAGTTCGATAACTTCTTGCTTTGCCGTATTCAAAGCCAATTCCGAGAGATTTACCGAGTCGGTACGCATATAAGTGATTATTCCCGCCTCGTACAAAGATTGCGCAATTCTCATTGTCAGAGCCACCGGAAAGCCGTGTTTGCGCGATGCCTCTTGCTGCAAAGTTGATGTGGTAAAAGGCGCGGCTGGAGTGCGTTTGCCCTCTGTTGTTTCAATATTTTCGACTTTAAAAGTAGAATTTTTGCATTTTTCCAAAAACTCTTTTGCCGCCTCTTTTGTGGGCAAATTATTTTTTAATTCCGCTTTAAAATTAACAATTTTTCCATTTTCCTCTATCGAAAAAATCGCCGTAACTTTATAAGAATTAACCGATTTAAAGTTATGAATTTCCCGTTCTCTTTCTACTATAATACGCACTGCAACCGATTGCACACGTCCCGCAGAAAGAGACGGCTTGATTTTCTTCCACAAAATTGGCGAAAGTTCAAAACCCACAATTCTATCTAAAACCCTGCGCGCCTGCTGAGCATCAACAAGGTTCATATCAAGTGCGCGCGGAGTTTCTACCGCTTTTTGAATGGCATTTTTGGTAATTTCGTGAAATGCTATTCGGCGCGTGTTTTCGGGTTTCAACTTCAATTCGTCTGCCAAATGCCACGCAATCGCCTCTCCCTCGCGGTCTTCATCGGTTGCAAGCCACACAATTTCTGACGATTTCGCGCTCTTTTTGAGTTCCGCCACAATTTTTGCCTTGTCTGGCATAACCTCATATTTCGGCTTGTATTTCGGCGACAATTCCGTCTCAAATTCCTTATCGACTAAATCGCGAATATGCCCCATAGACGAGGTTACAGCATATTCCGCTCCCAAAAATTTTTGTATTGTCTTTGCCTTCGCAGGACTCTCTACTATTACCAAATTTTTCTGCATTTCAGTAATTTTTTATTGTTTTTAAAATCGTGCAAAATTAATAAAAATTTACGATTTATGATTTTTTTAATGAAAGTTTTTACAAATAAACAATCGGCTGTCAAAAGGTAGCCGATTGTTTAACAATTTTTCAATTCATATATTTTCGTATTTTTTCAATAATCATTCGTGCGGGGTCGCTGATTTCTATTGCTCGGTTTTTGAGATAGATTTCCGCTTTTTCTTTATTCTCTTTTTGTTCTGTTTCTAATGCCTGTACGGCAACAAAATAGGGCGCAAGAATTTTATCGAAACCTTTTTCACTTAAAATATTCAAAAACCATTTGCCGTAATTCAAGTTAAGACATATTGCGGCAAAACTACACCAATCTACTATTTTTGATTTTGGCAATTCATCTTTGATAGTTTGTAATGCGTTTGATAAAAATTCTTTAGCAATTCCTTCATTACGATTATATAGTTCAAATAATGTTTCTTGTAAAAAGCGTAAATCCGTTTCTGTAATATTCCCTTTTATTTCATTGAAAATTTCTTTTGCTTCTAAAACCTTTCCTAATTTATCTCTGTATAACTCTTGTAAATTATATTTTGTTCTTACATTATCAGATTTTAATTCAATTGCTTTTTTGTAACACTCAATTGCTTTATCATAATTACCTTTTTCCTCATACACAACTCCCATATTACCATAAACTATTTCATCATTAGGGTTTAATTCAATGGCTTTTTTATAACATTCAATCGCTTTATCATAATCTTCTTTATCATAATATACATTTCCCATAAAATAATAGGCATCTGTATAATTAGGTTCTAACTCAATGGTTTTTTCGTAACACTCAATCGCTTTATCATAATTATTTTTAGACTCATACGCATTTCCCATACCATAATACGCATCTGCATAATTATGATTTAACTTAATGGCTTTTTCGTAATACTCAATCGCTTTATCATAATTGCCTTTAGAACCATACACAGACCCCATATTACTATAAATTTCTGAATGATTAGGATTTAACTTAATGGCTTTTTCGCAACATTCAAATGCTTTATCATAATTACCATTTTTGTAATACATTCCACCTATTTCAAGTAAAGATTGTATTTCTTGAATATTAATGTTGATTATTTCATCTTTCAAATCATCATTTATCATTATATTACTATTGTAAGAAGTTACGATTTTATTTTCAAATTTATTTTTAAAGTTTCTGAGCATTCCTGAATTTCTTAATGCCAAAGCAATCTCAAAATCTCTTTCACATCGATAATTTTTACATAAATGATTATTTGCCATTTTTTCTAAATCGCTTCCGTAAAAACTTTCCAAAAAATTTGTCAAAAGATTTACGCCTTGCTTGTGTCTTCGGGTACTCATTCGCATCAAAAACCAGATATTGAAAAAACGCTCGCTAATATAATAAGCATTGCCTTTCGCTTTTTCGGCAGGCGTTGTCTCTATCCAGCCCTCTTCTATAAGGCGTTTCAGTTGCGGGGAAAGTTGGTTGTTTTCATAACCCGATTGTTGCGCCAAATCCCTTAAACTTATCGGCTCCCAATTTAGCGCAATGGAAGCGATTATTGTTTGCGTTTGCTCCGAAAGTTCCTCGTAACGCGCTTTGTACAATGGCGTTATTTCGTCAAGTAATGCCTCCAAATCATCATTAATTTCTACCGAAAAGCCCTTTACAATTAACTTAAACAACATCACAGCAGTGCGCGGGTTTCCGCCTGTGAGTTGGTGCAAAGTTTTTAAACGCGGCGTCTCTTTGTAGATAATAGAAATGTCGCTTTGTGTAACCTTAGCGAGATTTACAAGCAAATCTTGAAACTCGTCAAAACTCAGTTTTTTGAGATAATGAATTTGAAAATAGTCGTAAAACGGCGCCTCGTAATCTGTGATAGGTTTAATAACATCGGCTTTGTCGTTGGTTTGCGAAGGCAAGATAACAACTCCCGCACCCATAACAACAGGCGCGCCATTTTCGCTCAACAATGCACGCAAAACGTGTTGTTCTTGTTTGCCTAATCTGTTGAGCAACAAGCCAATATTGTCGATTAACAGCACAGGTCGTCTTTTAATTTTACGACAAACTTCCATTAAAAATTTATACGCTTTTGCGGCGGTATCTTCCGATTTTTTATGAAGTTCAAATTCTTTTATTTGGCTGTCGATGTGTTCTATATCGGCTGTATATTTGCCGTCATAGCGTTTTTCTTCCAACGCATCAGCCAACGCATCTAAGCAATTTAGCCAAAAATCGCCAAGATTGGTAACGTCATACTGCTCTTCGGGAAACGAAAGCGGAATAAATCTGTTTTTGTACTCTTTTTTGTGCAACTCAATTGCTATGCGGTGCAACATAGTTGTTTTTCCCATACCGCGCTGAGCAATAACGATATGGTGCTGCGGAATGCTGTTGGACTCTTCGCTGTTTATTGCCTCCATCAGCATTTCAAATTGTTTTTGGCGTATAACAAACAACTTTTCGGTTAATTCGCTGTTTTGACGGCGCGGGTTATACAAACCAATTTGTGATAAACTTATTTTTTCCATATTATTTTTTTACAAATTTATTAAACCAAAAATCTCTTAAAAGCGGGGAACGAAATAGATGTTTTTTTTCGTTTTTATTTTCAATAATATACCCGCCCTGTTCTAATTTCTCTAATATATTTTCTAATGTTTTCTCAAAATCTTCTTTTCCTTTTAATGTATTTAATATTAATAGTTCTAAAATATTTTTGCTGCTTCCTTTTTCCTGTTTCGATAATGCTTCTAATATAATATGGGCGCATTTTTTTTCGTCTTCGGAATATGTATCTAAATGTTCAATCCAAGTTATAAAATGATTTTGTTTTTCTGCTTCGGTAAGTATATTTTGATACGCTTCTTCAATAGTTTCGGTAGATATTATATGATTAGTTTTTAAATCAAATTTTGGCAATTTTAGAAATAACAATTGTATAAAATAAGGCAAATGCCAACCCAATTTATCTAACATATATTGTATAGATTCTTGTGGAAAATGAAGTCCTTTTGATGTTGCCAATGCTTTTATAAGCCCAGCAGGTTCGTCGCCTTTTAATTCCCCAATCGGAAACCTGTGCATACCTTTCATTTTCCCTTTTATCTTATGGTCGGACAAAAACTTATCAATACTTAACGAACTGCACAAAATCCAACGAATTTTGCTTTCGGAAACATTTCTCACAGATTCAAGCCAATTCAGAAAAATAATAGCATCTTTTAAGTTTTCATTATTTTCTCCTTTCAAACTATTTAGAAAGATAACTAATTCATCTAAAACAATCAATGTATCTTTTGAGTGGTCAAGTATTTTTTCTAAATTGCTATAAATGTTATCACTACGATGTTGGCGAGCCCATTTTATACTGCCAATACCATTGCCCAATACCTGCGGTGATAATTCTATTTCTTCCAACTTCCACTTCTTTCCTATATTTTTGTATTTGCGATTTTTTTCTAATTCGGCAATAAATTTATCGTATAAAGATTTTTCATCTTCACATCTTTGCATATTACAAAAAACATAATTCCATTTTTCCTTTTCGGCTATCTCTCTAATTTTATGTGCAAAAGACGATTTGCCAACACGACGAGAATCTGCAAGAATTATAGATTTCCCCTCTACAATTAATTCCCAGCCCTCTTTTACTTCTTTAATTCTACCAAAGAAATCTTTTCCAGTAACAATTTGACCTGTGGTATTTTTCATACTTACAATATATTTTAAATTTTGCTGCAAAGATATATACAAATTTGTATATATACAAATTTGTATATAAAATAATTTGCATTTTTAATAAAGTTTAACTTTTGGCGATGTTTAAATCTTTAAATTTTACAAAAAAAATCGGTTGCCTTTCGACAACCGATTTTTATATATTTAGCAACTTATGCCGCAACTTCTTCTGTTTGCATTTCGTGCGTAACTTCTTCTAAATCAGTAACGCTTTTGCTGGCATCGTAAGCGCGTTCATACTCGTCGCGTGACATAACAACCATTTTTTCGTATTCGCGAAGACCTGTGCCTGCGGGAATTCTGAGACCAACAATTACGTTCTCTTTCATACCTTCAAGTTTATCAACTCTGCCGTTGATAGCGGCTTCGTTGAGTACTTTTGTGGTTTCTTGGAACGATGCTGCGGACATAAAACTCTTTGTTTGCAACGCAGCGCGAGTTATACCTTGCAGTACCGGTGCGGCGGTTGCGGGAATGGCATCGCGGGTTTGTATCGTTTTCAAGTCCTTACGTTTGAGAGCCGAATTTTCATCGCGCAGTTTGCGGGCAGTAACAATTTGTCCCGCTTGATAAACCTGCGAATCGCCTGCGTCAAGCACAACTTTTTTACTCCAAATCTGGTCGTTTTCTTCCATAAAACGATATTTGTCAATAAGTTGACTTTCAAGGAATGGGGTGTCCCCTTGGTCGATAATTTGAACTTTTGACATCATTTGGCGAACAATTACCTCAAAGTGCTTGTCATTAATTTTCACACCCTGCAAACGATAAACGTCCTGTACTTCATTCACAATATATTCTTGAACTGCGGTTGGACCCTTAACTGCCAAAATATCAGCAGGGGTGATTACGCCGTCAGAAAGCGGTGTTCCTGCGCGTATATAGTCGCTTTCCTGCACAAGAATTTGTTTTGAGAGCGGCACAAGATATTTTTTCTCTTCGCCTGTTCTTGAAGTAACGGAAATTTCGCGGTTACCGCGTTTGATTTTACCGAAAGAAATTTCGCCGTCAATTTCGGCAACGATAGCGGGGTTAGACGGGTTACGCGCCTCGAATAATTCGGTAACACGCGGCAGACCGCCCGTAATATCGCCCGCTTTGCCCTGCGCTCTTGGAATTTTCACGAGCAAATCGCCCTGTTTGATTTCCTGCTTGTCGTCAATAACAAGGTGTGCACCCACCGGCAAATTGTACGTTCTAATAATATTTCCCTCTTTATCTATAATGTGTGCAGAAGGCGTTTTTGTTTTATCTTTACTTTCAACAATAATTTTGTCCTGCAAACCTGTACTTTCATCAACCTCAGTTTTGAAGGTTGTACCCTCGATAACCGATTCAAACTCAACTTTACCTGCTGCTTCGGAAACGATAACTGCATTAAACGGGTCCCATTCGCAAATTATATCGCCTTTGCCAACCATTGCGCCGTTCTGCTTATAAAGTTTTGAACCATAAGGAATTGACTGCATTGTGAGTGCAATTTTTGTATTCGGGTCAATAATTCTCATTTCGGTTTGACGAGCCACAACAACCTCGTAAGTTTTGCCTGATGCCTCTTGAACTTCAACGGTGCGAAGTTCGTCAATTTCCAAAATACCATCGTAACGCGAAACAATTTTTGATTCTGCCGCAATGTTTGACGCGATACCGCCCACGTGGAAAGTACGCAGCGTTAATTGCGTTCCCGGCTCGCCGATTGACTGCGCCGCAATAACGCCCACCGCCTCGCCTTTGCTAACCAAAAGTCCG
>Ga0209737_10000732_pt1 | contig 25354 bp, 21 predicted proteins | sample TergutCu122P3_FD_187284 | JGI IMG/M metagenome (GOLD analysis project Ga0209737, IMG submission 187284) | Cubitermes ugandensis P3 segment gut microbial communities from Kakamega Forest, Kenya - Cu122 P3 (SPAdes) (version 2) | ecosystem: Host-associated > Arthropoda: Insects > Digestive system... | reverse complement strand
GCGGAGAGGCTTGGGATTTCGCAGCAGACAGCATCGCGTTATCTTATTGAGTTGGAGCGTAAGGGTTGGATTAAGCGCGATGTTACGCCTGAGGGTAGTTTAGTAAAAGTTGAAGAGCAGGGTGTACGTGAGTTGCTTAAGCTTTATTCTAGCCTTAAGGGGGTTATTGAGACGGTTTATCCGCCTTCGGTTACTCTTGAGGGAGCTGTTTTTACAGGATTTGGTGAGGGAGCATATTATATTTCAAAGGAGAATTATCGCAAACAGATTGCAGATAAACTTGGTTTTGAACCTTATCAGGGCACTTTGAATCTTAGATTGTTAAGTGAGTATGATGTTAAGACTCGTATAGAGTTAGAGTCGTATCCAGCAGTTGAGGTTGAGGGGTTTAAGAATTCAGATCGTAGTTTTGGTCTTGTGAAGTGTTACCCTGCAATAGTGGGCAATAAGGTTAAAGGGGCTTTAGTTATTGCTACGCGGAGCCATTATGATGCATCAGTATTGGAAATTATTGCGCCAGTTTATCTGCGTAAAAAGTTAAATCTTAAAGATGGACATAAAGTGAAAATAGAGGTTTCTACGTCACCTATTATATCGCCTGATAAGAACAATTAATGGTGTATTGATATTCTTTTTCAGGTTTACGTTTTGATGCTAAAATGTATCCTACAACTAGTCCAAAGACGAGCCCACCGAGGTGGGCTAAGAGGTTAACATTTTCACCCATGTTTATGATAAATAGGAAGAAAGCAAATACTAAGGCACCAAAGATAGATTGCTGAGTAATTTTTCGATCATATATTATACAGGCACCAAATAGAGCAAATATTGCTCCTGAAGCACCAACGGAGATAACATTTGGCCCAAGAGCTAAAGAGAGCAAGTTACCAACTAGCCCGCCTATGAAATATATTCCCAAATATTCAGGTAGAGAGAACATTTCTTCAGCTCTTAAACCAAAAATCAGCAAACACATCACATTACCTACAATATGTATTAGACCTGCATGTATGAACATGGAGGTAAATAGTTGATAATAAAAAGGAAAACCGTATTCTAAAATTAAGCCGTTATATTGCCCCAGTATAGCGGTTATGGTTGGGTCGATAGTTATGACGTTTCCGCCTATGACTGCGCAGAGGGCATATATGGTGATTATTAGGACTATTAGGATGTATGTGATTTTGTATTTTTGTGAGCTTTTTGGCACTTTAACAATCATCGGAGAACTTCTCAACTATTTTTTGTCTAATTTTAGAAGAGCTATCTAATGTGTCTGCTTCAAATTTACCAATTCTAACAAGCTGCACAGAGGAACTATGTGTTTTTAGATAAGTCTCTACGGCATGGATCATTTTTTCTTGATCATAGCCTAAAGCGATAAAGTCTGGTTGAGCTTTTGTGACCACTTCGGCTATATCCATGTTTTCAAAGCCTAAGACGGCTATGTCAACAACTTTGAGGGATTCCACTAAGGTTCTTCGTTGGTCTTCAGGCATTATGGGTTTTCTACCTTTAATCTGCTTAACGGTACTGTCTCGCGCTATGATAACAACAAGTTCAGCGTTTTCGCCGCCTGCACGTTTAGCTTCTTCTAAGAATTTTACATGCCCCAAATGCAATAGGTCAAATACGCCACTGGCAAGTACTATTTTTCGGTCTCCACTTTTCGAGTTGGCCATTCAAATGTCACTGCTCCAAGCAATCTTAAAGCGTCAAGTAACCCCTCACAGTAGGCTATAGAGGTTAGACTTGTTTCAAGCTTACCACTGACCTTATAATATTTTGCGTCCGCTAAGTAGTCATGAATGTAGGATATTAAATTATTAACATCTGCTTCAGTTATGCTAATAGGCAACGGTTTTTGTTGCATATTTTTTAACACAACTTCTGCTGAAGCAATATATTTACTAGTTAAAGTTTCAAGACTCATCTATATAGCCTCTTAAATTCAACAGGTGCATCTGCGAACGCAAATAAAGCGTCAACCTCCATAAAGTGCATATCACCTAGAAAAATTAAACTATAAGGTGGTGAGCCGAAGTCAAAGTTAATCAAGTCTTTAAGGAACCCTGCTTTTAAGACGGGCTGGTCACTTCCTGCTCTAGCTACGCCTATAGCTGCTGTGTCCTGAGTGAGGCATTTTTGTTGTTTCTGCTCTTCTATGGTCTGTAAAGTTTTGATTGCCTGATTAATGGTTAAGTAACGGTTTTCAGGTTCTTTTAGGTCTAGGAGGCATAAGGTGTGTAAACCTAATTTTTTGTTTTGCATGATGACATTATAGGGTGTTTCAGCAGAGGTTTCTGGAAAGGGTATGGTAACGGTTTTGCCGAATTTGTAGTTATGAAGACCAGAGAGGCTAACTATGGCAGACATTATGGATATGCCATGAATAATTCGGGTATTTATGCCGTTTTTTTCTGCGTCTATGCGTAAGGTAATATGGGTTGTTGCAATAAAGGGGTCACCCGGTACTAGAAATACTGTTTTACCTGTTTCTACGGCTTGAAGTATACGTTCACCGTTTTCTTCTTCAAGGGTTTGACGCGTGATGAGTTGAATTTTTTTGTTACAGAGTTCTTCTAGGCGTTGTAGGTTAAAATTGGGCATATAATTAGTGTATGTTTCCATAAATATGGTTTGGGCAGTTTTGATTTCTTCTATACCCTTTAGGGTTATACCGTATTCATCGTTTAAGCCTAAGCCTACAAAGACTAGTTCCTTCATGTTAGGTCAACATTGATAGTTGTTTTTTGAAAATTAAAGGTTCTGCATTTTTTTCTGTTTTTGTAAGTAGGTATGGTGTTTGTACTAAAACTTTATATCAACTATATGGGCTTGACAGAGTAAGATTGTTGCTTTGCGAGGTTTGTCTGTATGCGTTGCATCTTAATTGTTGGTGATGGCATGGCTGATTGGCCGTTAGAGGAACTGGGCTTTAGGACACCTATTGAGGTAGCTGAGCCACAGTGGATGAATTGGTTAGCTTGTAGGGGTGCGCTAGGTTTACTTGATCCCATAGCACCAGGTATTGCACCTGGGAGTGATATGGCAAATTTGGCTTTTTTGGGTTATGAGGTGGATTCTATGTGCGGAGGGAGAGGTTTTTTTGAGGCTGTGGGAGTGGGTTTGCAAGTTAGACCAGATGATTTAGCGTTTAGATGTAACTTTGTGACTGTAGATGGAAATTTGTGTTTAGCAGATGAGCGAGCGGGTAGAATAAATGAGGAGGCAAGGGTTTTAGGAGAGGTTGTAGAGCAGGTTTGTCTTAGAGTACATTCAGATGTTGAGATATTTTTTAAGCAGGGATTGGGGTTTAAAGGAGCACTAGTTTTGAGGGGAGAGCAACTCTCTTGTAAGATTTCAGCAGTTTTACCCAAAGTTGGAGAACGGGTGGGGGCTATTGCACCTTTGGATGGTTCTTTTGAGGCTAAACATACAGCAGACGTTCTTAACGAGTTCATACAGTTGTCTCATAAGGCCTTAGAGGGACATTGGGTAAATGCTGAACGGAAATTAAAGGGTCAAGCAGTAGCAAATGCAGTTTTGCCATGGGGAGGAAGTACAAGACCATTAATGGCTTCTTTTCAGGAGAAATACAATTTAAAGGCATCATGTATTGCTGCAGCAAGTTTGATAAAGGGCATAGGCCGATTTTGCGGTATGAAGGTACCTCACGTTGTAGGAGCCACAGGAGGGCTTGATACAGATGTTTTAGCAAAAGCCGACAGGGCACTTGCGGCACTTAGAGAGGGCTGTGATTTTGTGTATGTTCATATTGAAGCCTCAGATGAGTTAAGCCATGATGGAGATGTTGCAGGTAAAATCGCAATTATCCGTAAAATTGACACATTAGTGGGCAGAATTCTTGAAGGAATTAACTTAGCAGACACGGTAATAGTTTTAGCACCTGATCATGCCACATCATGTATAACCAGAGCACATACAGGCGATGCAGTACCAATTTGTTTTGCAGGAGGCAACGTTGTCTCAGATGGTGTAACAGTATACAGTGAGCGCGCAGCCTATAAGGGTGGTTTAGGCCGTATTAGGGGCAAAGACATAATGCCCATGGTGTTAAATTACATGGGTAAACCCGAAAAACTCGGTTGGTAGCAAACTATGAAACCAATTTCAAGCTTAGTAAAAGAACACATTAAAAACCTCAAACCGTGCGTTCACGGCGGAGAGGTTTTAGATGCCGCCTATAGAAGCGGGATTAAACGTGAGGAACTTTTAGATTTTAGTTCCAGCGTTAACCCTTTAGGCACTTCTAAAAAAGCGTTAGCAGCCGCAGAAGCTGCATTCAATCAAGTTGCAGCCTATCCGGACTCGACATCATCTGAGCTACGGGAGGTAATTGCTAAACATTACAATATTGCAAAAAACAATATTATTATAGGTAATGGCTCAACTGAGCTTATGTATCTTTTTGCAGAAGCTTTTCTGTCAAAAGAGGACACTGTAGCTATGGCAGCACCAACTTTTGGAGAATATGAGGGGGCCGTGCGGAGAGCGGGAGCAGATATTCGTTTCATAAAGTTATGTGACAATCAAAAGTTAGATATTAACGCGTTTATCGAGGGCATGAGGGGCACTAAGATGGTGTTTGTTTGTAATCCAAACAATCCTACCAGTCTGTTAGTACCAACAGGTGATTTAAAACGAGTTCTTGAGGCTGCCTTAGATCAAGGAGTTCTTGTTTTTTTGGATGAGGATTTTTTAGAGTTTGTAGAAGAAGAGCAACAACTCTCCATGATTAACAGTATAAACAAGTATCCTAACTTGTTTATTTTGCGTAGTTTCACCAAGCTTTTTGGTTTAACGGGTCTACGTGTTGGTTATGGCATTGCATGTCAGGAGATAATAGATGTGCTTATGGGTGTCAAGATTCCTTGGAATGTTAATTGCTTAGCGCAGACTGCTGCAGTGGTTGCATTAAATGATGAAGAACATTTACAGGTAACGCGTCAGTTAATTCGTGTGGAGAAAGAGTTTTTGCAGGAGAGATTAAGGGATGTAAAGGGGTTTAGGGTTTTTGTACCGGACGCAAATTTTTTCTTTATAGATATTCGTGAAACGGGTTATACTGCTACAGAATTATCTGAGAAATTGCTTGCGCAGGGCATTATGATTCGGGATTGTAGCAGTTTTAGAGGTTTAGATCCATATTATATTCGCATCGCAGTGAAAATTCATGATGAAAACGTACGGTTGTTGCAAGCTTTGAGTAAAGTATTATAAAGAATCTTGATAAGTTGAGTAGCATCGGCTATGTTTCAATTAGGATATGCCTTATTTACCGATGCTGTGTTAATCTTTGTCTTAGCTTTCTTAATGGATATTGTTTTAGGAGAAATACCTGATAGAATTCATCCAACCGTCGGCATAGGTAAAATTATAGGGTATCTTAGACCAAAATTGAAAAATAAAAGCGCTAAAATAGAGAAGGCAAATGGAGTTTTATTACTTATAGGGGTAGCAATTCTTGTTGCAATACCAGTGTCTTTTGGTCTTTGGGCTACTCGAGTCTATTTAGGTCAAATAGGCTACATTATAGTAGGAGCGATTCTGTTTAAATCCACTTTTGCGATAAGGTGCATGCGACGCTATACCGTGCCAATCGCTAAAGCTCTTAAAGTCAACGATTTAGAAAGAGCACGTAAATATTTACCCTATATTGTTCGTAGGGATCCTAACAGTTTAGATGAACCACAGGTTATCTCAGCAGCGGTAGAGTCTATTGCAGAGAGCACAACAGATGGCATTACGGGACCATTTTTCTTTTTTGCTGTCTTAGGTGTGCCAGGAGCGTTTATTTATCGAGTAATTAACACTCTTGACTCCATGGTAGCCTACAAAACACCTGAACTGCGCAATATTGGCTGGTTTAGTGCAAAAATGGACACAGCCGTCAATTACATACCGGCACGTCTAACCGCTTTATTAATGGTTATAGCAGCAGGACTTGCAGGTGAGAATTTTAAGGAGGCATGGCGTGTTTTGAAGCGTGACAAAAATAGTACGGCATCACCTAATGCAGGCTATACCATTAGCGCCATGGCAGGGGCTTTAGAAACACAACTTGCAAAACCAGGACATTATGCGCTTGGAGATAAAGGAGCATTAGAACCAGAAGACATTTTTAAAGCGTTACGAATAATGACCATAACGGCTCTATTATTTGGGCTAATTATTATCGTGCCTATAGTAGCCTTAAGAATTTATGTAATCAGCATGTATTAACTATAAAATGCTCATTTAAAGCTTAAATTCCCGGATTTTTAGGTACTATGTTGTTGATAACTTTTAAAAAAATCTGTAAAATAGCCTCTAATTGCAAAAACACACGTAATTAACGGTTTTATTGTAACGGTGTTATAACGTAATTGCAGTATCTAATTAGGTGTTACCAAGGGTATGAAAAAACGAGTAATATCGATTGTTTTGCAATTAAGAAATAAAATTCAAGAAGTAAACAGACACTTACTACAGATAGTACATAAATTTTGTAGAGTTTAGGAAAAATGAATCATTTTTGAAAAAAGAATATTTTTAGAGTATATTTGGGTGTATTTGTGTTTATTGGTGTTATTTAGGGGGATCGCTAGTGTTGATGTGGTCTTTTTTTAGTTTGAATGTAAATGTTGAGGCTATAAGGCCTGCTGCGAAAACTATGGTCCAAAATAGGAATACCAAGTTCAGTTGTGCGGGTTCATCGTTGTGTTGAGGCGGAGTTGGCTCAGTTTGATTATTATTGTTTTCAGGTTGTGAAGTGGATGGGGGATTGTTTGACGTATTTCTATTTTCTGCAGAGGGGGTAGTTGTTTTGGAGGTTGTGCTGCTTACCGTGGGAACCCATTGTGCTATTAAGGTGAGATTACCTGCTGTATTTTTTTGGATTTCATAATGTGTGGCGCTGTTTACGTTTGTTATGGTGCCGTTTTGATATATTATGATCCATCCTATGAAGAGATAATTTATTCGAATTGGATTGTCGATTTTTAGTGGGAGCATGTCTATAGTGTATGTTAGAAGATTGTCTGTGTTGTCACCGCCAAATAGTTCATACGTTATATTGTATGGAATTCTCCAGTTCGCTGTTAGAATGACCGCGCCTGTGGTGCCAAGGGGAAGTTCATAAAGCTCAGCAGTTATCTGTGAAGTTGTTTGAGTACCGTTATCACAGGTTATAGTCCAGTAGAGAAAGTCATAGTTCTTGTGAGAAGGAGAATGTATTTTTAGAGGGAGAAGTTGTTGAGAGTATATTATTGGGTTATCAAGGGCGTTAGTACCGTCATTTAATACATAGGTAATGCTATATGAGGGTTCCCATAGTGCAGTTAAGGTGAGATCTCCTGTTGTGCCGTGAGGTATACTGTAGTTAGGAGGTACTGTTATGGAGGTTTTGTCACTATATGTTATAGTCCAACCTAAGAAAGTGTAACCGCCTCGTGATGGATTATCAATATTAAGAGGTAGCGTTTCAGGGGTATAATGTTGTGGTGGGTTATTGACAAAAGTTACACCAGTATTTAACTCGTAGTAAATATGATAAGTATTATCAAATGCAATTTTCTCCCAATTTGCAATTAAATCGATATCTCCCACAGTGTTGGCAGGGATTTGCCATTTTCCTGCAGAAAAATCAAGAGGCTGTGTTGTGCCATCAGATAACGTTATGTCCCAACCTAAGAAGAGGTAACCTTCTTGTGAGGGATCAAAAATATCAAGAGGCAGATCGTTTATGGTATACCGATTTGGGTTATCAGGTGAATTGATTCCGCCGTTTAAGTTGTAATTAATATCATACTGTGAGGTTGTGTTTTTAGTTATGAAAATATAGCCCGTGTCAAATAGTTCCACAACAACATGAGAGCCTTCATTGTCTGTTTCCCAGTTAAAAGAAGAAATTTGTTTAGCTACAGTATAATAGACGGTTTTGTTAACTGTAGCATAATCATTCTCGTTGCCACCTCCTGAGAAAACATCCACGGGATAAACAATGACACCGCCATCAGCACCAAACAAGCCATTGCTAGCTGTTTTTAGCCAAAAATAATAAGTTGATTTTTCGAGTTCAGTTGTTTTGTAAACACCCACTGTGTTAATGTCGGTTGTATCAGATGGCATATCGGTGGACCAAATATAGTATATCCCGCCGATTTCCACATTTTCACTAGGTCTTAATGTGAAATCAGTACCAAGTTCAGGGTCGTAAATGGTGATCCAATTAAAGAGATTAACACCACTGTTCCAACTGAATTGCACGACAAAAGCTAAGTCCACAATTGTTTCAGTTACAGTCATATAATAGTAAGGATTATCGTTTGTTGGGGTAAATCGTGTAGTTACATAGCTGTTTGTGTAATAGTGTTTGTCTAATACCCAATCGGGTTTTAATTCTAAAGTGAAATTGATCTGTACGGCAGGCAATATTAGGTTCTCCGGTACGGACCAAATTATCACATTAGAATTATCGATAAATGTTCCAGGTGGTGATATAGGTTCTTCTTTTAGTGAAAAGTTGGAGCCTAAAGTGTAGATAAAGTCAACAGTAGAGTCTGCGACTAATGGTCGTATGTTCTCGCCATATTCAAGTAGTTCGATATACAATATGACATTAAAAGTATAGTCATCAATATATGTAATATTTTGGGCTGTGTATACTTGTCCGGGTTCTAATTCATAGGGAGTTGTTGATTTTATTTCGTGGAAATCTATTTTGAATTCGTGAAAAATTAAGTTGTCGTTAGCTGTACATGATAAAAAGAATGTTGAGTTAAGTGTTAAAATTAACAGCATAACAAGTATCGCATTTGAGTTAAGACCTTGTTTAAATGGTTTAAAAAAACTACATTTGCCAGAAGCACTATCTAACCGTATCGCGTATCTTGGTTTCATCGTCTTAGAGTTTATGTTTCCACAACGACCCCATAGTTCTGGCTACAGTAGTATTTGTTATGATCATAATTAAGTTTTTCTGAATATTGAAAATATTTTCCAGAATTATTTATTTTTTACATCGTTACAACATCACTTTTAGTTACTGTTGAACATATATACAGTTAAAAATCTAAAGCCATACATATCACGACAAATACATAAACTATGACGTTTAAAACATTTCACAAAAACTGGCACTTTTTATTAGAGCTCATTCCAAACATTCACTTTACCACCAAAATAACAACCACCTTATCCCAAAATAATTTCCCTTTTTGAATTATCATCTTACGACACCCACTTTACCACCTAAACCACCTAAAGCTATGCCCAACCGCACCTCAACCCACAACCCATTAACAAACACCATAGAATACTTATAGCAAATCACATAAACATTGTTGATAGTCTGCCTGTATAGAGCTAAAAGCAAAATAGGAACAGCACATTGGAAATAAACCAATTTTAAATGCTCCACTATCACAGACACCATCAACGTAATTTCAACAGCCTATAACAAACCCAAATCAAGAACACCATACCCATCATTATGCCAAACACAAACCCCAAAAAACTAACAACTCAACAACCCCATAACCCACATACCAAACATAAACAAACGAAAAAACCAACACACAAACACAAAACCAAAACAGAATAAAAAAGAAGGTAAACAAAAACATTAAGCATCCTCGAACTGTTTTTATATGTTTGTGGGGTTTGGAGATAATTTAAGGGGTAAGGGAGAGCGTGCAAAAATTAATTGCTCTCCAAACCTTTCCACCAATCGAGGCATTTTGTTTTTGTCTGCACCATCTTTATTTGGTCAGAGAGCCTTAAAGGCCTCAAACCATCGGTCATATTTTAACAACATATCGGAACTAACACTTGGTTTTCGCTTCTTAAGAATTTGACAGAAATCCGACATCGTCAAAGGGCGAGGTTTTGCTTCCTTATCAGAAGCCTTACCAGACTCAAAGAATTCTCTAATTAAACAAAGCTGCGCAGATTGACAAACATCACGTATGTCACTTCCTGAAAAACCCTCAGACAAACGAGTTAACTCCTGCAAATCCACATCAGGTGCAACAATTAAATCACTAGTATAGCGCTTTAGCATATCAAATCTTGTAGAACTATCATGCAAAGGAACAAGAATACGTTTCTGAAACCGCCTAATGAAAGCCTCATCAAGAGCCCAAGGCTTGTTAGTAGCACCAATCACATAAACATGAAGATTCTTACCCTTATCAGTAACGCCATCCATTTCTTTTAGAAACTGATTTTTAACACGAATCTCACCCCCCACCTCATTAGAATGAGTGCCCATAAGAGAATCCAATTCATCAACAAAAATAATAGCAGTCCTACCCTCATTTGCCGCTTTACGTGCCGCACCAAACAACTTAGCAACATTCTGCTCAGCCTCACCAAGCCACTTAGACATAATAGAGGCAGCATCTATACTGTAAAAATTAGCATCAATCTGCGTAGCCACAGCCGCAGCTAAAAGAGTCTTACCACACCCTGGAGGACCAAAAAGCAAAATACCCCTAGGCCAACCAAGAGGAAATAGATCTGGACGTTGTACAGGATAAACAATAGCCTCCTTAACAGCCTTCTTGGCAACATCCAAACCAACCACTTGGTCCCAATCAACCATAGGACGCTCAGTTACTATAATCTCATCATTATTGGGTTTTACAGAACCATCATTCTCCATAGTTGCCGCGCCACCCATAGCATCATTATTTGCCTCAGCTCGCATCTCAGAAGAAGAAACAACACCCTGTAACGCCTTTATACGTTCCTGATACGCGATAGCACGCTGAACATAAACCTTATTCAAACCATATTCTGGATATAATTGAACAAGTTGCAACAGACTCTCTATTGCCTTCTGATAAAGAGTAATAGCTCGCCCCTTCTGCCCTTGTTTATCCATTCTAACAGCATCTAATGCATATGCTGTTGCAGCCTTTTCTAATTCATGAGAAGCACTCATCTTAATTTCCTCCCCCTATTCTGGCGTTTTTAATTCCAATTTAATTTTACCCTGAGTCCCAAGATTTTCAAGGGCACGCTCAATTTCTTTATCAGTTGTATTAAGTTCACTTGAACACAGCAAAAGATCAATCTCGCCATTACTCTTACGCACATAGTCAAGAAGCACCTCTTCAAGCGTTCGCTGTTTAGAAACAGGCTGTTTAACTTCCATAGTAATCTCTTTAACCTCAGACTTATACGAAATCAAAGTCTTTGAAACATCAAATTCAGACTCTCTAACCTCTTTAGCACCAAACGCTTCAGAAGTAGTTGCCGACAAAGCAACACGCTCCCTAATAGGTACCTGTGGAATCTTAACTGGTTGAGCTGGAAGAGAAACAGGAGGCTCAGGCAAATTTTCAATAATCTTTCGCTCCATAAAGGCAGATACTTCCTTAAGAATCTCTTCACCACCCTCAGTCTTATGACCAACAGGGATAACAGTTTCATCACTGTTCAATTTTGTAACATGAAGTGTTTCTTGGATAGTATTAGTTACAATATTTAATTCAGCACTAACATCAGGGAAAAAGTGAACTAACCCTGAAGAAGCCTCTTGAAGCAATTTTAATGCCGGCCGTAAATCAACCACTATGTCGCTTAATTCGCGAAGAGTTTCAAGACGGAGGATAACTCCTTCTATATTTAGCTGCATGTTGTAGAGCATTTTTCTAATACGACGGACTTCAGCAAGTTCAGTGGCAAGAATAGTAGCTCTTTCTCGGTTATTTGTTTTAGATGCACTTATACAGGTTTCAAAAAGGCTACGGTCGCGTTCCTTAAAACGGAAACAAGTTTGTTCTAATTTATTTTGTTGAATTCTAAGAGTAGTAATAGTTTTATTGGCAACATCACGTATGGGAGGAGGACTTTTTGTTCCAAAGTTCATTTTTCCATACCCTCCAGTGATGTACCGTTTTGTTTAAAGCCCAGCTTTACCGATTTCTTTTACGTACACGACAACAGGTGGTTCAGGCAAATCAACATTTGAAACATTATTGACAACAGGCACAGGTGTAGGTTTTGGCTGGGTTGTTACTGTTTCAGCATAAACTTTGTTTGCCTTTGGTAGTGTTGATGGATCACCTAGTAGGATACTGGAAATTTTGCTTTTTATAAGTTCATAATCAGTCTTTTCAGTGGTTGCACGCTTTAAACTGTCTTGTAGCAGATTAAAAGCGGTCTGATAAGTGTCTTCATCTACTTGGCCGATTTCATGTTCAAGCTCAAGGTTAGCTATGGCATAGCTCAGGGATTTAATTTCTTCTTCACATCGAGCTATTTCTACAGCAGCTTCATCGATTATTACTTGGCCATCTTTTTTCAGTTGGTTTAAAACGCCTTCAAAGCTGTTGTGGAGCTCTTGGAATAATTCAGGAGTAATTTTATGTTTGTCATGCAAATCTTTTACTGCTTGATCTTTTCGCCAAAGTAAGGGTATCTGGTCACATAACATGTTTGCCTGAGATTTAATTTTTGAAACAAACGTGATTTCTGATCCGTTGAATCTGAGGTTTTCCATGTCTTGTTTAGAGAATTGCCCATCAGAGAATTCAACAAATACTGCGTCAAATTTACCATTGGGATCTATTGCAAAAGAGGCAACTTTACCGATTACTTTCCCATACTCATTTTTTATGGGTTTACCCAAAGAAAGAAAAAGATTGGAGGTAGACATTTTTATTTAACTCCTACCTTCTTAGTATCCTTCAGTTGTTTTTTCTGCTCTAGCAGGTGCTGTTGATGGCATTCCTGATGGCAGATCTGGGAATTTATCTTTAATCTTTTGTTCTGCAACGGTTGCGGCTTCAGTTAGAATCTTTGCGGCGTCTTCATTAACTGTGTCAAAGTTGAGAGTCATTCCACTGCCTTGACCTGCTTCAAGCATGATGCCACTTAACATATTACCAATTTCGCCTAGTTCATTCTCAGCCTCGGGGAACACGCTAACTAGTCCACTACGAACAGAGCGCAAGACACCTACTGCTGGGCCTAAGGTTGAAACCACATCACCTAATTCAGATGCTGTCCGTAAGCGTAAGGTTATTTGTTCAAGGGCAAGTTTTGCATTCATAATCATTTTTGACATTTTACGTACTTCAGCGAGCTCATTTGCGAAAACATTTGCGCGTGCACTATCATGTTTAGTGTATGCATCAACAATTTTTGCAAATATTGCACGATCCCTTTGTACAAATCGTTCATTGGCTTGGTCTAATTTTTGAACTTGAAGATCAATACGGCGGGTCGCAAAATCCAACCGTGGTTTTAATGGTACTGGCGGTTTTACCGCATCTTTTATTCTATCTGTAAATGGAGTCTCGTCACGTCTACTATCCCATTTCTTTGCAAATCTTTCTGACAATTAATTTTGCCTCCTTAACCCTTCAACAACACCGAAGCAATTATACTATGTTAACATGTACATATATACAAGGGTAATAAAACCCTACAAAAATTCCATGAACCTTGACTTAATACGTTAAAGACCAGACATTCAAATAATGGCGTTTATACAAAAAAATGTAAGCTACATTAAAAAGAAACAAAATGTATCTTACAAATCAAGTGAGTAAAATGAGCAGCAGGATAAAAACCTTTGGAATAATAGCCATTTTAGGCTTCATCGCGGGTATAATTGCACAACTTGTGGTAGTCTACTTCATTCCATGGCTAGTTGAATCTCTACCAGCACTTGGTAATCTCACACAATACATAGGTGCAGGTATTGCAGGCGCAATAATAGCAATAGTACTTATAGTCATCTGGGCGTATCTAACAGGAAACAAAAACAACAAATATTATTAACAACTCTCCAGATTTTCTTCACTAAATTAGATAACTAATTTGAAGTTATAGTAGTATTTTTTGTTATAGTGTCGTTTCAATGACGGCTATACAATGTTTTTGCTTAAAAATGAACGTAAATTAATATAACTAAAAACACAATATTCAACAGAACAATGTACATATAACAAGTTTATGCATTAAATATGCTTCTTTTAAAGAAAAAGCCTACAAAATGCAAGAAATGTATACTCCAAACATTGAGATTAGGGCTTAAAAATATAAAAGTTTTTTGGACTCGGTAGCGGAAAAAGACTTCACAAGCATCCAGCTTAAATTCCCCGCTTTCAGCCTCATCGTACCTCGATTTCCTCATCGTCCAAACGTTTTAAACACACAAACAGTTTATTACACTTTCGCACTGAAATATAAAACGTAACACTACAAGAAATCAAAAATAGACGCTACACCCTAAAAAACAACACCTGTAAGAAAGATTAGGGGATAATTTCTGCACCATTATACTTAATGAAGCTAAAATCTGAAAGGCAAATGCGTCCTTGGGATATCAACTGTTTAATATGAGGAATCTTGTGAGAAATATCATCCACAAGTGCCTTAACAGTACAACAAATCTCGCGATAAGCCTCCACACTCCACCGCTGAGTAACATTAGCATAATAGCAACGACCACCACACATATTTAGAAGTTCACATTTCGAACAGGGCGGTTGATTAACAAATACTTTTGCCAATTTTAGCGGATGAGTATCTGAGATATGCCCCAGATAATGCTTATTCATCCCCCACATTGTAGGACACGCTAAAATAGAGCCATCTGTTTGAATTGCATAATTTATCCAACCGCCACCACAGCGTAAAAAGTTCACTGTCTCATCATGTAACATAGAATAGGCTATTCCCAAAAGTGGATAAAGTTTTAAAACTTGACCCTTCTGTTCCATGGTGTCAACCCAAAAATCAATAAGTGCTCTAACACCAGGTATGTAGTTGGTTTCAGACCATTCTTTAAAATTACGCCGTTGATAATCATTGCCCCAAAAACCAGCATTAAGTTGCCAATGAACTGACGAAAAAGGAAATTTTGGATTTTCAAGTAACCATCGAACTTGCTTGTAAATATCTGTCTGCTCCATCACCGTAGCCCGAGCAATCAATTCACCATTAAACCCATTTTGTTTTATTAACTTCAAGTTATCTAAAACTTTACGAAAAGTGCCGCTGCCGCGGTAGTAGTCAGTCAAGACTTCCTCGCCATCAATAGAAACCAACAAAGTATGAAAACGGTTAACATAACAAGACTCAAGTTTATCCAAAAGAAGACCATTAGTTTGCATCATAAATAATTTAGGCTCAACAACATCCATAATTTGTCTAAGAACGTCTAACTGTATTAACGGTTCACCACCATAAAAAGTTAAAACACAATCAGGATCCTTACTACAAAAATTCTTAAGAGAAATAACATCATAATCAACCTTATATGGTAAAGAATAATCCACCTCTAAATCACTACCATTAAAATCTTCGTTAAAATCGTCAAGAGATTCTCCAAAACAGTAACGACACTGAAGATTACAACCTGTAGTGAGCAACACATGAAAGAACATACCAACCAATACATAATAGAGGTTAATACATTATTCTACCAAATACATTCAAAAGTCTAGATAATCAGCCCTTTAAGACTTCTTTTTTGATTCATCAACTTTTTTTTGTGCTCTTTCAATATACTTTAAAAGATCGTCATTTGGATCCTTTGGCGGCATCGTTTCAGTTGCCAAATAGAGAGGTATGAAAGTTAAAAATAGGAAGAAGCAAGCAAAAGAGAATACTGTAACCAAATTTATCGCAGGACTCACAACATATTGATCAAACACTATCTGTAAAAAGTTCGAAAAAAGGTAAGGTATAAAGCCAATAACAAAAAATTTTTCACCGCCCCGTCCATGCTTATCAGCGATATCACCCCACAAAGTCAAAAGAAACAATGTTGCAAAGATACCCCACGCTGCACCATCAACAATTGTATAAAACAATAGCCCCCTATTAAACTCAGGGAATAAACCTAAAATTGCATAACCTAACCCAAGCAAGGTAAAACCAACAACCAACAAACGTCTTCGACCAACACGATCAGCTAAAAAACCAAAAAATATCGCCAAAACCCCAGCTAAAACACTCTCCGCTAGTGTCACAAAAAGAATAAAATCACTTTCGAATACAGTGTGTAACACTGGAAACGCAAAATTGTTCACTATAGAAAAAATCAACCATGGAACAAAATAAAGCATCACTTCACGCTTTTTTAGCACCTCCACATATGAAATATTTTCTTTATCATTAACCTCTGCCTTATTATCAGGTTTTAAAAATAGTATAGCACCTAAACCACAAAGTTTCCAAACTAACAGAGTTATTGTAGTGAATACTTCACCGCGAACAAATAGAACCAATAGTGTAAAACTAATGAAAATAAAAAAGATAGTTAAACCACTCACCTTTGCTCTGTTTGTACGACCAACAGTTGCTGAATAATAACCCATAAGTACAGGAAAACCAAGACCAAAATATGCCCCAATAATACCTGAAATAACTATAACACCAAGAAAAGAACTATAGTTTACTAACAATAGAGTAGGCGATAATAACACGCCCATAGCCATCCAATAAATTAAGAAACTGAGCCTATTTTTTATTTTTTGAATTAATACACTACTCAGAACAGCAAAGAAACTAATAATCAATAAATTAGAGCCAACAAGAATTACAAGAGTATCACCTGTATATCCAACACTATTTTTCAGAGAACTAAAAAAGAACATGTACCAAACTAGAGCATTAACAACTAAGAGAATATTAACTGCAGTGCCCTTCAAATTTGCAGTAGGCTTGTTTTGAGTTTCATCTGACATTTCTAACAGGGTATATCCATCTAAAACAAATTATTAAAGGTGATGTGCCAAGAATTGTACTATACACAACTTTTTTTAGTTAGCAAACCATTAAACATGTTGGAGGGAGTTTAGGAATGAAAAAACCTGTTCGAGCAATTGGTGGTTGGTAAATTAATAATCTAGTTAGGTCTCAAAAAAAGAGAGACCATTACAGAGTAGGAATGCATCTGGTTCCACTCTGTTTCCTTTTAGTGTGGATAATTGTTTGAGTTCTTCAGCAGCTTGCTCATTAAGTTTGTGTTTAAGACAACAAACAGCCTCAGAGTCTAAAACTAATTTAGCAATTTTTTTAGTAGCTGCATTTGAATAATCAGCTTGCTCAACAAATGATGTAATTGTAGATTTCACTTTTTCATCTTGGAGAGCATAAATCATAGGCAGTGGTGGACATTCGAACTTTAAACGGTGTTTCAACTCTGAAACATCTAACAGGTCATTGAACTCATCTTTAATTGTTCCAGACATTCCTACAAAGCGTCCGAAGCGAATCAGAAAGTCTAACATTTCACTGTCAGCTTGCCCAATGATTCCACCTATTCGACACTGAAGTTCGGCAAAAACACCTCTCAGGCGCATGATCTCAAAATATTCATCAGGTTTAATAACTGATTTTTTTCTTAACCTAGTTTCTAGCGCTTCAGCGAAACTGAGCTCAAAATTAGCTTTTGGAAGGGAAATAGAAATTGCCTGTCTTTGTATTGATGAGAGACTTTCACAGGCTTGATAGAGTAAAGAATGGCCTTGGACTAATAAGGCATCACCTGTAAGAATGGCAATGTTTGAGCCGTATTTTCCATATATGGTTTTTTTAGCATATTTAACAGTGGATTGATCAATTATATCATCATGTATATCGGCTGAAAATGCTATAAGTGCCATAGCAACAGCGAAAGATTCCGTTTCATCTTTTACAAAATGATTACCCTTTGCTGCTTCATAGGAGAGAGATGTTAATGCTGGAAACAGAGGTAGTACTAAAGGCAGGTTAACTTTGGCATAATGTTTTAGGGCTAAATCAAGTATGCCGTTGTCATATTTGGTGTTTAAAAGTTTTTGTCTAGTTTTCTCCATAACGGCTTTTCCACGGCGGTTAATCAGCGTCACTGCCGCATTTTCAAGTTCCAATTGATTCATAATTAATATTGAGTCGAACTAAATTATATTGTTTGGGTTACGGCAATGTAGAAGTAGAGCAAAAGTCTTAATAGTAGATGTTTTACTCACAGGTTTTATGAGTCAAACAAAACAAATTGAAGAAAAATGGTCAGCCTTATGGGAAGCTGCGCACATATTTGAAGTTGATCCAGATCCAATTAAACAAAAAATTATGGTAACTTTTCCATTTCCATACATGAATGGTCCACTTCATGTAGGACACGCTTTTTCTGCCGCAAGAGTTGATGTGTATGCTCGTTTTAAACGTATGCAAGGTTATAATGTGCTTTGGCCTTGGGCGTGGCATTGGACGGGACAGCCTTTACTTGGCGCAAGTCAACGTGTAGCAAGGGGTGATCAGGCTTACATTCAAGTTCTTCGGGAAGTGGATGGGGTGTCTGAAGAGGAAATGCAAAAGTTTGTTGACCCAAAATATATGGCTCAATATTACACTAATGAGGGCAAAATTGCTGTCAAACACATCGGTTTTTCAGTGGACTGGCGACGGGAATTTACAACTGTTACAGCTACATTTCAAAAATTCATTGAGTGGCAATATAAAAATTTAAAAGAGTTAGGATATGTCACGCGAGGCACTCACCCAGTTGTTTGGTGTCCAAAAGATCAGAGCCCCACAGGAGATCATGACCGACAAAGCGGCGAAGGGGTAACTCCTGAAGAGTACACATTAATTAAATACAAACTTGACGAAACCACTGTTCTGCCAGCAGCAACTTTTCGTCCTGAAACTATATATGGCATAACAAACCTGTGGGTTAACCCAGATGCCCTTTATGTAGAGGCCACAGTTAACAGTGAAAACTGGATAGTTAGTCAAGATGCTGTAGAAAAATTAAGGGAACAAGAAAAAACTATAACAATACGTCGTGTTTTTAAAGGCAAAGAGCTTGTTGGCAAAACTTTTGAGAATCCTTTAACACATGAAAAGTTTCCAATTTTGCCCGGATGGTTTGTTAACACCAAAACTGCAACAGGGGTTGTCTATAGTGTTCCAGCTCATGCCCCCCTTGATTGGTTGGCATTAAAAGACTTGCAACAAAAACCAGAGGTTATGCTTAACTTTGGGGTTGATCCGCAAATAGTTTTGCAGATTAAGCCAGTCTCTATTATTAAAATAGAGGGATTTGGGGAATGTCCTGCTGTTGAAATTGTAGAGCAGAGGGGTATTAAAGATCAGCAGGATCCTAAAGCAGAGCAGGCTACTAAAGAGTTATATAAAAAAGAGTTTCACAGTGGTAAGCTCAAACTTAACTGTGGAATCTATGCAGAAAAGTCCATTCGAGAAATTAAAGACCAGTTAATTGCAGACTTTAAAAAACAAGGTATCTCTGATGTAATGTATGATTTGCCTGAACCTGTAGTGTGTCGGTGTATGACGCCCTGTATGGTAAAAATTCTCTCAGATCAATGGTTTCTAAACTATTCTAATCCTCAATGGAAAGAAAAAGCCAAAGAGGTCATCACACAAATGAAAATTCACCCTGAAACAGCTCGTGCCAGTTTTTATGCTACAGTAGACTGGTTAAAAGAGTGGGCGTGTGCGAGAACAACAGGTTTTGGAACCCCATTACCATGGGGTGAGGGATGGATAATTGAGACTTTAAGCGATTCTACAATGTATATGGCATTTTATACTATAAATAAACACATAAATCAAAACAATATATCTCCACAAATGCTCACTCCTGAAGTGTTTGACTACATTTACCACGGTAAAGGAGATAAAACGCAAATTAGTAAAACATCAAATCTTGCCATACAACTGTTAGAGGAGATGCGGGAAGAATTTCTTTACTGGTATCCCTTTGACTTAAGAAACTCTGCTAAAGAATTAGTGCCTAATCATCTCTCATTTTGTATTTTTCATCATGCTGCCCTCTTTCCACCTCAACACTGGCCAAGGAGCATAGGTGTAAATGGCATGTTAATGGTTGAAGGGCACGGTATGCATAAAAGTAAAGGCAATTTTATAACTCTAAAAAGTGCTATTGACAAATATGGTGCCGATGCTACCAGATGCGGTCTTATGATAGGCGCAGAAGGTATGGATGATCCTGACTGGCGAGCAGACAACGTAGAGGAGTTAAAAAATAAATTTGAAGCCCTTACAAACTTTATAATCAATATCATCACAACAGCTAAACAATCAGAAAACACAGTGTTAGAACAGTGGTTACAAAATAAGCTGCAGTATCGTATTCAAGAAGTTACCGAAAGCCTTGAAGAGCTAAAAACACGCACTGCACTCCAAATAGCTCTATTTGAGGTTTGGAATGACATACGATGGTACATACAGAGAAAAGGCAACACCAGAGCGATTGTTCTTGTTGAAGCAATTAAAGTTTGGATAAAAATGCTCGCGCCGTTTGCGCCTTACATAAGTGAAGAATTATGGAGCCAAACAGACGAAACGTGCTTTATAAGCACCGCACAGTGGCCAAAAATTGATGAAACAAAAAGATATGTTACAGCTGAAGAACAAGAAAACCTAATCATAGACATATTAACCGATACTCAAAACATACTTAAAGCCACCAAAATAATCCCTAAACAGCTAATCTTCTACACAGCATCCGCTTGGAAATGGCAAATATACTTAAGCATACTTGAAAAAGCAAAAGTAGGTGAAACTAAAATCTCTGAAGTGATGAGAGAATTCTCAAGCAAACCAGAATTAAAACCACATATGAAAGACATAGCCATTTTAGTGCCTAAAATCATCAAAGCCACAACTAAACTGTCTTCAAACCGCAAAACAAATATTATTAAAATCCAAAAAATCGACGAAAAACAAGTCATGCAAAACGCATTAAAATTTCTCAAAGACCGATTCAACACAGAAATAAGCATTTACAGTGAAGAAGATAAAGAACGCTATGACCCCAAAAACCGTGCACCAACAGCAATACCTTACCAACCCGCAATATACATAGAATAAACTGTTATATAAAACAACACACAACCCAAACACCAACATTAACTACACTTACAAATCACCTTTCCATTAAAAACACACATCCAACCAGATGTCATCGCCCATATTATAGATTATTAATAGTTACAAGGAGAGAAAAATAGGAAATTTAGGTTTTTACAGTTTTAAGCATTCTATAACTTAGAGCAACTATCCAAATGGAACCTATTAAACTGGATATAAGTTCAGGGATAGCCACATTTGGCACATAAGGCACAATAACATAGAAAACCCAAGGCGCGGCAGCCATCATAGACGAAATTAATGTAAAAACAACCAATTTAACCTCTCGCTGCAAATATAACGCCACCGTTAAAACTAAAAGAGCTACAGGTAAAGTAACAAAAAACAATACTGCAACAATAAAATGTGTAGGCCAAAAACTCTCATTAAACACACCTATAGCCATCAACCAAACAGCTGCCACCGCAAAAAACCCCACCCCCAACTTTCCAACCACCCTACTTTTAAAATAACTAAACAAACCTGTTACAGCAAAAAAGAAACACAACAACCCAGCTGCAAGTAAACCAAAATTAAAAACAGGTGCAGTAACACCGGCCACCACACCTAAATCACTTAAAGCATTATTAACCCAACTAAATGCAGGATAAGACAATATAGCTACACCTATACAACCAAAGGCAACTATGGGTACTAAAAAACCACAAATAGCCCCAATTTTCTGCAAAACCAACTTGTCTAACATCATGCCACCCTACTAACATTAGCATTTGATATTTAAAGGCCATAAATCTACAATTTCAACATTTCCTATCTAAATAAAAAGACTGTTGTACAACAGCGGGTCCGGAGGGATTTGAACCCTCGATCTCCGGCTTCGAAGGCCGACACCTTAATCCGTGCTAGGCTACAGACCCTTTTCCATGCTTTTAGGCTTTAGGCTACGAACCTATGTGTAAAAGCAAAAGACGGGCTTGCATTAAAGATTATCGGCAGATTTTGCAGAACTTCGTGTGTGTGATGACCGTTAACTTTACATGGCAGATAAAGGGTTATTTGTCAGTTGTCATGGTTTACGGTGTGAAAAAATCCGTTATTTTTATAAACCCACAATATTATTTAGTAGAACTACATCCAAAAATAGGCGGACCGGTAGCTCAGCACGGCTGGAGCGTTCGACTGATAATCGAAAGGTCGCCGGTTCAAATCCGGCTCGGTCCACCAGTAATCAATTTTTGAGAATAAATGTTAGTTAGAGACATGCTACGATTTTGGGTAAAAGTTGGAGTTAAAGTAAAGATGTTAGGAGAGTGTGATTGAGCCAGCGATGCGTAGTTTTGCGCCTTCTAGATACATAAGTATAGCCTTGTCGCCTGTTCTGTAGGCGAGGGGTTTGTCTATTGTTAGGGTTGTAGTTGTTTTTCTAAAGTCTGTTTCTTCTGTGACGGTTTCTATTTTGGCTGTGAGGAATTGTGTCCAGTGCCCGATGTGCATGACCATGCCTTGTTTGAGGGGGGAGGGCCAATATTTGATTAGTTGCGCTGTACCTTTTATGGTGCTGCTTGTTTTAACTGTTGGATCATTAGTTAGAATTGTTCCTCGGTCGAGGTTTTCAACGTCAATGTTTTTTAAGGCTAAACCTACTCGATCGCCTTTACCTGAGAGGTTGGCTTCTTCATCATGTTTTTGTATTGATCGAACTTGGGTTGTCTTTTCAGTAGGTAATACATTTAGGGTTGCGTGTTTTTGGATAAACCCATTAGCTACCACACCTAATACAACAACGCCGACGCCTTTAACGTTAAAGGCATGATCAACGGGCACTATTCCAATTGGTTGTTGTCCTGCAGTTAATTCAGGGGTTTGTTGGTTTGCAGCCTCTGCAAGGAGTTGTTCTCGAAGTTGTATTGGGTCATCATTTATGATTTCAAAGTTTTCAAGATTTGTACCTTTAATTAGGGGCAGGATTTTTTCTTTTGAGATATAGTTACGTAATACAAAATAGCCGCTTTCTATGCCAACAACTTGTAGCATAACAAGGCATTCGCCCAATGTTGCATTTATTTCATCTATGGCTATGACGGCTTTTGTTGCTAAGGAAACAGCATAGAATAAGGGTGCAAGCCGTTCCGGGTAACGAGAAGGTTCAATGAAAGTAACAGTAGCCTCATCTTTTTTTAAATTATAAAAAGTAATATCAGTTGAAGTTCCTTTTTTACCCAGATTACCTGCATAACCTGCACTGCCTAAAACAGCTACCGTAAGATTTCCCATAAATATACCCTGCTACATTATACTTAAAAGAAAAATACATCAAGATAAGTGTTGTCAACCTTCCAAAGGCTTCTCTATCACAACAATAACCACTACAACACAGTTTAGCGCTCAGCAACCCCTCAAACAACCAACTATACCAGACACATAAGGCAGCCTCCGAAAACCCCATTTTAGAAAATCAAACAACATAGTTGCACGGTTTTTCAACAATGCTATTTTTGGAAAAATATAGGTTTTCGGAGGTCGCCATAAAAACCATTAGAAAAATCACACAACTAAAACATCAGACATATAACATTAACTGAAGAGCACAAAAAACAAACACACGCTTGTCAATATACCTAAAATAATCAATCAACAAAAAACAGAGGTAACCACAGATATCAGTGATTTAGACATTAGTTTGGTAGAATCATCAGGTCTGCATTTTTTTATGGTAAATAATAAAAGTGGTTATTTTTAATGATAGGGGGAGGATAAATGTTGAAGCTAAATGAGTCTATGGTTATTGTGAATTTTAAGACTTATCTTGAGTCAACCGGTAAGAAGGCTGTTGAGCTTGCAAAGCAGGCTGAGAGGGTAAGTAAGGAAACGGGTGTTCAAATTATAGTTGTGCCTCAGTTTGTTGATTTAGCTAGAATTGTTGAAGAGGTAGAGATTCCTGTTTTTGCTCAGCATCTTGACCCTGTGAAGTCGGGTAATAGCACTGGTCATGTTTTTGCTGAGGCTATAAAAGAGGCAGGTGTTGTTGGGACGCTTATTAATCATTCTGAGCGGCAGCTTCGTCTTATTGATATTGAAGCCTCTGTGGAGCGTGCTAGAGAAGTAGGTCTTGTTTCATGTGTTTGTGCGAATAATCCAGCTACAAGTGTAGCGGTGGCTGCTTTAAGACCAGATATAACTTCCATTGAGCCTCCAGAGCTTATTGGTACTGGTATTCCTGTGTCTATGGCTAAACCGGAAGTTATAACAGATACGGTAAAGTTAGTGCGTCATATAGATAAGGAAATGCCAATTTTATGTGGAGCAGGTATTAGCCAAGCGGAAGATGTTGTAAGTGCATTAAAACTTGGAACATGCGGAGTATTAGTTGCAAGTGGGGTTGTTAAAGCAAAAGACCCCTATAGCGTGTTATCTGCATTTGCTAATGCAATAAAGTGATGTGACAAGTTTGAAAGTTGAACCTGAATGTGCATCATGTCTACTTTCTCGGGCGCAAATTCAAATTTATCAAGCTACTACTAACCCTGCTTTAAGGTTTAGGTGTATGGCAGAAGTTGTAAAGCTTTTAAACCGGGATTTTAAGCCGTCTACGGTTGCAGCAGATATATGTACTGCACGAGATCGTATAATTCGCAAGTTAACCAGCAATCCTGATCCTTATAGGCAGGTTAAAAAGGCAGCTAATGAAAAAGCCTTAAAGTTATTGCCACAGGCTAAAAAATTTGTGCTTTCAGGTTATACTCAACAGGAACGGTTTAAGAAGGCTTGTTTGTGTGCAATTGTAGGTAACACAATGGAGTTTGACATTCCAGGGCACAAGTTTACTTTGAAGGATTTGTCAAAAATAATTAGAGATGCAGCCAAAGATTTGGCTATTGATGACATTGATAGAGCCTATGAGATAACTAAAAAGGCTAACAGTGTTTTGTTTCTTGCAGATAATGCGGGGGAAATTGTTTTTGATGCTTTACTGGTTGAGCAATTAAAGAATATGGGTTTAAAAGTTACATATGTTGTTAAAGGAGGTCCAGTAATTAATGATGCTACCATGGAAGATGTGGAGCTTTCAAATATAGATAAACTGGCAGATGAAGTAATCACCACGGGAGCTGATGCTGTGGGACTTCTTAAAAAGCAAGTTTCACCTGAATTTTTAAGAATTTATGATAGTGCAGAATTAGTTTTTGCTAAAGGGATGGGATATGCGGAAACTATAACAGAGTATAAATACACTAAACCCCACCTACACTTGTTTCGATCAAAATGTAATCCTGTTGCGAACTATTTCTGTGTACCTCGAGATAAAAACATTGCAAAATTAATAACATAAATCTCATAAAGTAAGCTTTCATAGAAGGGCAATGAAAAAACACCCTGTCACAGCACGTTTTTTCATAGGAGGCCACACCATCAACAAGCTGATGATAGAATAACCATGAAAACAGTAAATGCTTTCATGAGAGACCACACCATCAACAAGCTG
>Ga0209737_10000731_pt1 | contig 25373 bp, 19 predicted proteins | sample TergutCu122P3_FD_187284 | JGI IMG/M metagenome (GOLD analysis project Ga0209737, IMG submission 187284) | Cubitermes ugandensis P3 segment gut microbial communities from Kakamega Forest, Kenya - Cu122 P3 (SPAdes) (version 2) | ecosystem: Host-associated > Arthropoda: Insects > Digestive system... | reverse complement strand
TGTTTCAAGAATAAAAAAGCACGTTGCATCAACCGCGCGGCTCGGTATAATGGGCAATATCGGTGCATTCGGCGGAATGTTCGATTTGTCGAAACTCGGCGTAAAAGAACCGATTTTGGTTAGCGGTACAGACGGTGTCGGCACAAAACTCAAACTCGCTTTTGCGCTTGACAAGCACGATACAATCGGCATTGATGCAGTGGCGATGTGCGTTAATGACGTGCTGGCGCAAGGTGCGGAGCCGTTGTTTTTCCTTGATTATGTTGCGGTTGGACAAAATGAGCCGCAAAAAATTGAGCAAATTGTTGCGGGCGTGGCGCACGGTTGCCGTTTGGCAAATTGCGCACTTATCGGCGGCGAAACAGCCGAAATGCCCGGCATGTACGAAAACGGCGAATACGATATTGCGGGTTTTACCTGCGGCGTGGTGGAAAAATCGCAACTCATTGACGGCTCAAAAGTTGCTGTCGGCGATGTTTTGGTGGGAATTGCCTCATCGGGCGTACATTCAAATGGCTTTTCGCTTGTGCGTAAAATATTGAGCGACAACAAATTGGACTTAAGCAAAATCTACCCTGAACTTGACGAAAAACGGACGTTAGGCGAGGTTTTGTTAGCGCCTACAAAAATTTACGTCAAACCCGTTTTGGAGGTGATTGAAATGTGTAACCCGCACGGAATCAGCCACATAACAGGCGGCGGCTTTGATGAAAACATTCCGCGAATTTTAAGCGAAAATCAAGGTATAAAAATAGAGCGTGGCAGTTGGGAAATTTTGCCGATTTTCAAATTTTTGGAAAAATATGGACAAATTCCGCATCGCGAAATGTTCAACGTCTTCAATATGGGTATTGGAATGGTTATCGCTCTGCCAAAAAGCGAGGCGGAAAAAGCGATTAAAATTCTTGCCAAGCACAGCGAAAAAGCATCAATAATTGGCTGCATAACAGACAAGAGCGGCGTTGAAATTGTGTGAAACAACCTGTCATTTCGACCAAAGGGAGAAATCGCTTGTGCAAACAAAACGCGATTTCTCGCTATCGCTCGAAATGACGAAAAAAAATAAAAATGAAAAAGAAATGTCCTCGCTGTAACGATAGTTTCAATTGTCTGCACAATCAAATTGCTGATTGTCATTGCATTTCGGTTGTCTTAACACAAAATCAACGCGCATTTATAAAGCAAAATTTTAGTGATTGTTTGTGTAATAAGTGCTTGTTAGAAATAAAAAATAGCGATTGAAATTTCAATCGCTATTTTTATTTAATAACCACGTTCTACTATTTTTTTGTTGTTAATCTTTTATCTTTTCTATACACAAAATAAAACACTTGTGGAAGCACAGTAAAAGATAATATCATACAGATAAGAATGCCGCCCACAATCATAACTGCCAAAGGTTTTTGTACTTCTGAACCCATACCTGTTGAGATTGCCGCTGGGAGTAAGCCAACCGAACCCATCAGAGTAATCATCAATATTGCACGCAAGCGAATACGCACTGCTTCGTTGATTGCAAACTCAATATCTCGGGTTTGTTTAAGTAGCGATTTCATCAGCGAAATAAGCAAAATCGAATTTGTTGAGATAATTCCAAATAAAATTACAAAACCGATACCTGCCGAAATTCCAAACGGAATACCAGCAATCCACAACGAAATAAATCCTCCGATAAAGGCGTATGGCATTGCACTTGCGGCAATAAGGGTGTCTTTTACCGTGCCGAAATTTGAATAAAACAGGAATAATAGCAAAAGCAACACTGCAGGTACAACTACCGCGAGGCGTTTTGTGGCACGTTGCTGGCTTTCAAATTCGCCTGCCCAGACCATTTTACTGCCAGCGGGTAGTGTAATGCTTTCATTTACTCTCTTTTGCGCTTCGGCGATGGTTGAACCCAAATCGCGGTCACGGATACTGAACCCAATACCGACATAGCGGCTGCTGCCTTCACGATAGATAAATGCGGGGCCTGTAACAAACTCTATATCGGCAATCTCTTTTAGCGGCACTTGCTTTCCGTTCATTGTGGGTATCAACATATCACCTATCTTTCGCTCATCGCTGCGAAATTGCTGCTCGAAACGAAGCATCACATCAAAAGTTCTTTCGTTTTCGTAGAAAGTAGTTGCCGCCTTGCCTCCGATAGCCATTTCAATAACCGCCTGAGCGTCTGCTATTGATACGGCATATTGAGCCATTTTTGCTTCCTGTGGTTTTATATGCAGTTCGGGCAAACCTATCGAACGGAACACATTAACATCCTCAATGCCTCGTACTTGCTTGATAGTCTCAGCGGTCTTATCGGCGGCGGCTTCTAATTCGTGAAGGTCGTTACCGAAAATCTTTATTACCAAAGCACTTTTGACACCCGCAACATATTCCTCAACATTGTCCTGAATGGGTTGAGAAAAGGCGAGAATAATTCCCGGATAGATAGATAAAGTATCTTGCATTTGTTCAATCAATTCATCTTTTGATATTTTACGTTTCCACTCTTTTTTGGGTTTTAGTTCGGCGTGAAATTCAATGTTGAAAAAACCTGTTGCATCAGTTCCGTCATTTGGGCGACCTGTTTGAGTTAGAATAAAATCAATCTCATCAAAATTTTGAAGTTTTGCTTTCATCTCTTTGGTGATGCGCACGCTTTCATCAAGATTTACGCTATTAGGCAGGGTGGCGCGCACATAGATTGCTCCCTCATTCATACTCGGAATAAACTCTGTTCCCCAAAACATAAACCGCGTAAAACATATTCCTAAAATAACAATAAAAGTGGTAATTGTAGCCATTCGGTGTCGGGAAGATAGGTTGTATAACGACATCATCCAACTTGTTAATGCCCTTGTAACTTTGTTGCTTCTTTCTTTAATTGGCTTTGTAAATAGTAGTTTGCACATTACAGGCACATAGGTTAAAGATAAAATTAATGAGCCAATAAGCGCATAACCCAAAGTAAAGGCGAGGGGTGAAAACATTTTTCCCTCTACTTTTTGGAACGAGAAAATAGGTATCAATGCCGCAATTGAAGTCAATTGTGCAAAGAAAATAAATGAACCAACTGACCCTGCACTCTTTTTGATTAGTCCGCTTTTAGCATAATAATCGAACTTACCGCCTATCTCTTTTGATTTGTGAAGAAGCGCAACAAAAATCACCTCAGCGATAACCAAAGTCCCTTCTAACAGCAGTCCAAAGTCCAATGCGCCCATTGAAATCAGATTGGCGGGCAGCCCCTGAATGCGAAGCATAATAATTGTAAAAAGAAACGACAGAGGAATTACCGAAGCGACAATGACCGTAATTCGCCAATTATACAGAAAAAGAAAAACAACAAAGGAAACCAATAAAACTCCTCCTATCATATTTTTTAGGACGGTGTTAATTGTTGTATTGACAAGCGTTGTCCTGTCCATAAACGGCACAATTTTAACATTTTCCGGAAGAATTCTGTCATTGAGTTCGTCAATTTTTTCTTTTAAATTTTTGATTACTTCGCTTGGGTTTTGTCCGCGAAGCATAACCACAATACCCTGTACAACATCGTCATCGTCATTCAAACCGACCTGTCCCTGACGTGGTTTAGACGAAATAATAACTTCGGCGACCTCTTTTACGCGAATTGGCGTGTTTCCCTTAACATCAATCAATATATTTTCAATATCTTCAATGCTTTCCAATAAGCCAAGCCCGCGCACCACATACGCCTGACTGCCTTTTTGAATGACATCGCCGCCGACATTTATATTACTTCGTCCCACTGCCTCAAAGACATCAAGTGCCGAAATATCGTAACTTGCCAATTCAACAGGATTAACTCTTATCTCGTAAATTTTCTCTTCGCCGCCAAAAGTGTTAATGGTCGCCACTCCCGGCACCGACAACAATTCTCGTTGTACTACCCAATCATTGATTGCCGAGACCTCTCTGATTGGCAAATCGCTTTTGAGAGTATAGCGAAAAATCTCGCCTGTTGCGCCGTGCGGCGGCTCTAATTCAATTTCAACTCCTTCGGGTAATTCTAAACTCTGTATTCTGTTTGCGGCATATTGCTGAGCAAAAAAATCATCAACGCCATCTTCAAAAATAACACTAACAGAAGAGAGTCCAAATAGCGAAGTAGAACGAACTTCTGTTTTTCGTGGAATGGTATTTAGCGCAGTCATAATAGGCAGCGTTACAAATTTTTCCACCTCTTCAGCACTACGTCCGTGCCACTGCGCAATTACGTGCGCCCTTGTATTAGTAACATCGGGGTACGCCTCAATCGGCGTATTTATATAGCATACAATGCCCGCAACAAACATTATGGCTGTCATAAAAAGGACAAGTACATAATTTTGCAACGAAAACGCTATTATATTTTTAACAAATTTATGCATAATTATTTCCCTTTTAATTCAGAATAAATTAATAACTGATTTTTAATAACAACCTTATCATTTTCGTCTAAACCTGAACGAATGTAAGAGTTTCTATGATAATGCCCTTGAAGTAAAACTTCTCTGATTTCAAATTTATCGGGTGTGGTCTCTATCACCACGAAATGTCGGTTATCATCAAAGATCAAAGCATCGGTAGGTATTAACAAAGATTTATGTTGCATTTCGTTTTTTAGTTTTACCACAACAGACATTTCTGGTTTGAATTTCAAATCCTTGTTGGGCATCACAATTCGGGCTTTCAGCACTCTTTCTTCGGGGTCGAATACCTGCGAAAGTGCATCAATTTTTCCCGAAAAAACTTCATTGGGGTAAGCCAAAGTGGTAATTTCAACAGGCATTCCCTGCTTCACATACTGCAAATCACCTGCATAAACATTGGCAATAATCCACACATCGCTTAAATCGGCAACCGTGAAAAGCGGGTCACTGTCGGGTGAAAATGGCGTGCCCGAAGCCGATTTTTTATCTACAATATAACCACTCATAGGCGATTTAATACCAAAAATACCTTGTCCTTTATCAAGATACAACGACATATCGCTTTGGGCTTTATTATATGCCGCTTGTGCCTGCTCTAACATAGATTTTGCCTCCAACAAATCTTTTTCGGAGAGCAAATTATCATCAAAAAGAGCCTGTACACTTTTCAATTCTCTTTCGGCAATTCGAGTTTCTGCCTTAAAAGAAATCATATCTGCTTGAAAAACACCAATGTCAGCACTTCTTACGTCCAACAATGGTTGTCCTCTTTTTACTTTATCGCCCAAAGCAAAATGAGTGCGTTCTACCACACCGCTGACCAAAGGAGTGTAATAGACCACTTTATCGGGGTTGCATTCTACTTTTCCGCTGAGTATCAGTTCTTGCTCCTGATTGCTCAATATTGGCTTTATGGTTTTTACACCTGCAATAAACTCTTGCCTTATAACGCCGCTCTCTTCTTGCGCGTCTTTATTTCCTTTTGAGGAACACGATTGCAGCAATATAATAGTTGCCGCGAAAAATATTTTTATTAAATGATTGGTTTTCATATTTTTTTTAGTTGTTAATTATTTTATATCAATTCCTATGGAATATTGCAATTCTTCAAAATTATTATTTACAGATTTTTGCGTATCCAAAAATATCTGTTTGCTTGTTTGGTATGTATCCATAAAGTCAATAAATTCGAGCATACTTATGTTTCTGTTTAGTAGATTTCGCTCATAAACTTCCAACATTTTGTCCAATTCCAACAACAATTCATTACTTGATATTTTACGATAGAATTTTAGCGATTGTTCATAATTACTATACGCTTCAAAAATTTCGTTAAACATCTCATTTTGAATTTGTTGTTCTAAATATTGACTTTGTTCCAGCCCCAATTTTGCCGCTCTTATACTACCTTGATTTTGATTAAGAATGGGCAAATCAAAACTCATTCCAATACCAAAAAAATTTTTCCACATACCTGAGTAGCGGTCATAACTTGCACTTAAAGTAATATCTGGCACGCGTTGGGCTTTTTCAAGTTTCAGTGTTTTGCTAAATAAATCGGTTTGAAGTTTTTGCAGTTTCATATCGGGTCTGTTTTCCATTGCCAATGAAAACAAATCCTGCAATATCGGTGGAATCGCATCTCTGTTGTTATCATCGGATACTACAACAATGTAAGTTGCTGGCGGCAAATTAAGCAACGATTTTAAGGTTTTGAGTTGTGAATTCAATTCAACTCTCAATTGATACAGTTCGTTTTCAATTTCCAAAGATGACGATTTCAAGCGCAAAAGTTCTACTCTTGAAAAATTGCCGTCTCTCACTTGTCTTTCGTAAGCATTGATAAGTTTTTCCAGCACATTGACCTGTTCGGTCAGCACGGCTTCAAACTTTTGAGAATAAATTATCTCGTTAATGCTCTTGCGAAGTTCGGTTTTTAACTCTCTGAGTGTTTCACCAAACTCCTGCACCGCAATCTCCCTCGATACTCTTTGTACTGCAACTTCTTTGCGGCGTTTGCCTGCCGTTGTTATCAGTTGGCTCAGTTCGATGGAAAATTGCAATCTGTCAGACGCGCCTAATTCGGTGAGTTCTTCGCGTTGAGGTTTGTTAGCCCAAAAATTTACATCGCTAATGCTAAGTTCAGGGTTCTCCCACAGTTTTGCCTGCACAATTTCTGCATCGGCTATGCTGATGTTCATTTTTTCGGCAATCAACGCAAGGTTTTGTTTTAGAAAAATTGCTTCAATTTCTGCCTTGTTAAGTTTTAATGTGTCATTTTGAGCAAAAATGCTTACAGGATACAAAACAAGCAGAATGAAATATAGTTGTTTCATTTTGATTATTAATGTTTAATTTTGTGTAAATTTGTGTTTATTTGTGTAACTTGTGTTCTATTTAGAACAGGATTTACACTTTCGGAGGATGGTCTATCTGCCTATAAACATCGGCATAAGAAAAATTGTCGGCATAAACGCAGAATCTGTTTTTTATTTCCGTTGAAATATTGTTGTATTCCAATATTTTTATGAATTCTTCATAAATAGAGGTTTGCAAAAATTGGAACGAGATGTAATCTTCGGGAAAGTCGCCGTCTTCATCAATATCGTTTGAGTAGCCCGCCAACATCAACACAAATTCCAGCACGCTATTGATTTCGCCTTGTGTATGTGAAATTTGACTTGATTGCACAAAATTTCCTTCTGACACATCTATAAACAACCCTCTGTTGAGGTAAGATAACATCAGAAAGACAATTAATACTTTATTTAAAATGTTTTTCCACATAAAAATAAATTTCGCGCTGCAAAGATACAAAAAAATAATTTAAAATTGAAATAGGTTTCATCAACAAAAAACGTGTTAGGTTTTCGAAACCAAAAGAATACAAATTTTCATAAAATCTGTTGCGATTTTATATTTGGCAAAATTACAAAAAAGTTATGAGTTTTTTGGTGCAAAATAAAAAAATGACATCTAAAAGTTTCAAATGTCATTTTTATTTTCAAATTATGATTTTGTTTTTACTAAAAAGTTCTTAATTCACAAATCATCTAATTATCTTAAACTCTCCATTTACCTCTAATTTAATAATACTCGAAGGAGTGGCAAGCGTTTTTTCGTCTTGGCGGAAGGGTAAAATATAATCAACCTGAGAGCGAATTTTGTCTGAAATTTCAGAAAAATTTTGAGGCGCAGGTTCGCCGCTGATATTTGCCGAAGTAGATACAAGCGGCTTTTGCAGAGCATAGCACATCGAGCGCGAAATCTCCTCTTTGGTTATTCTAATGGCTATTGAGCCATCTTCGGCAAGCAGATTTTGAGCAAGATTTTTGCCTTTCGGGTAGATGATTGTAAGCGGCTTGTCGGCGCAGTCAATCAAGTCCCAAGCCACGTCCGGCACTTGCTCAACGTAGGTTTGCAGCCGTTTTTCGCTGTCAAGCAAGGTTATCAATGCCTTTGAGTCGTCGCGTTTTTTTATCTGAAAAATACGCTCAACCGCCTGAGGATTAGTTGCATCGCAACCAATTCCCCAAATGGTATCGGTTGGGTACAGCACTACCCCACCCTTGCGTAAAATTTCTACTGCTTTTTTAATTTCTTCTTGCATAATATTTTGTGATTTTTGTCGCAAAATTACAAAAAAAAATGAAGTTACACAATGTAACTTCATTTTTAGTTTTTAACTTTTATCTAACAACAACTTTTCCGTTTTTGTTGCCAATTTTAACAATAAGCATTTGATTTGTCGGCAAATTGCTGATAGTTGTAATACCGATATTAGCATTAACCTGCGCAATTTTTACACCGAGAACATTGAAAATTTCAATTATTCCGCCTTCCGAAATCACGTTCAACGCACCGTTTGAAACAAACATTTTGATTGCATTGTGTTGAATATCGTTCAAACTGTTTTCAGTGTTTTCTACAATTTCGGTAAAGTATAAATTCATCACATTATTAAAATATGCAATAAAACCTGTGATGTCATAATATTTTTCTGCATCATAAGTAATGCCTGTATAACTGAAATTGTTGCGTACAATATTACCGTCTGTCAATGTTGCATTTCTTGAATCACCCGAAGTTCCAAAAGTGCCGCTTGTTGCAAATTGCACTTTTTCAACTTTCACATATTTTGCAAGGTCGGCTATTGTTATATTTGCCAACTCAACCACAAAGGGTTGAACTGTTCCGCCAAAACCAAGACCGTCCCAAGCCAATGGCGAAGTTGCTTGTGGAGAACCGCCGTAAATACCAAGTTTTGCAGATGCGCCTATAATTGTAACACCATTTGGAATCCACTCACCTACCAATTCATTACCATAAACAAGAAGATAACCAGAGTCATCTTTTACATAAAGATTTGGTCCGTTATGATAAATTGCAGTAACATCACCTGCAAGTTTAGCAAAAGTGTTTTGTGGTAAAGCCAAAAATGCTGCAATATTTGCAACTTCTTGCGGGAAAGTATAAGTTACAGATGCTACTTCACTGTCTTCCAATCCTGCTTTAACTGCAAATGCTTTTACAGTTGTATTAACAGAAACTGTGAAAGGCACTGTATATTCAAAAGATTCGTTTGTTGGAGTTTCGCCGTCCAGAGTATAATAGATAGTTGCATCTTCTGTGTCGCAAGTTATAGAAACTTCAACAGGAGATGTAACAGTGCCGCTTGCAGGTAAAATAACAGGAGTTGCAACTTTTGTTATTGTTCCATCAAAATCGGTAATTAAAATATCATCAATATTTACGCTTGTGTTAGCAGCTTGTGACGCTTTTACAATCCTGATGCGAGCATCACCTATTTGATTTACATCTATCGAAGCCGTTAAAAGTTCGCTTCCTGCTGCAGGCCAAGAAACAGCCGTAATAACACTTCCTACATTATTCCAAGTGCTTCCTTGGTCAGTTGAAATTTGTACTTGTAATTGACCTCCACTATGAGTGCTAAAAGAGCCATATTTGAACGAAACATTACCTATTCCGTTAGGTTTATCAAATCTCATTTCCACCATATTTTCTGCTATGCCTGTGTCAGATGTATTGCCTCTAAGACGAACGCCAACATTACCGTTATAACGGTCTGTTGTAGTCATTTGTCCAACACCGCAAATGTACCAACTTCCACTCCTTAACGCATACACAGCACCAACATAACTTGTTTTGTTTGCTAAATTAGGGGTTGAAATTTCAAAATCTTCTATCAAGAACGGGTCAGGTTGAACAAATGTATAAGTTACAGATGCTATTTCGCTGTCGTCCATACTTGCTTTAATTGCGATTGCTTTTACGGTTGTGGTTTCAGAAACTGTGAAAGGTACTGTATATTCATATGATGCATCTGTTGGAGTTGTGCCGTCCAAAGTGTAATAAATTATTGCATCTTCTGTTGCACAGGTAATAGTAACTTCAACTTCATCTGTTACGTCGCCACCTTCGGGGGAAATTACAGGAGTTGCAACTTGTGGCACAGTAACAAATGTGTAAGTTACAGATGCTACATCGCTGTCGTCCATACCTGCTTTAATTGCGATTGCTTTTACGGTTGTGGTTTCAGAAACTGTGAAAGGTACTGTATATTCATCTGATGTATCTGTTGGAGTTGTGCCGTCCAAAGTGTAATAGATAATTGCATCTTCTGTTGCACAGGTAATAGTAACTGGAATCGGAGCAATAACAATACTGCTTGCTGGAGAAATTACAGGAGTTTCTACTTGGTTAATGCCATACTCTTCAAATGCAATTGGATAAAGTTGCAAAGTGCCATTATTAAAATTGATAAAACCTGTGATTGTATAAGGAGTGCCTGCTGCATAAAAACCTCCATAGCGGAAATTATCACGAACTATTACGCCATTGGTAAGAGTTCCATTTACTGTTGATGTTGTTGAGAATGTAACATCATTTGCAAATTGTACATTTTCAACCTTTACAAATCTTGCAAGGTCGGCTGCTTGCGTTGCGTTTGTTAAATCAAAAATTTCGGGTTCAACTGCCGTACCGCTTACTGGGTCAGGTGCTATCGGATTTGTCATTTGCGGCGCTTGGTTGAATGTTCCGTATCTTCCAATTAAACCTGTAATTTGGTCGCCATTAACAAAAGTTTTACCTGTATTTCCATAAACCAACATACGACCAGACGCATCTTGTACATATAGATTTTGTCCGTTTTGATAAACAGCCGTAACCGCATCTGTAATTTGTACATTACCTATTTCTGTTGTAGCTAAAAATGCTGCAATATTTGTAACTTCAACAGGAAAAGTGTAAGTTGCGCTTGTTACTTCACTGTCTGTTAAACCTGCTTTTGTTGCAAATGTTTTAACAGTTGTTGTAACAGATACCGTGAAAGGTATTGAGTATTCATTAGAACTTGCTGTTGGCTCTGTGCCGTCTGTTGTGTAATAAATAACTGCATCTTCTGTCGCGCAAGTAATAGAAACTTCAACAGGAGCAGTAACGTTACCGCCTGTTGGAGAAATAACAGGAGTTGCAACTTGGTCGGTAGAAGCAAAAACTTCTTTATACAAATAAATATCATTTTGTCCTGGATTATTTGTATTATAACAAGCAAAAAGAGGATCTGTATTATTAGCCCCTGCGTTAAATCTCACCGTATTTCTGGGTTGAGGTACAGGTGGTGTGGCTGTTGTAGCATTTGTATTAGCCTCGCTTCCAAAACAAGTTATTGTGGCTTTAGAATCTGAAGCAATTGAAATAGTAAAAGTTGGTTCTGCAGCACTTTTTTTTAGGTGGTTATTAGCACCAGTACCTTTATCAGGACCTAAATTTGCAGAATTGGCTGCATCATAGAGTACCCAAGCACCAGAAGTACCTGTTAAAGTAATTTCAAATACTGCACTTTGTTCAGAATTAGAAACAGCAGGTTGAATTTCTAAAGATGTAGGCAGAGTAGCACCAGACGCAACGACAATAGCATCTCTATTAGTTCCGTCGCCTGTTCCTTTTTGGAATCCTAACGCATACCAACCGACAGGATTTGTTCCTCCTCGTGCAGGAGAAGCAGTTGTAGCCGTTGCTTTATAGCCAACAACCAAATACTTGGCACCTGCTACAAGGTCATCTGTGGAGGTAACCAAAGAATAGGTTTTTTGTCCCCACACGTTTGCGCTTCCAATTACCATTAAAATAGTAATAAGCATTGTTTTGAAAAATGTAAATTTTCGCATAAATTAAAATATTTTTAAAATTAATAAATAGTGTTGTTAATCAAATATTTATAAAAAATTTGATGTAAAAATAAAATGGTTCCAAAGTTAAGCACATTTTTTTATACAGCAAAAGATAATTATGTATTTTTATCAACATTTTCAAAAAATAATATCTTCTTAACAAAAATTTCACTAAATTTGCGCTCAAAATATCTAAACTCTAAATAAAATGTTAATTATTGGAATAGCAGGCGGAACGGGGTCGGGAAAAACCACCGTTGTAAATAAAATAATTGAAAGTTTGCCGCCAAACGAGGTTGTGCTTTTACCGCAGGATTCGTATTATAAAGACAGCAGCCACGTTCCTGTGGAAGAGCGACAAAACATCAACTTCGACCACCCTGATGCGTTTGATTGGGACTTGCTCACCGCGCATCTAAAAATGCTCAAAGAGGGCAAAAGCATCGAACAGCCCACCTATTCGTATCTCACCTGCACGCGCGGACCGGAAACAATACACATCGAGCCGTGCGATGTGGTAATTGTAGAGGGCATTCTCACGCTTTGCGACAAAAAACTGCGCGAACAAATGGACTTGAAAGTTTTTGTCGATACCGACTCGGACGAGCGGCTTATTCGCGTTATCAACCGCGATATCAAAGAGCGCGGGCGTACCGCCTCGCAAGTAATGGACAGATACACCAAAGTGCTGAAACCTATGCACTTACAATTTATTGAGCCAACAAAACGCTACGCTGATTTAATCATTCCCGAAGGCGGCGGAAACAAAATGGCGATACATATACTAACAATGTATATCAAAAATAACTTGAAATTATGTTGAATATAAATAACATTCTTTTTATAGATGTCGAAACCGCACCACAAGCGGAATTTTTGAGCGAAATATCCGAAAACTTACAAAAACTTTGGCTTGAAAAAACGGAAACGCTAAAAGTGAAAATGCCCGAAAAATTTCCTCAAAATTTCTCTGATGATGAAATATACTTCAAAAATGCGGGTGTTTATTCCGAATTTTCAAAAATTATCTGTATTTCGGTGGGCTGTTTTTACAAGAAAGATAATGAGCAGTTTTTTCGTGTGAAATCGTTTGCGGGGGCTGACGAAAAGCAACTTTTAAGCGATTTTTGTGCGCTTGCAAAAAAGTTTCTTACCACAAAAGAGCATTTTGTTTGCGGACATAATATCAAGGAATTTGATATTCCGTTTATTTGTAGAAGATTGTTAATCAATGGCTTGGAGATTCCGCAAAGCATAAATGCAGCAGGCAAAAAACCTTGGGAAACATCTTTTATCGACACGCTCGAACTTTGGCGTTTCGGCGATTACAAAAACTATACTTCGCTAAAACTGCTCTCTGCCGTTTTTGATATTCCAACGCCAAAAGACGATATTGACGGCTCGCAGGTTGCGGAAGTTTTTTACAAAGAAAAAAATCTCAACCGAATTGTGCAATATTGTCAAAAAGATGTTGTTGCAACGGCAAGATTATTTCAAAAATTCAACTCTATAAAAATGGTTGAAGATGAGTTTTTGGAAATAGTGGGGTAATGATTAGTGGTTAATGTTTAATGATTAATTTTTTTGTTTTTGCATTTCTTCTTAAATACAAAAGTAACAATAAGAGTGAAATCACTATTTATAATTTCCATATCTTGCTTCGCAGAGTTCCATCTGCTCGTGGGGATACATCTTGGCATCAATTCTAAAACTCTAACAACTTCATCATCAAGTATTTTTACATTAGAACTTTTTGAAATTCTTACGTTTGTAACATTTCCATTTGTAACAATAGAAAAATCACAAAAAACTTCATAACTTCCACATAATTTTTGGGTATTTTTTGGCATTTTAAAATTATCATTTAACCATTTCGACAATACTTTATCTCCTCCTGCAAATCTCGCTCTTCTATCACGCCAATCACAATGACATAATTCTGGCATTCTAACAATAAAGGTTGAGTCATTTTTGTAAATTGTATCTGGCTTTTGTTCTCTCACAACTCTTTTTTTCTCAAAAACACTATCATCAAAAAGCAAACCAGATACAATAATAGTATTCTTTTTATAAGTTGAATTTGTTTTTTGCCAAAAAACTGTATCGTTTTTTTGCGCAAAAGCAAACGAAACACTCAAAAACAAAATATTTATCAATAAAAATCTTTTCATAAATTGATATTTATTAATCATTGACCACTAACCATTAACCACTAAATTACGCAAAGCGTCTAATATCTTCGCCGCTTATTTCGTTTCCGCAAAGAATTATAAGTTTTTCAACTACGTTGCGAAGTTCGCGAATATTGCCGTTCCAAGTACGTTTTTGCAGTTCTGAAATTGCATCGGACAGGAAAGTTTTTGTCGGCTCAATGTTTAGTTCCTTGCAAATTATCTCTGAAAAATAATTGACAAGCAACGGAATATCTTCTTTGCGCTCTGCAAGTTTTGGAATGTGCAGATTTATCACGTTGAGGCGGTAAAACAAGTCCTCGCGGAAGTTGCCGAGTTCGATTTCTTTTTGTAAATCCTTGTTTGTTGCCGCCAAAACACGCACATTTATTTTAATTGATTTGTTGCTGCCGACAGGCGAAATAATGTGTTCCTGCAAGCAACGCAGTACCTTTGCTTGCGCTGAGAGCGACATATCACCGACTTCATCAAGAAAAATTGTGCCGCTGTCTGCCTCTTTAAATTTTCCTGTGCGGTCTTTTATCGCCGATGTAAAACTGCCTTTTTCGTGTCCAAATAACTCGCTCTCAATAAGTTCTGACGGAATAGCGGCGCAATTTACTTCAACAAACGGCGCATTTGCTCGGTTGCTCATTTCGTAAATTTGCCTTGCCACAATCTCTTTGCCCGAGCCGTTTTCGCCTGTGATAAGCACCCGCGCCTCTGTCGGTGCAATTTTTTCTATCAAAGCGCGCAATTCCTGCATTTTTGGCGAATTGCCAACCATTTGAGTAATTGCGGTTTGACTTTGTGTATCTTTTTTTACTGCTTGCGGTTTTGCAATTTTTGGTTGTTGTTGCGGTTGCGTTTTTTCTATTTCGGAAAAATTTAACGCATTTTTTGCCACCATAATAAGACGATTCAAGTCAATCGGTTTTTCAATAAAATCAAACGCCCCTTTTTTGACGCACTCAACGGCAGTTTCAATATTTCCGTGTCCCGAAATCATTACCACAGGCATCGTAAATCCCTGTTCTATAATCATTTCCAAACATTGAATTCCGTTGATTTCGGGCATTTTAATATCTAAAAACACCAAATCATATTCGTTTTCTTTGATTTGGCTCAAACCATCGGCAGCGTTTTCGGCAGTATCAACTTCGTAATTTTCAAAAACCAAAATATCTTTCATCGTGTTACGAATTGAACGCTCATCGTCTATAACTAAAATTTTTGACATAATTTATTCATAAATTTTTTGCAAAAGTACAAAAAAATTGTAAATTCTAAATTGTAAATTGTAAATTATTTTGTAATTTTGCCGAAAATCAATAACCTAAATCTAATAACCAAATGATTAATCATTAATCATTAAACACTAATCATTAAAAAATGAATCTTCCTTTTGCAGAATCTTGGAAAATAAAAATGGTTGAGCCAATCAGAAAATCAACACGCGAGGAGCGCGAAATTTGGCTCAAAGAGGCGCATTATAACGTCTTTCAACTCGATGCCGACAAGGTTTATATCGACCTTTTGACCGACTCAGGCACGGGCGCGATGTCCGACCGCCAATGGGGCGCAATGATGGTTGGGGACGAAAGTTATGCGGGCGCAAAATCGTTTAAATTTATGCGCGAAACAATTGAAAAAATCACTGGTTTTCAGTACGTTGTGCCGACACATCAGGGGCGCGCTGCCGAAAATGTGCTTTTTTCTGTGCTTGTAAAAGAGGGCGATTACGTTCCCGGTAATTCGCATTTCGACACCACCAAAGGACACATCGAAAGCCGCAAGGCGTTTGCGGTTGATTGCACCATTGACGATGCCAAAGACACGCAAAAAGAGGTTGCGTTCAAGGGCAATGTTGATGTTGAAAAACTTGATAAATTTCTTGCGCAACACGCTGATAATGTGCCATTTGTGATTGTTACAATAACCAACAACACAGCAGGCGGACAGCCCGTTTCTATGCAAAACCTCAAAGAGGTTAGAGCGATTGCAAACAAATACAACAAGCCCGTTGTTTTCGATTCTGCGCGTTTTGCAGAAAACGCATATTTTATAAAATTACGTGAAAAAGGATTTGAAAATCACACAATTAAGCAAATTTGCAAAGAGATGTTTACCTACGCCGATGCTATGACAATGAGCGCGAAAAAAGATGCTGTTGTGAATATGGGTGGTTTTATCGCGACAAGAAAGCAAGATTGGTACGACAAAGCAAAAGTTATCGGCATTATCTACGAGGGCTATTTAACTTACGGCGGACTGAACGGACGCGATATGAACGCTTTGGCGGTCGGTCTTGACGAGAATACCGAGTTTGACAACTTGGAAACGCGCATAAAACAAGTTGAATATCTGGCTCAAAAACTTGACGAATACGGCATTCCGTATCAACGTCCCGCGGGCGGACACGCCATTTTTGTTGATGCGCAAAAGGTTTTAACGCACGTTCCAAAAAAGGAATTTCCTGCGCAAACTTTGACGATAGAACTATATCTCGAGGCAGGTATTCGCGGCTGCGAAATTGGCTATCTGCTTGCCGACCGCGATCCAATCACACGCGAAAATCGCTTTGGCGGGCTTGATTTGCTGCGTTTGGCAATTCCCCGCAGGGTTTATACCAACAACCACATTGACGTTGTTGCTGCCGCTCTGAAAAACGTTTTATACCGCAGAGAAAAAATCACTCGCGGTGTAAAAATCACTTGGGAAGCGGAATTGATGAGGCATTTTACGGTGCAGTTGGAGAGAGTTAAGAGTTAATAACTTTCAGTCAAAAATAAAAATGACATCTGTTATTATTAATAGATGTCATTTTTATTTTTAGTATTGCAATTTTGTTAAAAAAAACTCTTAATTTAAAAAGTCCATTTTATATTTAATTCTTTTGCAAGTTTTTGGTATTCAGCAATTTGATTAATTGTTAAATCAAAAATATCGCTGCGGTTTTTGTAAAAATGGTAGTACCATTCGCCTGTAAATTTTATAAGTGTCTGGTAATCAAGTGCAGAAGTCCATTTTAAATAGAAAAGTGCTTTGTCGCAGTTCAGTTTCAGCAACCCCGCTTCGTGAAAAGTAATGTTGTCGGTAATATTATACGCCTTATTTTCAGTGATTTGCCAAATTTTGCTCAAATCTTTCAGCAATTGCTCAACGGTGTGGCTATTTTCCGCTTTGGGACCGAAATTAAAACCTTCGCCGTTAAGTTGCTTGTTTTCAAAGAGTTCCGCGCCAAGTTGCAGATAACCACTCAATGGCTCCAAAACGTGCTGCCAAGGTCGCGTGGCTTTCGGAGAGCGAATTTCAACCACCTCTCCCCTGCTCCACGCCCGCATACAATCAGGTACAATTCTGTCCAAAGCCCAGTCACCGCCACCGATTACGTTACCCGCACGTGCAGTTGCAATGCGCACTTTTGACGTTTCTTTTTTGAAAAACGAATGAAAATAACTTTTGCACACAAGTTCCGCAGCACCTTTCGTACCGCTGTAAATGTCCTTACCGCCAAGCGCATCAGTCTCTTTGTAGCCCCAAACCCACTCAACGTTGTCGTAGCACTTGTCGGAAGTGATGATTACCGCTGTGCAAGGAAAATTCAAAACACGCAATGCCTCCAAAATGTTGGTTGTGCCAAGAACGTTTGTAGCAATGGTCTCAAGCGGATTTTCGTATGAGTAAGACACTATCGGTTGCGCCGCCAAGTGAAACACAAAATCGGGCTGAACATCTTCTATAATTTTCTTTACGGCATCAAAATTGCGCACATTTTCCTCAAAGTGAGTGATTTTTTGGCTCAGTTTCAGCACTTCAAAAAGAGACGGCTCGGTCGGAATATCTTTTGAAATTCCAAAGACCTTTGCGCCCATTTGCAGCAACCAAACTGTCAGCCAACTGCCTTTAAAACCTGTGTTGCCTGTTACAAGCACACGTTTGTCATTGTAGATATTATTAAACATAATTTAATTTTTGATTTATTTGCACGCAATATAAGAATATTTTTTAATAACTTAAAATAGTCATTTCATAAATATTCAAATTATTCTGCGACACAACGCACTGAAAAACCGCTTGTTTTGCCGCCACCGTTCACGTTCATACAACCGCTGCAGAAGTCCAAGCAATAAGCGTAGTAGTTAATGTTGAACTCTGTACTGCTCCAATAGTTGCCTTCCGCACCTACATCGCGAAGAGTGCCATTGTCGTAGTTGCGATAACCAGCAGCAGGTAAAAAAATGGTATTGCTGCCGTTACCAAAAAATCTTCCGTTAATTCCATTTTCTGTTGTCCAAGTGCGGATATCAGAACCTATTAAGTCATTTAACTCACCACTTGTAGGAATACGCCAACCTTCAGGACAAGGGTCATTCACTATTTCCCAAGTTGTACCTTCAGGAGTAATATTATTCCAACCTGTAACATTACCCGTAGCAGACCAAGCAAATGGTCGATTCCATTGATAAAACATACCAACACCTTCTGGGTTTTCTACAAAAGTGCCAAATGCGGCTACATTGCGGGTAGCCCATTTTACACCATTAATAACAACACCTTTGTCGTAAGTTAAAGGGTCATAAACAGATACTTCGCAAATAACAGTTTCATTACCTGCTTGTGCGGTAATGATTGTCGTACCTACGGTGTTGGCAGTTAAAACACCATTTATTACACTTGCAACAAAATCGTTGTTGCTTGACCAAGTAATAGATTTATTGGTCGCATCAACAGGCAAAACTATTGCTGTAAAAGTGTAATTTTCGCCAATAGTAAGAATAAGAGAATTAATATCTAACGAAATACTTATTACAGCAACATTGTCATTTTCGTTACCGTTCGGCTCTTGCGGATTACAAGCGGCAGAGAACAATGTTATAAAAAAAGCAGCACAGAAAAAAATAATTGATTTTTTCATTTTAATAAAAAATTTAATTGTAAATGATTAATATGTTAATTTACCAAACCTTCCACTCTGCCTTACCCTCGTTATACAACTGATTTAGCAGCGCGTATTCACGGAAAGTGTCCATAGGTTGCCAAAAACCATTGTGCTCAAAAACCATAAGTTGCTTGTCTTCAACAAGATTTTTCATTGGCTCTTGTTCCAAAACAAGATTTTCGTTGTCGTTGAGATATTTGAAAATTTCTCTGCTAAACACAAAAAAACCGCCATTGATACGTCCGCCGCTAACCTGCGGTTTTTCGTTGAAACCAACAACATTATTTTCGTTGCCTATAACTAATTCGCCAAAACGTCCGGGCGGATAAACACCTGTGAGCGTGGCAATTTTGCCGTGCGATTTGTGAAACTCAATCAGTTTTGGAATGTCGATATTGCCCACGCCATCGCCGTAGGTAAGCATAAAATAGTCGTCATTGCCGATATATTTTTCGATGCGTTTTACTCGCGCGCCAGTCATTGCACTCAGCCCTGTTTCCGCCATCGTAATGCGCCATCCCTCCTCGTTGTGCGAATTGTGACGCACAAGCGAACTTTTATCACCCAAAGTTAGCGTAAAATCACTTGCACGGGTTTCGTAATTAAAGAAAAAATCCTTAATCACATCGCTTTTGTAACCCAAGCAAAGCACAAAATCGCTATAACCAAACACCGCATAATACTTCATAATATGCCACAAAATCGGGTAATTGCCAATAGGAATCATCGGTTTTGGCAGGTTTTCCGCCACATCGCGAATGCGCGTGCCATAGCCGCCACAGAGAATAACTGTTTTCATATTTTTTTGTAAAAATGAATTTCTTATTAATCCGCAAAGTTACAAAAATTTCATTAAAAACAAAATTATTTATAATTTTATTTATTCAAAAAAAAAATGTAATTTTGCACCAAAATTTTTAACAATATTATTTTGAATACAAAAATTTCAGTTGTTTCCCCCGTTTATCGGGCAGAAAAAATTGTGCCTGAATTGGTAAAGCAAGTCATTGAAAATGTTTCAAAAATCACAGAAGATTTTGAGATAATTTTAGTCAATGACGCTTCGCCTGACAATTCGTGGCTTGCCATTGCTGCCGAGTGCGAAAAAGACAAGCGCGTAAAAGGCATAAATTTGAGTCGTAACTTCGGACAGCATTACGCCATTACTGCAAGCTTAAATTTTGTCAAAGGCGAATGGGTTGTGGTTATGGACTGCGATTTGCAAGATAGACCGGACGAAATTCCAAATTTGTATGCAAAAGCGCAGGAGGGATATGATTCAGTTTTTGCACAAAGAGTTGAAAGACAGGATTCATTTTTTAAACGACAGTTTTCAAAAATATTTTACGCTTTTTTTAGCTATTTAACAGATACAAAGCAAGACCCGACAGTTGCAAACTTTGGAATTTACAACCGAAAAGTAGTTGATGCAATCTTGACGATGAAAGACTATATTCGATTTTTTCCAACTATGGTTCAATGGGTTGGTTTTCGGAAATTTTATTTGCCTGTGCAACACGCTGACCGTTACGAAGGAAAAACAAGTTATAATTTCAAGAGTTTGATACGTTTGGCGTTGAACAACATTATTGCTTTTTCTGATAAACCGTTGCGCTTGACAGTGAAAATTGGCTTTATTATTTCTATGTTTTCATTTTTACTTGCGCTATACAATGTTTTTGCCCATTTCATCGGAATTATTCAAGTTGAAGGTTTTACCACCACCGTTTTTTCAATTTGGTTTGTTGGCGGATTGATGTTGGTTGTACTTGGCGTTGTCGGCTTGTATGTTGGTAAGACATTTGAAAATGTAAAAAATCGTCCAACTTTTATTGTTCAAAATAAGATAAATGAGTAATAAAAAATTAGAATATTTGGCTTGGGATTCTGATTTTTTCATGAAAAAAATTGGTCGAATTTTGGTTGAGAACTCCGATAATCTTACAAATATTTTAGAAGACGCAAAAAAAACAGATTATAAATTAGTTTACTTTTTTGGAAAGAATGATTTTTTTGTTGATGATAAAATTTTAAAGCAATTTAATGGGCATTTGGCAGATATAAAGGTTTTATTTGAAAAAAATATTGAAAACGAACAAAAAGAATCAATCTTTATTTCTGAATATACAAGCAATGAATTAGTTCCTGAATTGGAAGAACTTGCATATATAAGCGGAGAGTACTCTCGTTTCAAATTGGACAAAAATTTTGATAAAGATGATTTTTATAGAATGTATAAAATTTGGATAGAAAATTCTGTAAAACGCCAAAATGCAGATAATGTGTTTGTTGCAAAAGAAAACGACATAATAAAAGGAATGGTTACTCTGAAAGTTGAAAAAGAAAAAGGACAGATTGGATTAATCGCCGTTTCACCGGACACACAAGGGAAAGGTTACGGAAAAGCCTTGATTTCGGCTTGTGAAAGCGAGTTATGGAATAAAAATATCTTAAAACTTAAAGTTCCTACGCAATTAGACAATAAACAAGCTTGTGATTTTTACGAAAAATATAGTTTTCAAATAAAAGAAATAACAAATACTTATCATTTTTGGTTATGATACCATTCAACAAACCATACCTCACAGGCAATGAAACTCATTACATTGAGCAAGCCGTGCGTAACGGAAAAATTTCCGGTAATGGAGAGTTTTCGCATAATTGTCAAAAATTCTTTGAGAAAAAATACGGCTTCAAAAAATGTTTGCTCACAACCTCCTGCACCGATGCATTGGAAATGTGCGCTATTTTAGCAGATATTCAAAAAGATGATGAGGTAGTTATTCCGAGTTACACCTTTGTTTCTACCGCTTTGGCGTTTGTGCGTCAAGGTGCAAAAATAGTTTTTGCCGACAGTTACGAAAATAATCCCAATATCGATGCTGATAAAATCGAAGCACTAATTACGCCGCGCACAAAAGCAATCGTTCCAGTGCATTATGCCGGCGCGGCTTGCGATATGGACAAAATTATGGCATTGGCAGAAGAATACAATCTGGTAGTTATCGAAGATGCGGCGCAGGCAATAGATTCGTATTACAAAAATAAACCATTAGGCTCAATCGGACATTTGTCCGCTTTTTCATTCCACGAAACAAAAAACATTATTTCGGGCGAAGGCGGAATGTTGACAATAAATGATGACCGATTCATTCACCGTGCCGAAATTATTTGGGAAAAAGGAACAAACAGAGCCGAATTTTTTCGCGGCGAAGTGAATAAATACGGCTGGGTAGATACCGGAAGTTCGTTTTTGCCGTCGGAAATTATAGCCGCATTTCTTTGGGCGCAATTAGAAAATTTGGACGATATACAAAATAAACGGAAACAAATCTGGAATACATATTATAAAGGATTAAAACCTTTGGCAGATAAAGGATTTTTTCGTCTGCCCGAAATTCCCGAATACGCAACGAATAATGCACATATGTTTTATCTCGTTTGCAATTCGTTGGAAGACCGCACAAAATTGATTGCTCATTTGAAAGAAAACGGAATTTTGGCGGTGTTTCATTATTTGAGTTTGCACAGCAGCGATTTCTACAAAGACAAGCACGATGGACGAGAGTTGCCGAATTGCGACCGTTTTGCCGATTGTTTGATAAGATTGCCGTTATTTTATGAGTTGAAAGAGAAAGAACTTGATATATTAATCAATTACATTTATAAAATAAAAATATGACTAATCTTTACTCTCCCGTTTTTTTGGAACATTTTTACAGTCTTTATTCCTATTTGTTCTTATTGAGCAGGGATCTGCTTATCCACAAGAAATTATACAAAACACAGATACTGTATTTGAAAATAGAAAAAATAAAAATAAATTTATGAGAAATAATAAATTTAGAGTAGCCGTATGTATTGTTACATACAATCAAGAAAAATACATTGCTCAGGCATTAAATAGTGTATTGGCTCAAAAGACAAATTTTGAAGTTACTACGTTTATTGGTAATGATTGTTCAACAGATGGAACTTTGGCATTATGTTTGGAATATCAAAAAAAATATCCTGAAAGAATTAGAATAATTACCCCAAAACAAAACACAGGCACAGTAGCAAACACATTTTCTGTATTTAGAGAAATTTTGCAGGAAAAAGAAAAATACAAATATACCGCTATGCTTGATGGCGATGATTATTGGTGCGATGAACATAAATTACAAAAACAGATTGATTTTTTGGAAAATAATTCGGATTATGGTTTGATGCATACGCGCGTGGCATTGTTGGATAATCAATCGGGAACTATATATTGCTCTAAAGATAAAAAGAATATTCCTACCGGATATATTTTTCCAAAATCATTGGAATTAGCAATGGCAAACTGTACGGTGGTAATTAGAACTGAGTTGTTAGAACACGTGGATATGACAGCGATAGAAAAATTAGGATTGCTCTCGTGCGATTATATTACAAATGTCGTGGTTTCAAAGTGGTCGAAAGTTGGATTTATAGATGGGGTAACTGCAGTTTGGCGAAGAAATATTTCTTCCGTTTCTTCGCCAAAACAAGTTGAAAAATCACTTAAATATATTGACCACGAAATAAATTCGGGAAAATACCTGTCTTCTTTGTTTCCCGATGTTTATCCTTTTACGAAAAATGAACAAGAAAGATATATAGCAAGGCGCAAAATGGAAATTGCTTTGGCATTAGAAAATTATCAATTAGCAAAAGAGGCACTTAATTTAAGTGATATTTTTAAAAACAGAAAATTACTTATTTTATCCCTTAAAAACTCAATGTTTTTTTCAATTTTTCTTTCTATCAGAAAATTAAAATCGCTGGTTCAACAAAAAATGAATCAATTTAGTTAATGGAATTACAGGAAATCAAAAATAAAGGAATTACTGGTGTACTGTGGAGCACGGCGGGAAAGTTTTCTATACATTTGGTTACTTTCGGGGTTACCATTGTCTTAGCTCGCTTGTTAGCTCCTGCTGATTTTGGTTTGGTCAGTATGGCTATGGTGTTTATTTATTTTACGCAGACATTTATGGACTTTGGATTAACTTCGGCTGTTATTCAGAAGAAAAATCCTACCGAAACGCAAATAAATACCGTTTTTTACATAAGTCTTGTCTTAGGTATTTTCTTGATGCTGATGATGATTGTTTGTGCACCTGCTATTGGTAAATTTTATGATAATCCCGAAGTTGGAAAAATAGCGCGTTTTGTTTCTTATTCGTATGTAATACTTGCTTTGTCTGGTTTGCAAAGAGCACTTATGTCAAAGCGTTTAGAGATAAAAACCTTGGCTCTTATAAATATTGTAAGTGCTATTGTGCAGGGAGCAAGCGGAATTATATTAGCTTTTAAAGGATTTGGAGCTTGGAGTATCGTTTATTCTGTTTTTTTGGGGAGCACTACCTCGACAATAATATTGTGGTGTAAGTCTTCTTGGCGTCCTAAGTTGCTGTTCAAGCTGGCTGAAATTAAAGATATGTTTTTTTTCGGTTTCAAAATGTTTTTAGCCGGCATATTGAATGCTGTTTATGCAAAAATAGATGAAATGCTTATCGGAAAAGTTTTTGATTCGGCAACTTTAGGGTTTTATTATCGTTCAAAATCATTTAATAATTTAATAACTACATACTCTTCGCAAGGATTAAATTCTATTTTCTTTCCGATTATAAGCAGTTTACAAGATGATTTAGAGAAAGTAAATAAGGTTGTTATAAAATCGGTAGAGATGGTTTCTTTTTTAGTTTTTGCTTTGACAGGACTTCTTTATCTCAATGCAGAATCTTTGATTGTTCTTTTATTTGGTGAAAAATGGTTGCCTTCAGTTGGATATTTTCAAGTTTTGGCTTTTATTGCTTATGCCTATCCTGTCAGTATTATTTTAGTAAATGTCCTTAGCGGTATGGGGAAAGCAGGCAGTTTTCTTAAATTAGAAATCTGGAAAAAAATATTAGGACTTTCAGGAATGGGTTTAGGATTTATTTGGGGAATGTATGGTTTTCTTTGGGCATTAGTAATAACAGGCACTTTGGGAGTGATGTTAAATATGTGGTATGTTCAAAAAACGACAGGATTAAAATTTAAAATACTATTTTTCGCTGTGATTAAATATGCTGTTCAAACATTTGTTTTTACATTTGCAGTTTGGTTTTTAAACCTGTATTTACCCCATAATTTATGGCTTTTGCTTGGAATTAACACAACACTGTTTTCAGTATCATATTTTTTGTGTAACTTTGCACTCAAAACAAGCGGATTTTTGTATGTAAAAGATATTTTTATGTCGAAAATTTGGAATAAAATCAGTTCAAGAACAAGAAGATGAAAAAAGAAAATCTATTTCTACATAGTGCGTTTGCCAAAGAGGGCGCTTTCATTAAAAACGATGATGTGATAAAATGGATGAAAGAGCAAAACGAAAAAGTGAATGTTAAAGTTACAAAAATTCCATTCAATCAATTAAAATTGTGGAATGCGGGCGAAAACAACATTTCACACTCTTCGGGCAAGTTTTTTTCTATTGTTGGTATTGATGTGAAAACAAATTGGGGAGGTGTTTTTGAATGGCAGCAACCGATTATAAATCAGCCAGAAGTTGGTTTTTTGGGCTTTATAACCAAAGAGTTTGACGGTGTTTTGCATTTTTTGATGCAAGCAAAAATTGAACCGGGAA
>Ga0209737_10000730_pt1 | contig 25396 bp, 17 predicted proteins | sample TergutCu122P3_FD_187284 | JGI IMG/M metagenome (GOLD analysis project Ga0209737, IMG submission 187284) | Cubitermes ugandensis P3 segment gut microbial communities from Kakamega Forest, Kenya - Cu122 P3 (SPAdes) (version 2) | ecosystem: Host-associated > Arthropoda: Insects > Digestive system... | reverse complement strand
CTATGAGGGGGGCGGCAGCCCCCCAAGGGGTGAGGGAGGTTGCAGTCTTAGAAACTCATGGAGTGAAGGGGCGTTGTCGGCTGTGCGCAGCCCTCCGCAGGAGCTCCCAGAGGGTGCATTTTTGTGGAACTTTTTGTGCATTCAAAAAGTTCCCCGCCGGAGGCAACGGCGCCCGGAGGGCAAAAGAGAAACTTCGCCTCGGCGACAAAAAAAACCCGCCCGGAGGGCAAAACAACAACTTCGCCGAAGGCGACAAAAAACCCGCCCGGAGGGCAAAAAAAACCCTTTTAAAGAAGCGCCTCCCCCACCCACCTCTCCACCCACCCCCCAAACTCAGGGCTTCGTACCAAAAGCTGCAATTGCTGCTGGGTTTGCTGCTGCACAGCACCCACCCAGGCCTCCAGCAAGCCGTGGCGCTGCAACATTTCCTTCCAGGTGGAAGCCCCCTTGGGCAATAACCCCATGCCCTCCTTCAGCTTGAGGCAAAAACCGTCGCTTTCCACCCACTCCACCAGGGCAGCCTGCAGGCTTTGGGCAGCACCCGGCAAGTCCGCATTCACCAACTCTCTGGCCAGTTGCGAAAGTCGCCAGCCCAAAGCCGCCTCCAGCAGGGAGCGGCGAAGCTGGGCACTCTCCCCGGCACCCGAAGGGTGGCTTAGGGCATAAACCAAGTCCTCAATGGTTTTCTCCAGGGCAGCCTCCACAAACTCCGCAGCGCGTTTTTCGGTTTGACGCTCCACCTCGCTGGAAACAGCACCCACCATGTCCCCCAGCGGGCCAGCCCTGGAAAGCGCCGCACGCGCCGCCGTTTTGGCCCACTGCCCCACCCCCTGCGCCACCTGCGCCACGGGGGCAATGGGGGCGGTGGCCCTGCGCGCAAACTCCCCCAGCACACGCGAAAGCGCCCTGCGTATTAACTCCCTCACCGGCGGACTGCCCAAAAGGCTTTTTAACAACACAGGGCTTGGCGAAAAAGGCCTCTCACTCAAAGAAAGCAGGCTGCTTCTCAGGCTTTCAGAAAGCAAGTCCTCCAAACACCTCTCGTCCCCATTCCACAGGTTAAAAACCTTCTCCACCCAAGCCTCTATGTCAGCTATGGCCCTTGGGGAAGAAAGCCAGGCCAGCAGCGTTTTTTGCGCAAGCGGCGCCCAAAAAGCGCTGCTTTCAGGCATGGCCTCGGCAGCCTCCAGCGTCTGCTGACTCAGCAACAGGGCCAGGCTTTGAAGCAAGGCGGGGTTTTGGGCAAGGCTTTGCTGCAAACGGCTTGCAAGCTGGGCCGAAACGGCACTTTGGTTGTTTGAAGCTGGACTTGAAGTGGACAAGATGCGACGAGAATAACACACATGAAAACTCAACAACCACGTTTTGTCTGGTGCGACTTGGAAATGACGGGCCTTCACCCCCAAAGCTGCGCTGTCATTGAAATAGGCCTCATACTCACCGACAAGGACTTAAACCCGCTGGCCGAGTTTGAGCGCGTCATTTGGCAGCCCGAAAGCATACTCGACACCATGGAGCCCTTCGTCCGCCAAATGCACACGCGCAACGGCCTCCTGGAGCGCGTGAGGGCTTCAGAGCATTCCCTAAGGGCGGTGGAGAAGGAGGTGATGGCCTTGTTGACGGAGCATTTTGCCATGGGAGAAGGCATTCTGGCAGGCAACTCCATACATACAGATCGCGCCTTTATTGCACACCACATGCCCGGCGTAGAGCGCCTCCTGCACTACCGCATGGTAGACGTCTCCAGCCTCAAAGAGTTGATGCGCGCCTGGTACCCCCAAGCCGCAGGCCGCTCCAAAACAGACTCCCTCCACACCGCCCTCTCAGACTTGCAAGCCTCCATAGGCGAACTGGCCTTCTACCGCCATACCTTCTTAAGGCCTCCAGAGGAATTTCGCTAAATTTCACTCACAGTTTTTTAAATCCCCTCTCCCAACCCCCCATTGTTTGTCCTTTTTTTTGAAACACCGCCAAAAACTGCAAATAACAGACAAATTGTTTCAGCAACTTTGCAGACAAAGTACAGATAATGTGATTAAGGGCCGTTCATTCAGGCGGCTATTTTTCCTTTTTTAACAAAGGCTAGGGAGAAACCATGAAAGTCCAAAGCGGTTTAGCTAATTTCAAGAAAGAGTTGCAAAAAATCACCAACACCACAGCGTCATCCATTCAAAAGACAGCGTTAAATCCGGCAGCCCTGCACAAGGCGGACCGTTTTGAGGGGGTGCAGAAACCGGGTGGGCTGAAGATGCCTGCTGCCACGCCCAAACTTTCCCATCCTTCGAATGCTGGACTGAAAATGCCCCAGGACTTTCTGGCCAAGGGTGTGCAGGACATGCTCAAAAAAGTTTTTGAGGCTATTTTTTCCATTTTCAAAAACATTTTTGGGGGTGGAGCTCAGCCGCCCAAGGAGAATGTGCAGGACAACAACTCCACAGGTGGGGCAACCAACAACTCTACAGGCGGGGTAACCAACAACTCCACAGGTGGGGTGACGGATGTGCCGGGCAACACCTCCACAAGCGGGGTTGTCAAAACGGGCCTCTCACCGGAAGTGGACGCGCTGGCGGCAAAGTCTCCCAGCTTGCAGGCGGATTTGAAGCAACTGCAAAACGAGGGTTGGACCATTAAATATGGGGCAGCGGGTGCAGGCTCCACAGCGGACAGAAGCCAGAAAGTCATCACCATTGACTCCAGCTACAACGCTCAACAAGCCACACAGGTTTTGGCCCATGAAGTGGGGCATGCCACCTACAAAGGCGGCGTGGACTACAGCACCAAACAAAACTACGTCAACAGCATGCTGGCTGACGAGGGCGCGGCCACCTTAAACAACATTAAAGTCCAACGCGAAATCATCGCCAATGGCGGCCCGGACGTCGGCATTGCCGGAAACTCGGCAAACCATGCCAAATACAACAACATTTATGACAACTACCTCAAAGATGGCAATGCCGCCAAAGCCTGCAAGGACATTGGTGCCATTTTCGATCAGGGAGAGAGAACCTCCGTGGACGGGAAAAAATACAGCGAATACTATGGCAACTGGTATGACTCGGTATACGTTCCCTGGAAAAACGGACAAAGTTAAACAAATGAAGCAATGAATGTTGTTTGACGACAAAACTTGCTATGCAGTACTGCGAAACTCAGCAGTACTGCAGAATATTTTTTGGAACACCCCGTGAAAAACCTTGTGAAACACCCTTTGAAAAGCATTTTGTGTCGCAGGTGGCTTTTGCTGGTTTGGCTGGCCGCCCTGGGGTGCAAGGGGGCTTTTCAAGCAGAGGAGAGGAGAGAGACAAAGCAAATGAATAAAAACATATGGCAAGCCATAGAGGCCTTGGTGCAGCAGATTCCATTTTCCAAACAGAAAGTGGAAGCGGCGCTTTCGACGGTGTTGACGGAAAAGGAAGACGACTTCAACAAGCTGTTTCTTTTTTACAAAAGTGCCCCCATACAGCTGACGGAAGGCCTTGTCATTTCCGGTGTGGATTTGCGCATAAAACGTGAAGGAGGCCACCCGGGCTTTCTGGTATTGGCGGTGGAGGGGGCATGCATTACCCCCGCTCAACTGAGAGAGCACTACAAAGAGTTGCAAATAACGCAAGTCCCTCGTGGACGCTCCCTGGAGGAAGAAACCACCTTCACCCAAACACTGCCCTGGGGGAAATTGTCTTTCGGTTTTAAGGAGCGCAACCGCGACTGCCTGGCCAGCATTGTTTTTGAGCCTCAATAGACCGCTTCCACTTTGACATGTTCGTGGGGCTCGCTTCGCTCGCCTACTCCGCTCCGAGAATCATTTGAGAAAGCATGCTTTCTCAAATGATTCCCTTCGCTCCGTTGGACTCGTTTTTGTTCGAGCTCTTGCCCAATTGAAACCGGTCTGTGCAATTTCTCCCCTTCCCTCTCCCGGCCGCAGGAAAGCGGCATGGAATTTGCCACTCCATAACGCTTGCCGAGCCGGCAGTGTGGTTTGTGCGCTGGAGTTAAACATTTCATTCATGGTTTTTTAGGGGCAAAGGGAGGTTGGAATGAGCACTTGGGCGGAGAAGTGGGGGCGTCTGGCAAAAGCCTTGCGTGGTGTTGAAAAGCAGTTTGGGAAAGGGACAGCTGTCCAATTGGATGGACAAGTGGCTTCGGGGCGCACAGAGGCTGTGCCCAGCGGCTCCCTGCTTTTGGACCGCGCGCTGGGTTGTGGGGGTTACCCTCGGGGACGCATTACGGAGTTGTTTGGGCATGAAAGCTCCGGAAAAACCAGTCTGGCCTTGCAAAGCATGGCTTGCACGCAGGCGCAGGGAGGACTTGTGGCTTTTGTGGATGCGGAGCACGCTTTGGACTTGGCCTATGCGCAGAGGTTGGGTGTGCAAACCGACAAGCTGGTGTTGATTCAGGCTTCCACGGCGGAGCAAACCTGGGAGGTGGTGAGGTGTTTGCTTGAGGACAAGGCGTTGGACTTTATTGTGGTGGACTCTGTGGCGGCATTGCTTCCAAAAGCGGAGTTGGAGTCCGAGCAACCTTTGCCAGGCCTCTTGCACGCGCAAGTGCTAAGCCATGCCATACGCAAGCTGACAGGCCCTTTGGCGGCCTCTGCTTGTGCGATGCTTTTGTTAAACCAGCTGCGCTACACCACCCCCTCCCCGGGCACCTCCTCCGCCAACACTTCCCCGGGCACTCTGGCCACGCCTGGTGGCGTTGCGCTGAAATTTTTCTCTTCTTTGCGTTGCCATGTGGAGAATGTGCAACTCCTGAAGTCAGGGACTTCGGCCGTGGGCATGCGCCTTCGCGTGAGTGTGCTGAAAAACAAATGTGCGCCGCCAGCGGAGCCTGTGGAAATTGAAATGTCTTTTAGCAAAGGCATTTGCAAAGCCGCCGAAGCTTTGGAGTTGGGAAGGCGCGACAACAAAATAGTGCACAGTGAAGAAGGTTTGTTTTTTGGAAAGTTGTGCCTCGGGAAAACACAACAGGAAGCCGTGCATTTTTTAAAAACGCACCCCAAGGAATTGGACGAATTGGTTTCTCTTTAGAGCGTCCTCACCTGAGCGGGGTGCCACCATTGGAGGTGCAGTAACTTTCGTCATTTTCATTCAGGCAATAGGAATAGGAAATGGCGCTTACCTCACAGCAAATTTCTCCCTCCTCGCACTCGTTCGCTGAGGAACAGGAACCCCACCACTCAAAGGTACAGCGCTCCGACACCCCTCCTCCCCCTGCCTGGGGCTGGCAAGCGCTCAGAGCCGCCATATTCTCCACGCTCACTTCAACCGCCTGGCCGCTCGGGCATTCGAGGGTATACTTATACTGGTTGCTCCTTATCTCATGCGTCTGCTTAAACGTCCTGCCCTGTGCGTCCTTGTAAATGACGAGCCCGCTGCTGTCGTATTCCATGGAGTAGCAAAACTGCCCGTGCTGATAGGCGCTTAGGGTGCCGCTTGTCAACTCCCACCGCGCCCCCGAATCCCAACGCATGCTCGTTTCACCGGACGAGCCTATGTTGATGGTGCAAGCACCGGCGGTGCGCCAACAGGTGAACATTTCGCCCAACTCTTCCATGCACGCATTGCCGCTAAAACTCGGCATCGTCTCGGCGCAGTCAACGGGCACTCCGTTATAGTCGAAGATGTCCCTCTCTACGACGAATTCCCCGGCGTTGGCGCATGTGGTTGAGGAGGTTGGCGGCACGGGTGTGCTGGTGTTGCCTGAGGTAAACTGTCTGCTTAAACCACCACCCAGTTTGTGCTGCACGGTAATCTGAACTTGGGAGTTTTTCCTGACTGCCACCCGAAAACAGCCGTCGGCTCCGGTGGTGGCCTGCGAGTTGCCAATATAGTCGATGCCCGAAACAATCACCTGGGCACCGGCAAGCGGCTCGCCCGTGGCTTTGTCTTTAGCGCAGCCCATAACGCAGGTGGCTTCCAGCGGCATGTCGCAATTCCAGGTAGACATGTGCGGCAGCTCGGCAGTGTAGTAGAGCTCGCCATTGTCCCCACGCTCAAACTCGGTGAGCCCTTCCCACACCCACTGGCCCGCCACTTCGTCGAAGCTCCAAAGTTGCATGTCGGGTGGATTTTCGCCGAGCTTTTCGGCCGCCTCGACAAGCCCTTCGGCCACGGGGAACCAGACTTTCAGCTTGGCGTCCTCAGCCAGCTGCAGCTTCTCACCCGACGCATCGCGCACGTCAATGGCAAGCATACCGCCCGACTCGAGCTGCACCACTTTGCCCTCCTCATCGGCGGCGAGGAAGGAGCCGGGGGTGGATTCGCGCACATCATCGTCTGTAGGGTCAATATTGGTCAGCCGCGCAAAGACATTGCCGGACACCTCGTCCCCATTGGCATCGACAAAAGCCCGCGCGGGAAACTGCGCAAGGAGTTGGGTGCCATATTTGTTGCTGCTCCCTCGAATGGTCCCTTCATTGTCCGCATTCACTGGCTGCATGGGGGCTGCCTTCAGCAGCTTGACGTGGAGCATGGTTGCATGCTCCTTGGAGACTGTCACCTTCTTGAGGGTGCCCACATGGTTTGAGCTGGAGAATTTGAGGACAGCCTCACCCTCGGGCAGCCTAATCTGATAGCGGCCCTCCTCATCGCTGGTCGCCGTTGCCTTGTTCGCCACCACCGCAACGTTTTTGAGCGGCTTTCCGTCAACGTCCCACACCACACCGCGAACCGTGTAGGCCGAGCTCTTTTCGGTGCCCCTCGGGTTATGGCCGTCGTTCTCATTCTGCTTGTTTTCCCCGTTGTTTTCGCCGTTCTCCCTGCAAGCTAAGAGCGTCATGAACACCATCGACAGGCCAACCACAAACAGCATACGCAAATTTCGTCTCACGCTTACACCCTCACACAAAGCAACAGAAACACAACCAACCCATGGAAAGCAACGAGGCTAGAACAAACACAGCGCTCTGGTCAACCCCCCCTGGCTTGAAGGCTTTTAATTCAAGAAGAAAGCGCTTCACCCCCCCCTGGCTTCAAAAAACACCTTAAGCTTTAAGAAGTGTTTTTCAAAAGCGTGGTAGCTGACAAAAGCAATCAGGCAACTCAAAACGCAGCCAAAGCTGCCGAGCAAAAAGGTGGCTGCCAAGTCATTGGCAACCCACTGCTGCACAAAGGCCAGGGTGTTTCGGCTGACAAAATAATAAGAAACCATGGCGTGGTAGACATAGAGGCCATAGGAATAGCGGCCTAAAAAACGCATAAAAGCGGAGCAGAAAAACAAAGACACCCAGGAGCGGGCCCCGGCCACAAGCGCACTGGCTAAAATGCCCGCAAACACCACATTAAAAGCCGTTTCGCGCAGAGGCTTCACGACATTCCAGAGGGCACCTTCTTTTTGTCCCAGCGTGACAAAAAAGGAGACGACAATAAAGAGGGCGCCGCCACCCAAAAGCCAGCGGCTGGTTTTCTTCATCCACAGGACATAAGCTTCAGCGCTGTTTTCACCGCGCACCACCAAAGCCAGAATGCTGCCCAGGCACAAGGCGTCAAAACGGCAAAACGTCAGCGCATAAACCGCCAGAGGGTTGGCCTCTGCGAAATACATGCCCATTCGCGTCAGCATGGAAAACACCACCATGCCCATGGCCACGTGGATGAGTTTTTTGCGAGGGAAGAGGAAAACGAGGACGGGCCAGAAAATATAAAAATGCTCCTCCACACACAGCGACCAGAAGTGGCTGACATAAGGAAGCTGAGCCCAGTCGCTGACATTGTGCAGCCAAATATAAAAATTGAGGCCATAACTCCAAAGCCAGCCTTGAAGGCCTTGAAGGGTTTGCATTTCGCTTAAGAGTTGAGGCTCAAGCGCAATGAGGCGGGGCAGGCCAAAAGCCACAAGCGCAATGAGGGCCAGCACACCATAATAGAGGGGGAAAATGCGCAGGAAGCGGCGCATATAAAAATTTTTGAAATAGCCGGCTTTGGTTTTGGTGTCCCACAAAATGCCCGTAATTAAAAAACCCGACAGCACAAAAAACACTTCCACGCCCAGGGAGCCATAGGAGAAAGTCTGCTTCAGCGTGTTTTGAAAAAAACCTCCCCACGGCATGAGGTTTGAGAAAAGGTGCACGGCCAAAACCAGGCCGATGGCCAAGCCGCGCACGCCGTCCAGGGCCGGAATATGCCCCTTAAAAGCCTTGCTCATAGCAACTCCCAATGACAACCCGGTTTTGAGACACTCATGGCAGTATGTGTTTCCTGGGGGCGGGCCAGGCACCGGTGCGCACGGCCAGTTTGCTGATGACGGCAAGGGCAAGGGCAAGCCCCATGGAGCTGAAATAGGAGCGGGTGCCCATGTCGCCCCAGCATTGAAAGAGGTAGGTAATGACAAAAGACAACGCAGTGAAAATGGCAACCTTGTCTATGGGGTGCGTGGCCAGAGGGTAGGAGCGCGCGGCCAGAAACACCAAAGCAATGACGGGCAGAAACATGGCCGTAAACCCAAACAAGCCGCCGATGGACCACATCCACAAAATGGTGTTGTGGGGGTGGAATTGGTAGGTGGGCATAACAAAAGAAATGTCCGGCAGCACAATGGGCTCCTCAAAGCGGTGTCCAAACCCGAGGGGGACAAAGGCGTTTTCGCTCCACGTATAAAGCACATTAAAGTTTTCCATGTCGCGATAGTCGGCGCCCGTCTGGTCCGGATCTCCCTTAATGAGGGACTTTACCAGCCGGGCAGGACTCCAAAGCGGATTGGTGTCATGGTGGCTGACATTCCAACCTGCGGCAACATAAAGCGCGGCCATGGGTGCAAGCAACACAGCAGTCTGAAAAACTCTGCGTTTTATTCGACTCCACGGAAGCATAACAACGAGGGCAAACAAAGAAGCGCCCATGGCGACATAGGCCAGCCTTCTGTCATTGTATTTCATTCCCAGCGCGACAATGGGCACCCACAGCGGCAGGTGCCACAGGGTTTTGAGGAGGGGGCGCTCAAACACCAGGGCCACTGCCATAACCAGCACGGGGACAAACAGCAGGGTGTCCGAGTGGGAGGTGGTGAATTCCACATTCACCCCCATGGGCCAGGCGATGAAACGTTTGAAATAAATGCCCGTCAAACCTTTCACGCATGCGGCCGCCACCAAAACGCGTGCAATGAGGACAAAGTCCGCTGTGCGTCCGGGAATGGAGTGCAGGAAAAAAAAACCCATAATGGGAAACAACAGCATTTGGCGCAGCTGCCACAGCGCCTCGTTAAAGTCGCCCCCCCTATAAACACCCCACAAGTCCAGGGCGATAACGGTGACAAACTGCAGCACGAGGAGGAAATTCAACTGGCGCACCGAAGGTGTGCCGGGCGGATCCAAATGCTCAATCCTGAAAGCCCTACGCCAAATGCCCACAAACAAAAGCAGGAAAACCGCCGCATCCAAACCCGTCAGGCGCAAGGGCGCAATGCCCGTGGTGGCGGAGAGGTTTAGAAAGAGAATACGCGCCAAAGGAGCCAGAGGTGAAGCCCACAAACCCTCGAAAGGGCCCTCCGGGAGGTAGTCGCAAACCAGCATCAAAAACAAAAGGCACAAGCTGCTGGTGCGCAGAGGCAGGCGAAAAAGCAAAATGCCCAAAACGCAGGCAAGCACAGGAAAAACCGCCAGCACAGGGTTGCCATTGCCCAAAACGGTGGCCAGGGCTGTCGCCAGAATGAGGCCAAAAGCAACCAAAACCCACCGCACCAGGTGCCAAAAAGCAGAGGGGAGTTTGGCAGGAGAAGGCAAAGGCGCAGCCGCTTCAGGCCTGAAGAGGGGAATGTCCATCTGCGTTTTTTCTTCGGAGGCTGTCCAGACAAGCCCAGGGGCCACCAAAGGCGAAAGCGTAAAAGCAGGACGCGTCCGAAATTCCGAAGGAAGCGCAGCAGGCGAAAAAACAGGCCGCGTCAACTCTTCCGGAGGAAGCGCAACAAAAGGCTCCTCAGGCGTCCAAAGCCCCTGAAGCTCACTCGCAGGCCGCACTTCGTCCTCAGGAGAGGAAGAAGAGGAAGCGTCGTCCGGTGGTGTCTCTTGAGCGTCACCCGGTGGTGCCTCTTGAGAGTCGTCCGGTGGTGCCTCTTGAGAGTCGCCTGGCGGTGTCTCTTGGGAGTCACCCGGTGGTGTCTCTTGGGAGTCACCCGGTGGTGTTTCTTGGGAGCCACCCGGTGGTGTCTCTTGGGAGCCACCCGGTGGTGTCTCTTGGGAGTCACCCGGTGGTGTCTCTGCAGAGTCGTCCGGTGGTATGCTTGCGGAGTTGTCTGTTGGCAATGGAGGTGGTTTCGCCAACTCGGTTTCGCGTTGTGTGCGCACCCAGGTTTGGGGGGGCTTGTTTTTTCCTGTCAAAAGCAAAGCCAGTTTCCAGAAAACAAACCAGGGTGCACAGGCCAAGTCGAGGAGGCCTCGAAGGCCCGCTCCTGAAAGTTGCCAGCCGCGAAACACATAAACAAGGAGGCAGAAAAACCCCACCCCAAAAACAAAAACAGCGTCCAGCCAATATCCACAAAGGAAACTCAACAGGAGTGCAAGCGCAAGGCCCAGAGTGCTGCCCAGCACAAGCCAACTCAAAGGAGGGACAAGCACGTCCAAAGCCAAATCCATCAGCAGGGGTTTGCGCTCGCGAATGCCTCGCCACAACAGAGGAAGCCCGAAGGTTTTCATGAGGGCAAGGCGTCCGCCTTCCCAGCGTTGGCGTTGTGTGCGGGAAGCTTTTTCGTTGCCTGTCATTTCGCCAAGCACCTCAACGTCAGCGGCATAAAAAACGCGGTGGCCGGCGCTTCCCAACAAAATGCCATATTCCAAGTCTTCCACCACGGAGTGTGCGCGGTGAGGAATTTCGCGAATAAGCTTGGAGGTGAAGCACATGCCGTTGCCGCGCAAACCGCAGGACAAGCCGAGGCGCTCCCTGGCCAGGGAGCGGACGCCGTGGAAAGTAGCGAAGGCAATGCGCATGAGGCGTGTGCGCCAGGTGCTGTGTACTTCGAGGACGCCATAGTGCGCCTGAATGGCCATGGCGCCCAACTCTATGCGTGCGGCAAAAGCTTTCAGCGCATTTTTGGACAGGAGGCTGTCAGCGTCCACCACCACCACTGCATTGCTGAAACCTTCTTCGAGGCTTTTTTGGAAGGCAAACTCCAAAGCATAGCCTTTGCCGCGCTCCGTTTCGCTGCGGCGCTCCCAAACGACAGCGCCGGCATTTTTGGCAAGGGGTGCTGTGCTGTCCGTGCAGTTGTCGGCAACCACAATGATGCGAAACAACTCTCTGGGCCAGTCTTGTTGAAGCAGGTTTTCAACCGTGCGCACAATGCCTGCCTCTTCATTGTGTGAGGGGACTAAAATGTCAAAGCGCAGGGGGGAAATTTTGAAAGAGGGCAGCCGAATGCGTGCGGAAAGCAGCACAAGCCCCCCCAAATAGAGGCAGGGAAGGGCCCAGAGGCTTGCCACCACGCAGAGGAGAAAGTCCAAAAGGCTCATAAGCTGAGTCAAAACTAAAATTCAGACAGCACGGGCAATTTAAGTCGCTGCTCAATTTGCCAAGCTTCAATGACGCGTCCGCTGAGGAAGTCAAACAAGAAGCAAATGAAAATGGACAAGAGGGCACCCACCAGAAGGCCTGCCATGCCAATGAGGGGGCGGTTGGGGGACATGGGCCGCTTGGGCATTTGCGCGGGCTTCACAATGTTATAGCGGTATTCAAAAGCGGCCCTGGCAGCATCCAACTCAATGCGTGCTGAATTCAACCGCATTTGAAACTCCTGGAGGTTGGAAACAGCCATGTGCACTTTCTCACGCGCCACGAGGACAGAAGGGTCATCATCCATTTCAGAAAGCTGATCCAAAATTTCCGAGGTGCGGCTGGTGCCGACAACACCTCCGGAGCGCCTAATGGTTTGCACAGAGTCGGTTTCCGGGTCTCTGCCGCCTGCGCTTCGGTACTCATCCGTCAGCTGAGCAATTTCTCGTCTCAAAGAGGCCATTTGCGGCGAGTCTTCGCGGGTTGCGCGAATGCGTTGCTCCAAGTCGGTAATGTTGGGGTGGCTTGCGGCATAAACGGTGCGCTGCTCCCTCAAGTTGGTTTGCAACTCGGTGAGTCTCCGGTTGCGGTATTCTTCGAGGTCTTCCAGGGCCCTGGCCCGGGAGCGAATGGAATAGCGCAGCTGGGAAAGCATTTGGGAGCTGGTGGTTTCCGAGGAGGGTTTGGGGGCTGCCCGGGCGGGCCTGGGTTCAGCGGGTGTGGGTGCGGTTGTCCTCCCCTTCCTGGAGGCGCGGCGCTCTTCCACGGCCTTTTCCATTTCAGTCACGGACTGCTCAATGAAGGTTTCGTTGTTGGCCACGTGGTTTTCGAGAATGGAGATGACTTCAGAAATGGCGGACACCTCCGCCAGGTGACGTGCTTCCAGAAAATTTCGCTGGGCGGTTTCCACAATGCGGCGGGCCATGGAAGCTTCTGGCCAATACACCTCAATGGTGACTGTCCCGGTGTGTCCCGTATACACCACCAGACGTCTCTCGAGAATGTCCACCATGCTGTCAATGCGCTCCTCCTCTGTGGGCGGTTTGGAAAAAATTCCCATCAGCTGGTCCTTCAGCTTCAGCATGGGGTTTCGTGTTTCCTGCCAATGCTCCACCAACTCCAGCTGACGCACCATGGAGTCCAGGTTTTTGTGCGCCATGACGGTTTCCCGGGCTGCCTGCGTGGGCCCCTCTATTTCTGCGGACATGTTGCGGTTGGGGTTGCCCAGGCTTGCAAGCATGGAATTCCGGTTGGCCAGAAGCACCGCTTCGGAATGGTATTTGGGGGGGACTACCAAAACAACCAACACCACCAGCGCCATGAGGACAACAAAGGAAAAAAGTGCTGTCAGAGGGTGGCGTTTGACGGAGCGCAGGACAAACTTTGTCCACAGCAAAATGAGGCGGTAGTCAAAGAGGGCTGCAGAGGTGTCAACATCTACATTGTTTTTGAGTGGAATGGGCGTTGGTGTGCGTTGCATGGTTTAGGTTAAGCTTACCCCAAACACGCAGGGGTTGTGGATTTTTCGCCTGTCGGCGAAAGGTTTCTTCTGCCCTGTGTCTTCTCTGGCGGCACCCTCCCCCTCCTCCTCCCGGAAACTCCCCCTTGAGGCCTAAAGTTTGGCGCCGGGGGTGGGTTGGAAAACGGCGTTAAACGCGCCGATGACTTTGTTTAACTCCGCTTTCAGCTCCGCTGAAAGCTCCTTCTTCTCCCCTATGGTTTGTGCCAATTGGGGACATTGCACGTCGCAATATTCCGAAAACTCCTGCGCCCAGCGCACCACGTCCGAGACGGGAATGTTTCGCAACCAGCCGCGCTTTTCAGCGTCGTCTTTGTTGGTGGCCGCATAAATTTGCATCACCTGCTTGCCCACACTCATGGGTGCATATTGGACTTGCTTAAGCAGCTCCACCAGACGTGCCCCGCGCGCCAAAGTCTCCTGTGTGGCTTTGTCCAAGTCGGAGCCGAATTGCGCAAAAGCCTGCAGCTCGCGGTATTGCGCCAAGTCGAGTTTTAAGGTGCCGGCCACTTGCTTCATGGCCTTAATTTGTGCGGCACTGCCCACGCGGGAAACGGAAATGCCGACGTTAATGGCCGGGCGCACACCCGCAAAAAACAAGTCTGACTCGAGGAAAATTTGGCCGTCCGTAATGGAAATGACGTTGGTTGGAATATAGGCGGAAATGTCTCCGGCCTGCGTCTCAATAATGGGCAGCGCTGTCAGCGAGCCTGCACCCTCTTCGTCGGAGAGTTTCGCGGCGCGCTCCAGCAGGCGGCTGTGTATATAAAACACGTCGCCGGGGTAAGCTTCGCGTCCGGGCGGCCTTCGCAGCAAAAGCGACAGCTGGCGGTAGGCGACGGCTTGTTTGGACAAGTCGTCATAGACAATGAGGGCATGCATGCCGTTGTCGCGGAAATATTCGCCGATGGTGACGCCCGCATAGGGAGCGAAAAACTGCATGGGCGCGGGGTCCGAAGCGTTGGCCACCACCACCACGGTGTAGTCCATGGCGCCGTGCTTCGTGAGTTTGTCCACCACTTGCGCCACCGTGGACTGCTTCTGGCCGATGGCGACATAAATGCAAAACATATTCTGGCCGCGCTGGTTAATAATGGTGTCCACCGCAATGGCGGTTTTTCCGGTTTGGCGGTCGCCAATAATTAACTCGCGCTGGCCGCGTCCAATGGGCACCAGGGCGTCCAGGGCTTTGAGGCCCGTCTGCATGGGCTCATGCACGGACTTGCGTTTGACAATGCCGGGCGCTTTTATTTCCAGGCGGCGCGTCTCCGTTGCGTCAATGGGGCCCTTGCCGTCCAAAGGCTCTCCCAGGGCGCTGACGACGCGGCCCAACAAGGCTTTGCCCACAGGGACGGAGGCAATTTGCTGCGTGCGTTTGACGGTGTCCCCTTCGCGGATGTGAGAAAAGTCACCCATAATGGCGACGCCCACGTTGTCTTCTTCGAGGTTCAGCACCAGCCCCTTAATCCCTCCTGGAAACTCCACCAGCTCCCCGGACAACACATTGTCCAGGCCATAGACGCGGGCAATGCCGTCGCCCACCGACAACACCGTCCCTGTTTCTGAAACAGAAACTTGTTTGCCGAAGTCCTTAATCTGCTCCCGGAGAATACGACTGATTTCATCAGCGCGGATTTGCATCGAGTCATTCCTCAATTCATGAATGGACAAAAAACCGAAGCGAAACTTTGAGGCTCGCTTTACCAGCCTCGTACCTGTGCGCAAAGACAAAGGCAAGCACACAACACCCCAAAAGAGGGAAATTCAGCAAAACTTCAAAATTTCAACTTCTTTCGACAATTCTTCACCGCCAAAATTCAAAAGCGCAAATGTGTGTTGTGCCTCTCACTCTTTTTTCTGCTCCGCCTGTGGCTCGGGTTTGGGAGCAGCCACTCTGCCGGGAGGAGGGGTTTTGAGCATGCGAAGCCAATCCACACCTGACACCGTGGGCGCCGCAGGTGGCTGCTTGGGCGCCCTCGCAGACATGGGGCTGCTGCGTGGAATGTTTTTTTCAGGAGGCGCAGAAGCAGCAGGAGCCGGAGCAGGAGGCGTCGAAGAAGCAGAAGAAACAGCAGAAGCCGCAGAAGGCAAAGAAGCAGCAGGAGGCGTAGCCGTCGGAGGTGCATTCGCCGACGCGGAGGCCGTCGCTGTGGAAGCCGTAGAAGCCGAGGGTGTGGTGGAGGTGGAGGAAGTCAGGGAGGGAATGTTTAAGGAGATGGCAAAAAAGGCCTCCACTTCGCGCATACCGGGCCTTTGGGAAGGCTCTGCCTGCAGCATACGTGCAAGCATGTTTTGGTAGGCGGGGGGCAAAGTGTCCTGGGGTTTGGGTTTAAAATGGCCTGTGGCAATGTCATGCAGCAGCGTCAGCGTGGAGCTGCTGTCGGGCAGCTCTGCGCCTGCGCTGTAGGCCAGCAGGGCGCCCAGGGAATAGACGTCCATGGGGGGAGTCAGAAGGCCGCCGCGTGCGCGCTCCGGTGCCATGGTGGAAACGGTGCGCACGAGTTGGTGCAGGGCCCTGTCGCCTTGTCTCCTGTCGGCCATGCGGCTGCAAAGCACGAGGGGCATGTCCCACAGCAGGGGCCATTCCGTTTTCAGCAGCATGACGGAGGCCAGGCACAACTCGCCGTGAAACACCTGTTGTGCGTGGTAGGTATTGAGGGCGCCTGCCAGCTGGCAGGCCAAGTTTCGCCACGCCTCGAGTTGCAGAAACTCTTTGCGTGCGGCCAGCAAATCCCCCTCTGGAAAGTCCACCACCATATAGGCCCAGGACTCCATTTCCCCCACTTCAAAAATGTGGGGCAGGCTGGGGTGCGTGGGCAAGTTTGCGCAAAAGTGCACAATGTTCTGGTTGTGGCTGCGGTTCACCTCCAAAGGAAGCCAGCGCACCACCTTGCGCGCTCCTGTCTGCAAGTCCGCGACACAATCCAAACGCCCCACTCCGTCGCAGCGCAGTGGCGTACGGAAGCGGTACCTGCCGTTGAGCACCTCGCGCGGTGGTATTTCTTCTGGTGGCAATGCTTTTTCCATGAAGTGTCCCCCTTCAAGTCCTCCCGTTTTGAAGAGGCCGCCCCTCTCTGCATGGCTTTAGGACTTTGGTGGCCCACTCTAACGCGGCCCTTCGGTGTATACAAAACTTTTATGGTGTGTTTTTTTGGGAATACAGGGGGGAGATGAGGGGGAAGCGGAGGTGGTGTAAGCCCCCAGCCCCTGCCTCTCCACAAAACTCCACACACCAACCTCTGTAGGCATGTCAAAGCAACTTGCCCCCCAACGGCACCGCCTCAACTTTGGACTCGAAGAATGAATTCTACAGGCCGGCTCCAATTTGACATGAGATCGAGGCGGAGCCGAGCAGCGGACCGGAGCAGCCTTGTTAGGCTGTGAGGACCGCAGCACAGGCTCCAACGAAGAGAGCATGTCAAAGTGGAGCCGGCCTAGCTGTAGCGGCAAACCTGGCGGAGTATGTCCAGAGACTCCAGGGCTTTTCCTGCGCCTTTCACAACGGCCGTCAGTGGGTCTTCCGCGAGGAAAACGGGCAGGCCGGTTTCTTCCCGCAGCAAGGTGTCAAAATTTTTCAGCAAGGCGCCGCCGCCTGCCAGCACAATGCCTCTGTCTGCAATATCGCCCGCAAGCTCCGGAGGGGTGCGCTCCAAAGTCATTTTCACCGCATCAATGACGGCGTTGACAGGCTCTGCCAAAGCGTCGCGTATTTCCTCTGAAGTCACCGTCAAGGTACGCGGCACACCTGCCACCAAGTCTCTGCCTTTCACTTCCATGCTGGTGACTTCGTCGGCGGGGTAGGCCATGCCTACGCCAATTTTAATTTGCTCGGCCGTCCTCTCCCCTATCAGCAAATTGTATTTGCGTTTCACATATTGGATGATGGCCTCGTCCATTTTGTCTCCGCCCACGCGCACACTGCGGGAATGCACAATGCCGGCGAGGGAAATAACGGCAACGTCGCTGGTGCCGCCGCCTATGTCGACAATCATATTCCCGGAGGGCTCCGTCACAGGAAGCCCCGCCCCAATGGCCGCAGCCATGGGTTGCTCTATGAGGTAGGCTTCGCGCGCACCGGCGTTTTCCGCGGCCTCGCGGACGGCGCGGCGCTCCACTTCCGTTATGCCGGAGGGAATGCCGATGACGACGCGCGGGTTGACGAAAATGCGCCGCTGGTGCGCCGTTTGAATGAAATAGCGCAGCATGGCCGCTGTAATTTCAAAGTCCGCAATGACGCCGTCTTTCATGGGGCGAATGGCGACAATGTTTCCCGGCGTACGTCCCAGCATTTCTTTGGCTTCTTTGCCCACCGCCAGCACTTTTTTGCCGCCGCGCGCCTCGTGCTGGACGGCAACGACGGAAGGCTCATTGGAGACGATGCCCAAATGACGCGTGTAAATGAGGGTGTTGGCTGTCCCCAAATCGATGGCCAAATCTCGAGACAAAAGCGAGTAAACCCAATCAAACATAGGCAGGAAATCCGTTTCTTAGACAACAAACTGTGGCGGCTGAAAAAAGCTTTAGTCTGCTTGCAACTCAAGCTGAACTGTTTTCTTGGCCTTCGTGAAGAATAACCCTAAGCAGCGCATAACTCAAAAATTTCTCCAAGCCTCTCAAGCTTAGGCCACCGGCATTTCGTTTTTTTTGTGGGGGCAGGAGGAGGAAGGAAGGGCGGTGTTGGAGGCGGTGTTGGAGGCGGTATTCGCAGGTGCCTGTTTTCCCCGCGCCCCCCCCCCCGCTCTCGCTTTTCCTTGACTTCAGAAAACTACTCATGTACAACTTAGTAAATCATACCGTAGCAATTTTCAGGAAGAAGCTTGTTTTATGTTTGTGGGCCGCGCAAGAGAGTTGCAAAGTCTCCATCACGCATACCAGGCGGATGGGTTTCAATTTCCCGTCATTTATGGCCGTCGTCGCGTGGGGAAAACAGCACTGATTAATGAGTTCATCCGAGGAAAAGACAGCATTTTTTTCACCGGGCTTGAAACCAACGCCAGACAAAACCTCGCCAATTTCAGCAAAAGTGTTTTTGACTATGTGGGCGGTATGGGCACAAACCCCCTGTTTCCGAGTTTTCAGGAGGCTTTGGAATATGTTTTTGCGCTCTCCCGTAAAAAACGCATGGTTCTGGTGATTGACGAATACCCCTATGTCGCCAAGTCTTACAAAGGCTTTGCCTCCCTTTTGCAGATGTTGATTGACAAGCACAAAAACACTTCCCAGTTGTTTTTGATTTTGTGTGGCTCCTCCATGTCTTTTATGGAAGAGCAAGTGCTGGGCTATCAAAGCCCGCTTTATGGCAGGCGGACAGCACAGCTTAAAATTTTGCCATTGGACTTTTTTGAAAGTCGGCTGTGTTTCAAAAACTTTTCTGCACATGACATGGCATGCATTTATGGAATGGTCGGCGGAACGCCACAATACCTTTTGCAAATGGATGAGCGTTTGTCGCTGGAAGAAAACATCAAAAACACCTTCCTCAACACCACTTCCTATTTGTTTGAAGAGCCAGGCAACCTGCTTAAACAGGAGGTTCGCGAGAGTGCGGTGTATAACGCCATCATTGCGGCCATCGCCACCGGCAGCAGCAGGCTTTCAGAAATTTCAAGCAAAGTCGGCGAAGTGACAAGCACCTGCTCTGCTTATCTCCACAATCTCATTTCACTCGGCATTGTGAAAAAAGAAACGCCTGTCACTGAAAAACCTTCCAGAAAAACAATTTATGTCATTGCGGACAACATGTTTCGTTTCTGGTACAAGTTTATTCCAGCCAACATGTCCATCATACAAAACGGCATGGTTGAGCTGGCCTATAAAAACATATCCGAGCAATTGCCTGCTTTTATGGGGATGGTTTTTGAGGAAATCTGCAAACAATATCTCTGGAAGCTCAACCGTGAGGGAAAAGCGGCCATGACTTTCACTCATTTAGGCCGCTGGTGGGGGGGCGATGCCAAAACCAAAACCAAGGCCGAAGTGGATATTTTGGCCATAGCCGACAAGGCGTCGGCTCTGTTTGGCGAATGCAAATGGACAAACGAGGATGTGGACGCAAAGGTGCTGGACACACTCCTGCAGCGCAGCGAGCTTTTTCCCTTTTCCAGGAAGCATTTTTATGTGTTCGCCAAAAACGGCTTCAACAGCGCTTGCGTGAAGCGCGCCAGGGTGCTTGGCAATGTGACATTGCTCACCCATGAGGAAATTTCAAAATGAAACCAGCCTAAGGCAGGTTTTGCAATGTCCAAAGCACGCGCAGCATTTCGTCTCTGACGCCCAGGCTTTGTGTGCGGCCGCGCTCTTCTTCCATTTGCTGTTGCATGGGTTGAATGAGTTTTTTGGCCTGCTCGGCTGCGGAAGGCACGTCACTTATCAGCCAGGAGAGGCCCAGAAGAGAGCTCATCCTCAAATCCAAATCCGCATCCATGAGTTGTTTTCCCAGGGCCGCAATGTGCTCGGGGTTTTTGCTTCTCCCCAGGAAAAAGGCCGCGCGCTGGCGTTTGAAGCTGTTGGCATTCACATCCACCAGCACCTGGGCCCAGCAGGACTCTTTTTCTTCGCACTTGCTGCCGGTTTCGAGAATGTCCTTGAGTTGGTTGAGTGCTTCTGTGCGTTGCTCTCCCAGGCGTTTTATTTGCTCGTCACAGGAGGGGCTGTCGCCACATTCCTTTTTGAGGCGAGGCAACTCCTTCCCAAAGAGGCTGCGCTCTTCGTCCATTTGCTTGTTAAAAAAAGCCAACTCGGCTTCCCCCCCCAGGAGGGCCACCCCCATCATCGCACGCAGCCGCTCATCAAAATCGCCGGTGGTGGATGCGGTTTTCAAAGCGGCCAGGGCGTTTTTGTCGCCTATTTGTGCCAGCGCAAGCACGCACAGGCCCCGCAACTCCGCGTCCAGCTCCACAACCGCACGGCTTAAGGCGGCGGGTGCTTTGGAGGAGCGCATGCGGCCCAGGGCATTAATGGCCTGGGCGCGCAACAACTTATAAGCGTCGTTTCTCCCTGAGGCCAAAGTCAGCCTGGCAATGAGAATGTTTTCTGCGCGAAGCTCCTGCATGTCCCCAAGCACGCTGGTGGCATTGGCCATGAGTATTTCAGAAGGAATTTTGTTTTCAAAAGCCCATTTGCGCAAAGCAGCGTTTTTTTCCTGAAGCACCAGCAACAAAGCATCCGCGGCGGGTTTTCCCATTCTGAACAAAGCCAAGGCCGCGTCTCTCTCCAAATGCCGCGTGAAGAGTTTTTTTTCCAACACAGGAATGGCGCTTGAATCCGCAATTTGGCCCAGCGCCGTAATGTATTTGGACTGCTCGTTGAGGGGTGTCGCCGCGTCCTCCAGCATTTCCAGCAAAAAAGGCACCGCCTGTCGGCTGCGCAACTGCCCCAAACCTTCAACAGCAGGAAAGAGGGTAAAAGCGTCCTTGTTTTTAAGCATCTCCAGAAACACAGGCTCTGTTTCTGAAGCTTTGAGGGAAACCAAAGCTTCGGCAATGGCTCTGTTTAAGTCCCGGGTGTGCGCACCGCTGGCCTTAAAGTCCAGGGCGTTTTGCAAAGGCCCCAGCGAAGAAGCATGTCTCATGTCTGCGAGAATGCGGACGGCAGCCACCCTCACGTCGGGAGACTTTTCTTCAGAGAGAATGCCATGAAGCAGAGGCAAAAAAGAGGCGTCCTGAGGTTTTTGTTTGCGAAGGTTCCCTAAAATAATGGCTTTCTCTGAGTGGCTGCTCGCTTTGCCCAGCGCCTTTTTCCAATAGCCGGGCTGGTCGGGAGGCTCCTGGGGACATGCGCTTAACACGCAGACAAAAGTGCTGATGAGCAGCAGCCAAACACGAGACATAGCCAATTCCTCCTTCGAAAGACGAGCACCCTCTTCTGTCATTACATATATACCAGAGCCAGCTTATACTATCCTCAATGCACCCATTTTCCGCAACAGCTCGCTGCTTGTCGGTGAATTATTCACCCCTCTGCACCTGTATGCGCAAAACCCAGCGCCTCTCAACTGTTTTCAAGTTGAATGGATGTGACAGACGGGTTTCAAGTTGAATGGATTCTGTAGACCGGCTTTAATCTGAGCTCGAGGCGAGCCTCACGAACATCTCAAAGTGGAAGCGGTCTTAATGAGAATTTTGTTTTTTGGAACTCCGGAATTTGCCCTTGCTCCCCTGGAAGCCTGTTTCTCCCTGGGAGAAATCCTGGCCGTGGTGACACAACCCGACAAACCTTTCGGCCGAGGACAAACCCTCCGCCCCCCTCCCACCAAACAATGGGCCCTCCAACACCAAATACAAACACTCCAGCCTGGACGCATCAGGGAAAACGAGGCCCTTCGGGTTTTGCAGACTTTTGAGGCGGATGTGGCCGTCGTTGCGGCCTATGGGCAAATTTTGCCTGTACATGTCCTGCAAATACCCCGCAGGGGCTGCGTCAACGTGCACGCCTCCCTGCTGCCCAGGTGGAGAGGGGCCGCACCCATTGCGCGCGCCATTGAGGCGGGGGACTTGGAAACCGGCGTCTGCCTCATGCAAATGGAGCAGGGTTTGGACACAGGCCCCGTTTTTGCGCACAGCCTCGTGCCCATTTCTGCAAAGGAAACCGCCCAAAGCCTGCACCACCGCCTCTCTCTGGAAGGCGCAAAACTCCTCTTGCAGCATTTGCCGGCCATTGTGGCAGGGCACCTGCTGCCTTCCCCTCAGCCCAAAGAGGGGGTTGTGCTTGCCCCAAGGTTAAAAAAGGAGGAGGGGGAGTTGGATTTCCACGCCCCCGCCCAGCTGTTGGAGCGCCGCATTCGCGCTTTTGGGCCCTGGCCAGGCTGCTATACCTGGCTGAAAGGACAACGCCTCATTGTATTGGAAGCCACCACAGGCCAGGGCCAGGGCATACCGGGGCAACTGCTGGCCTCCTCCCAAGGCCTCGAAATTGCCTGCGCCGAAGGCTCCCTGGTGGTGCAAAAACTCAAACCCGAAAGCCGCGCCCCCCTGGAAGGGCACGCGTTTTTGCAAGGCCAACGGCTGGAAGCCGGAGTGTTGTTTGGTAGAAAGTGCGTCCCCTAAAAAAAACCCACTCTGCCACCTCAAAATATGCAATTATTCAACGAAACGAGGTTGGTAAAAAAACCAAACAGGGGAGTTTGCCATGAGACGGTTTCAACGGGGTACACTGGGCCTTCTGGTGTGTGCGCTGGCCTTCGGCGCTTGTTCCGCTGCAGAGTCAGAGACATGGCCGGAGGAGCCGCAGGAAGCCCAAAACCCGGGCACACCGCAGGGCCCCACCCACCTGGACACCCCCTTCACCCTTTCCACGGACGTTGTGCGCCTTGGCGTTGAAATTGTTTCCAGCACAGCGACGCTGACACCCATACAGACGGCAACCTACTCCGAGCGCTCCACCTCCTTCTCCGTCAAAGTTTCGGGTTTTGCAAACGAGGCCGACGCGGAGAGGCTGGGTTTTGGCATCAGCTATGTGCCGGGGCTGGTTTTCAGGATTGTGGACACGGTGGTGGGGGGGGAGAGGGTGTTTGAGGTGGGCGTAGAGTATGACGGTGAGAGGGCCTTTGTTGAAAACTTCGCCGACATTCGCTTCAGGCTGCTTGCCATACCGGAGGGCTATGAATATGTCGGCGGCACACAAAGCACACGCATAGCCATTCGGGACGGGCAGGCCAAACCCCGCTCCATTCCGCTGCGCCAGGGCAACATTGAGGCTTTTAACGAGTACGCCAACACCGCCCACGGCCTCACAAAACACTACCGGCTTAGCCAACCCATTGCGTTAACGCCTCCCCCGCAGGGCCAAAGCAACTGGAAGCCCATAGGTGCCTTTTTTAACCCTGTTTCCGGGAGTGGGGAGGACACCCCCTTCACCGGCAGTTTGGATGGTGCCGGCCTCAGCCTAAGTGGCCTCACCGTTTACGCCACTGACAGCGGTTTTTATGGCATGTTTGGTGCTTTGGGCCCGGGTGCGGTGGTTGAAAACCTCGGGTTAACAGGGGGAAGTGTGGAGGGAGAGGGTTGGGTAGGCGGGGTGGCGGGAGAAAACCGAGGCACCGTGCAGAAATGCCACACCACGGGAGACATCAGCGCCCACAGCGAGAGGCAACAGGTTTATATAGGCGGCGTGGTGGGGCAAAACAGCGGCACCGTGCAGCACTGCAGTGCCACGGGGCTTGTCCAGGACAAGGGCGCCTTTCCTCTGGGCAGCGTTGGCGGCGACGGCCACACTGGCGGGGTGGTGGGGCACAACAGCGGCACCGTACGAGACTGCCAGGCCACAGGCCCCGTTACCGGCGGCACCCTGTATAACCACAGCGACGGCTACACCGGCGGGGTGGTGGGGTTTAACAAAGGCGGCACCGTACAGGACAGCCATGCCACAGGCACGGTGACAGGCAACAACGCCGGTTATGGCAGCGCCAGTTATGCCGGTGGGGTGGTGGGGCTGAACGAAGGTGGCGAGGTGAAAAACTGTTATGCCAAAGGCAATGTCAGCAGCGAGACGGACTACCGCCGCGCCTTTGGTGCTGTGGGCGGGGTGGTGGGGGCCAACGAAGGCGGCGGCAAGGTGAAAAACTGTTATGCCAAAGGCACCGTCACCGGCGTCAACGCTGTGGGTGGGGTGGTGGGGCTGAACGAAAGCGGCGAGGTGTTAGACAGCCATGCCACAGGCGACATTTTTGCTGGGAGTGGCTCTGAGGGCATGGGGGGTGGCGTGGTGGGGTGGAACCGCGGCACGGTGCAAAACTGTTATGCCACAGGCAAGCTGACTCCCCAGGGCGTCTCTTCTCTCGGTGGGGTGGTGGGGTGGAACAGTGGCACGGTGCAAAGCTGCTATGCCACAAGCGACATTGCTTCCTGGGAGAGCCCTTCTTATACCGGCGGGGTAGTGGGGTCGAACACCGGAACGGTGCAAAACTGTTATGCCGCAGGTGAGATTAGCGGCAGCATGACCGGCGGGGTGGTTGGGGTAAACGTCGGCAAGGTGAAGTACAGTTATGCCAAAGGCAAAGTGACAGGCAGCAGCTTTTTCAGCTATACGGGTGGCGTGGTGGGGTGGAACTATGGTGACGACGCTGAAGTGAGAAGCTGCATGGCGTTAAACCCGGCCATTATAGGCTCTGAGTTGGGGCCCACCGGGCGTGTGGTGGGACTCAACGACAGCGCCCTGACAGACAGGCTTTCAGGCAACATTGCCTTTGAGGGCATAAGCAACCGCGAGGGCAACACCTATTGGTGGGACAAAGGTGCGGCGGAAAGAGACGGCGAAGACAGGACGGCCGAAGCTTTGCAAACCCAAAGCGGCTTTGCGGCGGTGTTTGTCGCCAGCCCGTGGACATATGCCGCAGGCCGCCTCCCCGGCCTTTTTGGCCAGCCCGTCGACATGCCTTCGCACATTTATTAGGGCGGTTGAGGGTTGCCCCTACGGGTGTTTGTCTTCGCGCATGGGTGACAGAAACCACCGGGCACGGGCGGCAGGTTGCCGCCCCTACACGAGGTTTTACAAACGCTGTTGCCACCTCATGTAGGGGCGGCAATCTGCCGCCCGTGCGGCGCCGTTGTTCTCCCACCAACATTTTTGTTTCCTCGCAAAAACGCTGTGTTTTTCCCCCCAGCCCCCAGGGGCGAGCGCTGCGCGGCCCCGCTAAGCAGCGAAATAAAAATAACCTGTCACCCAAAAAAACATTTCCCCTGAATGTCCGAAGCATGCTATGTCTCTTCCCGCTGCAAGCAGTTGGTGTGGCTGGGTCTACCAAGCCCATGTATTATTGTCCCAGTAGCGAACGAAGAGAAGCAGTGCCGGTTGAACCATTCCTCTTCGTTCGGTGTTTCTCCGCCTTGGCGACTCAGGCGTGGAACCACATGGTTCGCCGGCTTTTCGTTCTGGGACACCGGTCTTGGTAGCGCGTTTGAGTCGCCTTTTGACTCAAACACCAGTCTCCTTGCAGCATGGTTGTTTCTTTGCTGCATGAGAGGACTGATAATGGAAAACAAAAAAATAACAGACAAGAACAAGGACATGGCGTTGTGCGCCATGCGCAATGCTTTGTATTTGCTGCATGACGAAGGGTATTCAGACGCTGTTGTCGCCAACAGAAAAATTTCTGAGCTGATGGCCTTGCCAGGCGGCGAGCAATACCTGGAGAACATTGCCATTTTATTGAAAGCGGCCATTGAAATTAAGGAGCGCTTGTATACCACCTGGCGCCTGCTTCTAACCGTCAACCAGCTGAGTGAGTTTATTGCCATACAAAAAGCTGCCCAGGCCAGCCAACCCAAGAAAATTACCCGCTCCTTCGGGGAACTTCCTTTGGACTTGTGGAGCAAAGATGAAAGTTAACAGCGAAATCATGTGGAGAGTGCTGATTGTGGTGGCCGTTTTTTTGTTTTGCCTGTGTTTCGGCGCCCTGGCC
>Ga0209737_10000729_pt1 | contig 25409 bp, 23 predicted proteins | sample TergutCu122P3_FD_187284 | JGI IMG/M metagenome (GOLD analysis project Ga0209737, IMG submission 187284) | Cubitermes ugandensis P3 segment gut microbial communities from Kakamega Forest, Kenya - Cu122 P3 (SPAdes) (version 2) | ecosystem: Host-associated > Arthropoda: Insects > Digestive system... | reverse complement strand
GAATCAGGAATCAATCCAAGAAATTATACATGATTAAGCGGTTTGTTTCATATCAATTCATTCTGATGACAAATATGATGAGAGACATTTCAAGCATTCAGAAATCTGCGGGCTATACGTAAAAAAATAATATTCATAAAAAACAATAAAAAATTTAAACACAAAAAATTCCAATAAAGGGGTATTGGGGAGCGGAAGCTAGAGGCAGTTTTTGGTAGAATGATTTAATAAATATGGAAATAGTAAACTGAAGAACATTGTTATGTCAGAAATTAATAATGATATTACATTGAAAAAATGAAATTGGAATTATTTATACGAGGTAAAGGAAAAATACGCAGAATATCGACAATTGTAGATGAAATAACACATATCTTTGTCCAGCGTAGTTTCACAACACTGGACAGTCTCAATCAACCCAGTGTGAATTGTCAATTGTTTTATCATTTCACCACTCCTATAAGTATAGCAATGGAATCCCGTGTGATAACATTCTCACGAAATGTATTTCTGCCCCTTACTCATGTCTGCGCAAACAGATGTGGTTACTGTTCGTTTTATGCACCAGTTGGCAGTGATGCACTTCTGACTCCAGATACTGTTTTGCATACTCTAACACATGGTGCCGCTGTAAACTGTACTGAAGCCCTTTTTACCTTTGGGGAACAGCCAGACAGTGTATCTGGTTTTACACCTTTGCTCAAGCAAATAACAGGGTACTCATCAATGCTTGAGTACTGTTATGCCATGTCAGAGCATGCCATCAAATGTGGACTCCTTCCTCATACAAACGCGGGAATTTTAACTGCTGATGAGATGGAGATGCTTAAGCCCGTCACAGCAAGCTTGGGCCTTATGCTTGAAACAACTGCTGTGCTCTCTGCTCACACACATTCTCCCGGAAAAGATCCCGCACGTCGTATCGAGATGATTGCTGATGCAGGTCGTCTGAAAATTCCATTCACTACTGGAATTTTGCTTGGAATTGGAGAGAAAAGAAATGATCACATTGAATCATTAGAGGTAATTTCTGCGCTACACAAAGAGTATGGCCATATTCAGGAGTGTATCATACAAAATTTCTGCCCAGGGGCAGGAACTGAGATGGAACAGTTTCCTCCTGCAAGTGAAGATGTTATTGTTGACGTCGTTTCACTCGCGAATCAGATATTGCCGTCAGATATTGCTATTCAAATCCCTCCAAACCTTGCAAATGCCAAAACACTCATACCATATGGAGTAGATGATCTTGGAGGAGTTTCTCCAGTAACGATCGATTACATAAACCCTGAGCATCCATGGCCACAGATCGAGGAGCTCGCTGCCCTTGTTGGAGATAATGTATTGCAGGAAAGGCTCTGCATTTATCCACAGTATATTGAGAAAGGATGGTATTCAAAACATCTTTCATCTCTCATTCACACACTCAGTACACGAATTAAAGATCAACATAACAAATGTAACCAGAACCTAAACGAGGATTAATCAATGTCTGACGTACAATCTACCGGCCTCCTGTATGAAGGGAAGGCAAAATCAGTGTATACTACCGAACACCCCGACGAGCTTCTCGTTGTGTACCGTGACGATATGACCGCTTTTGACGGGAAAAAACATGATATTGTCGCAAACAAAGGGCAGCTGAACGCTCGTGCCTGCGAGTTTTTCATGGGTCTGCTCGAAGAGACTGCCGTCATTACTCACTTTCTCCGTATGGTCTCTGACACGTCAATGCTCGTTCGGAGGCTGGACATGATCCCTCTTGAGGTCATTGTCAGAAATGTTGCTGCGGGATCACTCGTTAATCGCTATCCATTTACAAAAGGACAACCTATTGACCCACCCATTGTGACATTTGACTACAAATCAGATGAGCGCGGTGATCCTATGATTACTCCTGATATCATTTTTGCACTTGGGATTGCAACCGCTGAAGAACTTGATCAGATGAAGAAGGCAGCACTTCAAGTAAACTCGATCTTAAGAGATTTTTTTGCTCTCTCTGGAATAATCCTTGTTGACTTTAAGCTTGAGTTTGGAAGAGCTGGTGATCTCATTTATCTTGGTGACGAGATAAGTATGGATTCCATGCGATTATGGGATAAAGAAACACATGAGTCTTTAGATAAAGACGTGTATCGCCTTGGGAAAGGGGATGTTATTCAAGCGTACAAGACCTTACTTGATCGTATTCTTCCATCAGAGAGGTAAGTTTCATGAACTTTACAGCATCCATTACGGTTGGACTGAAGGATGGCATGCTTGATCCTGAGGCAAATACGATCTTAAAAGCCCTGAATAACCAGGGCTTTCATGCAGAGACTCTCAAGGCAGAACGAAAGTTTACGATAATCTTTCAAGCTCATAGTAAGGATGACGCACAGGCACAGGCAGTCTCGATGTGTGAACAGTTGCTTGCAAATCCTGTCATTCAAAAGTATGAGATAGAGGTTCTGGGATGAGATGGGCAGTTATCGCATTTGGAGGTTCCAACTGCGATCAGGATGCTTGTTATGCTGTCTCTGGACTTGGTGTGGATTGTGACTGGGTATGGTATAAAGATGGCCTCCGAAAAGAGTACGATGCCATAATTATCCCTGGTGGATTTAGCTATGGAGATTATCTCCGTGCTGGAGCTATTGCTGCTCGTACTGAGATTATGAGTGATGTTGCCAGTCTTACTCAGAATGGAAGTCTTGTTATTGGTATCTGTAATGGTGCACAAATAGCCTGCGAAAGTGAACTTGTTCCAGGAGTATTCGCCAGAAATACATATCCTACATTTATTTGTCGCTCAACACATTTACGTGTAGAAACAAATAAATCACCGTTTACCTCCCGCTTTGAGGTAGGTGAAGTTATTACGGTACCTATTGCTCATGGTGAGGGGAGGTATGTTCCGTCACCTGCTTTTGGTTCACCAGATGTTGCGTTTCGTTTTTGTAATGAACATGGAGAGTTAACTTCAGCAGTAAACCATAATGGAACATATGAACACATTACCGGTGTGTTTGGCAACACTAGAAATGTGCTTGCGATGATGCCCCATCCAGAGCGTGCCTGTGATGAACTTCTGGGATCAGTTGACGGGACCCGTATTTTTGGTTCCATGATTGATTATTGTGAGAACAGATGACAAAAACAATGCATAATGCACAATTTACAAGGCACAATTATGTGCTATCTAATGTTTCTACTCAAGCAATCTGCTAATTGTGAATTATAACTTGTGAATTGGAAAGTGTATGATCTCTGCATATCTCCGTCGTACAAAGTTAGATGATGGATTTGTGTGTGAGAAAATGGTGTTTTTTTGTCCAATTTGTGGATATTTGCATGAGTGTGAAGGTACAAGAACTTGTATCATGCCGTGTGGGTTTTCAGACGAATTGGAATATAAAGGCCCTTTTATTCGGAGATATAAACGCCTTGATATCATTGGCAGACAGATGGCAAAGAGACGAGAAAGTGGAGATCCAGTGCCTTGTGCATATCGATTTGCTGATGAGGCAGAAGCAAAACAGGCAGTTGATGATTTTTGGAATGGCGAAGGATGTCTTTCAGATCCTCGCATTCGTGAAATTGTGCAATATCTCATGGATCCTGCGCAGTATCCATATCTCGCCACGCCGCGAGTAGGCGAGATGACCTCCCATCGGCGGACAAGCCACCGATAGGAGATTAGGAGTGTAACAATGCACAATGTATAAGACATTTTTTAGACCCCCGTTAGGGGGTCTTCGCGCCTACTCGCGGCGTGGCGAGCTATGAATTTTCGCGAATATATGATATCGCTTTTTTGTAGGCATCTGTTCCTGAAAAAGTTTCAGCTACAATATCATCTTCATTTAATATAGCTATCTCTGGCACTCCCTGCTTGACAAAAAAAATCATCTCGTGCGATCCACTATCTTTTATAAAGGAGATTCCATGCATAAGGCGACTTGCTGGATGAAATAAAAGGATCTCTTCAGCGAGAATATCTGGAGATTCACGAAAATAATAGTAAAATACCTGAAATGCATTGAGCAGGTCTGATTTCAACAACTGTTCTCGAACGCTTTGTGTGACAGTATCGAGATTTTTTGCCACGCAGATAGGATCGTCGTCACAGGCAGTAAATAGTTGCTCTGCAATATCCGCGAGTTCTTGATATGGTGTTGAATCTGAATTCATAGTTTTTCAGTTATTCTGACTCAGGTTCTTTATTATGTCCTGAGTTATTCTTATAATATTGGTTACGTTTCTAATAGTTTCATGTAATTCTGCAATTGCTTTTGTTGTTTCGGTTGACATATTTGCAGATGCTAGTGATTGGTCCAATGTATTTGTATTCCTTTCCCTTACATTTTCCACATGTGTTACTATTAATTCAAAGCTCCCTAACTCTTGTTTTGTTAACTTGTGAATATCTGAAATTTGTCCATTAATTTGGATTATTTGTTCAGTAATTTCCTTAAATGTGCTCACTGTTTCTGCAATTGTTGTAGATCCTGTCTCCACATCCAATATTGCCTGACCCATAGAATAATCTGCTTTTTGGGATTGTTGTTTTAGTTTTTGAATAATATTTGCAATTTCTTGTGCAGCATCAAATGATTCTTCTGCAAGCTGTTTTACCTCATCTGCTATTATTCCAAAGCTTTCACCAAAAGCTCCTGCTCGGCCAGCTTCAAGCCCTGCATTTAATGACAGAATATTTGTGGCATCTGCAATTGATCTAATTTCTTTCGCAATCACAGAGATATGCTGCATCTCTTTAAATATTTGTGACATATGGCCGTAAGCGTCTCCAATTGAGACCTGCATTTCTTCTAAACTTTGTTCTGTAGCTTTTACCTTCTCAGATCCACTCTTTGCCACATCATTCATTTTTGTAGATAGATCATTTGTGGTATCTAACTTTGAGGAAATATTTGTCAGTATTTCATTAAGATTTGTTATTTGACTTGAAGCAAGAGTAATAGATTCTTGCGTCTCTTCTGCATTTTTTTTCACTTGGGAGAGAGTATTTAGGGTGCCCTCTCTCACGGTTTCTACTGTTTGTAGGTTTTCTTCCAAGAGATTGGATGAGGCTACAAGTTGTTCCATCTGGCTTTCAATTTCATGAACTGTCCGACCAAGTATATTTTCTATATGTTCCCCAACATGATCTATTTTATCTTTTAATTCGGCAAATTCTCCTTGAACTTTAATATTTTCGCTAAATCTCCCTGAAAAATCAACATTAGCAAATTTGGTGAGTAATCGTGAAGTCTCTGCAAGTGGAACTGTAATAAATTCTAACATCATATTGATACCAGACACGATATCGCGATATTGACCAACAAATGCGTCGGGATTTCCACGTGTGTCAAGCTTTCCAACTTGCGCATCTTCAGCTAACGCTGTGATCTGATGCATAAGATCTAATATGGTCTGAATCATTACATTTAGTGCTGGAGCAATTTGATCTTGTGTGTCTGATGGAATTAGACGTTGAATTTCTTTTTCCCCTCTTGCAAGTGCATGTAATGTTCCAACTATTGAGGCCTCCAAATATTCAGCAAAAGTATCGAGGGCAGCTCCCATATTGCCTATTTCATCAGTATAGCTAGGGTGAAGACGGTTAGATACGTGCCCCATGGTTAGTTCATGGAGCATATGCGTACATCTATTGATTCGATTGACAAGGGAACGGATAAAAAGCCATGCAGAAACAGTAAAAATAAATGTAATGATACAAATTGTAATTATTATATTGATTTTAGTTTGCTTAGCAATTTCTTGGTTTGACTGAATAGAATTATATAAAAGTGCGTTTTGTAAGCCAATAAGAGAGAATAATGCATTTTGTGTGGCATAATAAAGTGGCCCTGCTTGCATGTGGTACAATGTGGTAGCTTCATTGACGTATCCTAAGTCACTTAGTTCAAATGACTTTTCTACGGCTCTTTTATAATTTTCATGCGCATTAATAAATTTTTCTACTTCAACTATGATTTCTGGGTGTGGGAGAGAGAGAAGTTCTTGTGAAATATCTGCAATGGCACTATCAGATGTCTGTAAACTTCGAGTCAATCGTTCAATTTCGACTTGATTTGTCTCTGATCTGAGTTCTGATGCCGCACGAGCATACGCTCCAGCATAGGCACTGAGCATACCAAGCTTACTGCCCATTAATGAGATATCCTCATACATGCGGGTGTCTGCAGCGATCATCACATCCATGCTGACAGAGCCCATGAATCCTATAAACAACATCCCAGCTATTGCACCTATGACAAATATCAACAGTTTTGTCCTCAATGGTTGGCTGTAAAAATAGGTGAGCATCTTATCTGCTATCTCATTGTGCTGCATTTTTGTATCAATTTCCATTTTGGTGCCCTCTTTATTAGAATGAATGTATGCCTGTTGATTTGTTCATACAGTTATATAATGATTTTAATGAGACAACAAAGTTTTTCCTTCATTAAATTCCCGCCAGTCTATGAGATATTTAGATGTAATGTTGTTCCAGTCTGAGGATTGAAATAATGTTCTTAGACCAGTGTTTATCGTCTGCTGGAGTGATATGCTATCTTTTCGAAACACAATACCATATTCTTCTCCTGTGAAGAAAGAACTTATTATCATGAGTGGGTATTCTTGAGCAAGGGCTGCCATAATTGGCTGATCTGCGACAATGAAGTCGAGCTTTCCATCCACAAGATCACTTGCACCTTGTGCTATTCCCTCCACTGCATGTACTTTTGATGGATCTGTGATGCCGGCATAAATAAGCAGACTGTGTACTATATCTTCACTGGTGGTTCCTTCTTCCACTCCTATTATTCTTTCTCCTGTGTAAAAGTCCCTTAATGTGAGTGGACTGTCTTTCGCAACAGCGATTGTCTGTTCAACAGAAAGATATGGATCGCTAAATAAGAATTCTTCTTTACGCTCTGGTGTTATTGAGACTCCAGACATTATCATGTCAATCTCTTCGTTTCTGAGAGCATCAAAAATAATTTTCCATGGTATTTGAACAAATGCAACTTGAATTCCTATCTCATTTGCAATCCATTGGATAAGATCGATATCAAACCCTGTTGGTATGTCTTCATCATATATTAGCAAGGGAGGGAAATCTGTGTCACTAATGCCTACAAGGTACACAGATTTTTCAACATTGTCCTCCCTTTGTATGAACAACTCTGGTAGCTCCATATCATCTGAAATCTGTATTAAAAAAACACCAGTGGCAAACAGTACCACTAATAACAGTATGAGAGCAACGACAATATGCCAACGCTCTTTAAGAAATGAGGTATTATTCATATTTTTAATAATCTAATAAATATCTGTGTTTCATCTCACTCCAGTCATAAGATGCTGTTAATCGATCCAAACCTTCGTTTATTACATGTTGAAGTTTTTTATTATCTTTATGAAGTGCAATGCCATACTTTTCTCCAGTATCAATATCTCCAATAATGTGGATTGGATGTGTTTGGACTAATGACACCATAACTGGCCAATCAGTCATGAGAAATTGAATATTCCCACTTACAAGATCTTGGGCGCCTGTTTCTATATCGGCATACGTTTGTAGCTTTTTTTCAGTAATTATGCCTGCATCTATTAAGAGGGCTATAGCAAGATCCTCACTGGTTGTTCCTGATTGCACTCCTATAATGCCCTGCCCTGCATAAAAGTCATCCATAAACATGGTACCCTGTTCACTTATTGCTACGGATTGTGAGTTTGACAAATATGGATCGCTAAATAAGAAGTTTTCCATACGTTCAGGTGTTATTGAGACTCCACTCATTACCATGTCTATCTCTTTCGCATCTAACGCTGCAAAGATATCATCCCAAGGTATCGGTATGAAATTGACATTGAATTCCATTTCGTTTCCAATCCAATGAATTATATCTGGGTCAAATCCAGTTGGCTCGCCATCTTCTCCATAAACGAGAAAAGGGGGATAATCAGCATCATCCAGACCTACACGATAGGTCACTTCATAGTCTGTCAGACCATTCTTCGCGTCATTGCTATTAAGATACAAATATGTACTGTATAGTCCTGCAACCCCGATTACAGCGATAATACAAAGTATCACTACCTTGACGGGGAACCTAAGCATAAGGTTAATGTGTGTTTCACCCATTAATATGTGTTACCACCCATCCATTCAATACAAATCTATAGATGCTAACCTGCAAAAAAGAACTGCTTTTTGAAATTGTAAACAGATCCTACTGTACATTCAGAGAAAAGGAGATGTAGTTAAGAAATTAAAATATGAAAGCAGTTTCTGTCCGACATATTTAATATTAATAATCTAATGAATATCTGTGTTTCATCTCACTCCAGTCATAAGATACTGTTAATTGATCTAAACCTTCGTTTATTACTTGTTGAAGTTTTTTATTATCTTTATGAAGTGCAATGCCATACTTTTCTCCAGTATCAATATCTCCAATAATATAGATTGGATAGTTCTGAGCTAATTGCACCATAACTGGCCAATCAGACAGGAGAAACTGAATATTTCCACTTGCGAGATCTTGGGCCCCCATCTCTATCTGTTCATATCTTTTTAGGTTTTCTTCAGGTAATATGCCTGAATCTACTAAGAGCTCTGTAACAAGGTCGTCACTAGTGGTTCCTCCTTCCACTCCTACAAATCCCCGCCCTGCATGGAAATCATCCATAAACATGACGTCCTGTTCACCTATCGCTATGGATTGTGAGATGGATAAATAAGGATCGCTAAATAAGAAGTTTTCCATACGTCCAGGTGTTATTGAGATTCCACCCATTATCATATCTATCTTTTTCGCATCTAACGCTGTAAAAATGTCATCCCAGGGAGTAGGTATGAAATTGACATTGAATTCCATTTCATCTCCGATCCAGCGAATTAAATCAACATCGAATCCTGTTGGTTCCATTCCTTCCCCGTAAACAACGAAAGGGGGGAAATCAGCATCATCCAGACCCACACGATAGGTTACCTCATAGTCTGTCAGACCATTCCTCGCATCATTGTTACTAATATACGAATATACACTGTACACTCCTGCAATCAAAATTACAAAGATAATAAAAAGTGTCACTATTCTGGCGTTGGGTTTAAACACAAGTCATATATTCACTCTATTTTATTTATTCATTTTCTTTTGAGAAAGGCAGTTTTATCTTCAAAAAATATTCATTGGAATTGTGAGTCTGCTTTTCTTTTTCCAATCAATAGCAATAAGATGGTAGCCTTTAAAAAGAACTGTAGTTTTATTTTGCACAGAGCTTATGTTTCCTTTTCAGTTTGCTCTATTGTTACACACCAATCATTGGCATGAATAATATCAACTGCACTTCCTGCAACTTGGTACTCTGACACAACAGTAAATGCCTCATATGGTACTTCAATCTCTTCACCATCAACGATGACTGTTTTAAGTTCTGTTAACGTAGTGATGTTTTGTTCAGAGATGGTCTTCATAAATCCCTTTGCTTTTCCACGTAATGTTGGGCCAATAATGCTAAAGTTAAAGGAGACCGATACTGGAACCTCCGTCAGATGTGCCTCTCCCTGTGTAAAGGTCACTGGTGCGTTGATTGCATTTTCTATATCTCCTCCATCTTCTACTGGAGCAGGTGTATAAACGGTAACATTTCCTAGTGGTGCATTCAATGCAAGCCCTTTGTCGTGTTTGTATCTTCGTACCTCAGCCACAATCGTGGATAGTTGTGAACCAAGTTGTTGTGCATCTGCATCTGTGTATGTAAAATCAGGCCAGCTTTGTGCATGGACTGAGTTTTCATGGATAGGAGTGGCAGCGTCATGGAGATATGAGTACAGTTCTTCTGCAAAGTATGGCATATATGGCGCGAGTAATCTACATATTGTGTCGAGTGTAGTATGAATCGCAACACACGCTCCCTCTCTTGCAGGGCTTTCTCCGTATAACCTCCCTTTTACCAGCTCGATGTAATTATCTGCAAGCACGTCCCAGCAAAATTCCTTAATGGAACGCAGGCCCTTATCAAACTGGCACGCCTCCATTGCGGCAGTTACTTCCTCCACTGTTTTTGAGAGCTGTGTAAGTAGCCAGCGATCAGCAAGCAATAATGGAGCGTGTTTGTCAAAGGGATGCTTTTTGATCTGCATCAGAGCAAAACGTGCAATGTTCCACATCTTTGTCTGGAACCTTCCAGCAGCTGTGATGTCGTTTTTATTATATATGATATCAGATCCAGTTGCTGCGCCGAGCGCCGCCCATTGTCGAAGCGAATCAGCGCCATGTTCTTCGATGATAGTTTCAGGAACAGTAACATTTCCTCTGCTTTTGCTCATCTTGAATCCATCTTCACCAAGTACCATCCCATTTATGAGGATCTGATCCCAGGGTTTTTGTCCTGTCAGAGAGACAGAGCGCAAAATGGTGTAAAATGCCCATGTTCTGATGATATCATGCCCTTGTGGACGGATTTGAGCTGGGAAATACGATTTTTCTCCTGTGTCATTGTAGTTTGTAACATGCAGGACTGAGATAGAAGAATCCATCCATGTATCAAGCACATCAGACTCTCCTGTAAATTCCTTTGATCCACAGGCACATGATACAGGCGGCGTATCGGCTATCGGGTCTACTGGGAGCCACGCAGGATCAGCAATAAGTGGCTTTTGGCATGTTTTGCAGAGCCAGACCGGAATGGGCGTTGCAAAAATTCTCTGTCTTGAGATACACCAGTCCCATTCCATCTGTGAGATCCAGTTCTCCATACGGAGGAACATGTGCTCTGGGTACCATGAGATCTCCTTCGCTGCTGTGAGTGATGCTTCTTTTGGGATTTTAGCAAACCATTGGTGCTCGGAGAGGATCTCGATTGGTGTTTTACATCTCCAGCAAGTTCCAACTCGCTGTTCTAGAGGTTCTTGTTTATGTAAGATCCCTCGTGTTTTCATTTCCTCGATGATTGCATCCCTGCATTCGGTAGTTGTCATACCTTCATATGGCCCTGCAAGTGCGGTCATATGTCCTGTTTTATCGATAGCTTTTCGAAGAGGGAGATGGTGTATCTTCCACCAGATGACATCCTGGCGATCTCCAAATGTACAGATCATGACTGCACCAGATCCAAATGATGGATCAACAGCTTCATCAAAAATGACTGGAACCTGATATTCAAAAATTGGAACTGTTAGTTTTTTGTTCTTCCAGGAGGTGTATCGTTCGTCTTCTGGGTGTACTGCAACGGCAACGCATGCCAAAAGCAGCTCTGGCCGTGAGGTTGCGATCTCCAGGCCATCAAAATCAAAGAAATTCAGTTTTGTGGTTCGTTCTTCATAGCTCACTTCTGCAATTGCAATTGCAGTTTCACAGCGTGGACAGAAGTTCACTGGATGATCACTTTGATAAATCTGTCCGTTATTGTACATTTTGATAAATGATGCCTGTGTTTTTGAGAAATACTCTGGCATCATCGTGATATATTCATGGCTCCAATCGATAGAAAAGCCCATTCTACGCATAGTTTGGCGCATTTTTTCGATATTAGAAAGAGTCAGTTCGTAGCAGAGTTTTCGAAATTCTGCTCGCGGTAGATCATTTTTGGTAATTCCATGTATTTCTTCGACTTTCACTTCAGTAGGAAGCCCGTGACAGTCCCACCCTTGGGGGAACATGACATTATAACCACGCATACGTTTGTATCTGGCAATGAAGTCAATATAACACCAATTGAATGTGTTACCTATATGAAACTCACCAGTTGGGTATGGAGGTGGTGTATCGATAATAAATTGTGGCTTTGAAGTTTCATCTCGGTTAAAATAAACATCTTCATCTTTCCACGTATGCTGCCAATGGGCTTCACTCTCTTTAAAATCATAGTTTTTTGGAAGATCCTGATATGACATTTCTCACTAATATATGCTGTAATACATATTCATATGGTGGGGTGGAGGATTGTGAATTGTAAATCTCTTTCATCTACACCAAATAATCGTCCCGATTGGTTTTCCTTCAACTGCTGCGGTAATTCTTCCTGGTTTATGTGCATTCACAACATACACCGCTTTTAGATGTTGTGCATGCACCATCAGCTCTAACATCTTTGGCTCAACACCAAGATCCTCCATATTCATAGCAAGTAATTCTGATGCAGAGATCTCAGGAATAAATTCAGCATCAGGGTATTTTGTGGGATTTTTTGTGTACATTCCATCTACGTTTTTACCGAGAATACAACTCTGTGCTCCAACAACTTCTGCAGCAAGCAATGCTCCTGTATCTGTTCTATGGACTGGAATTTCGTACCCTTTTCCAGAATACTCCAGCAGTCCATATGGAGGTGTTCCAGGCATTACTGGAAGTATTCCAAGATGTACCTTTTTTGGAAGATCTAACAGTTCATCAGAAGCGATCTTTTCACCCTGCCACCTTGATAACAGAATTGACAGCATTGTTGCATTTTGATCGCTTGTTTTCGCCGAGAGCTCAGCAAGCACGCCCGTTGGCATTCCTAAATCAAGCCCGATATCAAGTACATGCCGAGTACGTACCCCTCCACCAGTTACAATAAGAATCTGATACTTGCGTGATAGCTCCCCAATCTCTTCAACAACCGGAAGAACAACTTTGCTTCCGTAATCAATCACTCCATGCCCACCGATCTTTATCACGTGCAGATGAGGAGTCAAACGAATTGATGAGCGATTTTCGTACATGTCTACCGTTCCACGGCGCACAAGGGTTTCCCCTTGTAGGCTGTTTGGTTCGTCAAACCGTTCATATTCAGGAGTTAACATATTTTGGATCTTTGTACTTGAAACATCCGACATAACCAAACTATTGGTTTTTCTCTCCATGTAAACGTCTGCTGCTCATTTTGACCAGGGGGATCTGTATCCATTAGTACCTCTATAGGGATTTGTGAAAGACCACCTTTGGTGTTGGTGTGTACCTCTTATATTATAGTAAATTTGAATTTTATGGGCATTCACGCAATGGTTTCTAAATGACATTCACCCAACAACACCAATATATTTATATCTGTATAGAATGTTTATTTATCAGATCTTGGAGGAGATGAGGTAATGTCTAGACCCCTTGCTATAGCATTAATCTTTTGCATTATTGTTGCAATTGGGATAATAGGCCTGTACAGTAAATTATTACATCCTAGCCATGACGCGAAGGCTGAGGATGCAAACTATGAGACAATGTATCTTATAGGAGTACATGAATTTCCCCCTCTCATCATTTACGAAGATGGATATGAAAATGAACCAACAGGATTCGACCGTGATATGATCCGTTGGATCGGAAATGAAATGGGTTTCGATGTCGAGTTCAGATTGATGGCTTGGAGTGACGTATTTAATGCATTAGATGCCAAGGAGATAGACATGATTCTTGGGGGGCCTTCAATAACACCTGGGCGTCTGGAAAGATTTTTATTTAGTGACCCATATTTATCGATTTCACAATCCGTAGTAATAAGTGAACATGGTACCATGCTCATGGATGATTTTTGGGCAGGGCGCGGAATTGTAGGAGCTGAAGGAGGAACAACCAGTTACGAGATAGTGAAAACCTCCTTAGTAGATACTGGCATACTGCCTGAAGAAAATCTAAAGGATTATCATCCAATAGAAGCTGGTATTCAAGATCTTATTGATGGAGAGATTGACTTTTTGATATCTGACTGGCCAGTTATGGTGCAACTGGCTCAGACATATCCAGTCTATATCATTGGAAGTATTGAGACTGGAGAAGAGTATGGCATTGTTATTCATAAAGACAATAGAAAACTTCAAGAAACCATAAACACTGGCATGGATCGATTAACAGCATCTCTTGACTGGGATGCAATGAAACAGAGATATTTATTAGATTATTAGTATGCATCAAATATCATATGTGATGTTACATTAGTGCATACATTTGTGATTATAAAGACACTATCTTATTTTCATCACTGCATTCATTTGACTGGATTCGTAAGTAATAAATCCAAAAGTTATATTGCTAATTATTGCTTATTTATCAGCATCCACATGCTGCTTTATGACTATGGCATTCCTATCTTTACAATACGCTTAACAGCTCTTATCATTTAATTAGAGAGTATTAGAGGATATTCATGATTGAGACAGATAATACGATACGGGTTCTATTCATTGATGATAACCCTGATTTGCTTAGTGCAGTCAGCGATTATCTCACCTTAATGTGTCAGATGGGTGTAACTCCAGTCCAGGACGTGCAAGCTGTTCTTGAGCATGAATGGCTTGATTATGATTGTATTATCCTTGATTATGATATGCCCGATATAAATGGGATTGAAGTCCTCAAGAAAATACGTACTATTGCTCCATCTGTTGGTGTTATTGTTTTTACTGGAAAAAGTCATGAGGAAGTCGTCATAGAAGCATTAAATAATGGAGCTGATTATTATCTCAGAAAGGGACAGAATGCGCATGTCTTTACAGAACTTGTTCATTATATCGTGCAAAGCTCTCGCCGATATCGGGCAGAAAAAGAATCGTTCGTAAGTCAGGCTCTGTATCATTTGGTTATCGAGCTGCAAAGTGAATTTGTGTGCACTTTCAAGAGAGATGGCACGATTTCTTTCGCAAATGATGCGTATTGTTCATATCTTAACACATCAGCAAATAACCTTATTGGGACAAATTTCTTTTCTATTGTCAGGGATAATGGAACTCTGCAAGAGATCATCCAGCGATTATTACGCAAGTCTGACTCTCACCATTTCACTCGTCCTCTTGATATCTCTTCTGCAGTACAAAGAGAATCTATTGTTGTGTCTACACATTGTGATGATGTGAAACGCAGTGAACATTGGACTTTTTGCTCTATTTTTGACGCACAGTATGGGGGGTTCCCCAAGAGTAGGGCTCATCTTTCTGGTGGTGACATTCTTGCAATTGGACATGATATCACTGAAGAGCAGGAACGAACTGCACAACATATTGGTATGTGTGAGCTTGGGAATGCACTATCTGATGTCTCATCTAATGATTATGCAATAAATCTCTGTGTAAACTCCATTCTCTCTCTCTTTCCCATAGACGCCGTAGCTGTTTGCATCAAAAATCTGGAGACAAGTTCGCTTTATTGTGCACAGAGTAAAGGAACAGGGTATCGTTCTCTTGAGCGGTTTGCAGATCGGTGGTATAAACAAGAAGGTGCTCGAAAGATCTTGTCTGGAGAAATATGTCATTATCGTGAATTGCGACAGAAACACGCAATGAGTTTTTTTTCACAAATTACTATTCTGCCAATTCATCACCACCGGAACATTGAAGGATGGATAGCAATTGGGATCCACGCGGATACTCCTCTTCTCCCGTATTCACTTGAACTGTTACAGGGCATTACTCTCCAGCTAAGCAATGCCCTCATGCGAATCTATGCTGAGGGCCAAGTGCGTGATGCTCTGAGCGAAAGTGAAGGAAGATATATGCAGCTCTCTGATGGTTCACCCGATGCAATTGCTATCATTACAGGCACCGAAGTTTCCTATCTAAATCCACGGGCTCTTATTCTTTTTGGTACGAGCTCGATTCATGATTTCCTACGCTATCCGTTTATGTCATATGTTCATCCTGACTCTGTTGAAGATATTCAGAGGCTTATAAACCCAGAAGCGACTGAAAATCGCTCTTCCTTATCTGCTGAAGCTACCTTTCTCAATCAAGAAGGAAATCAGATTGACACTCAGCTTACTGCCATCCCAATTTTCCACAGTGGCAAATCATCTGTGTTATTCATTATTCGGGATATTACCAAAGAAAAAGCTCAGACATTTGCATTGCTCAGAAGCGAGCGACGATTTCGAGATATGATGAATTTTCTTCCTGAACCTGCTTTTGAAGCAAATGCAGCAGGTGATGTCATATTTCTCAACAAAAGTGGCATTCAATTTTTGCTTGGAAAGAGCAAACTTCCTCGTTGCTTTTCTATCAGGGATTTCATCGTAGATAGAGGCAGTAATGAGATTTCGTGTGATATCAAACATAATTCTTACATCACCTCTAACAGCTCTGCAAGCGATAAAGAAACATTTGACGCAATGGTCAGACATGTGCTTACTGACGGTAAGGCACGGTTTGGAGAGTTTGTCATGCTGAGGGCAGAACCAACAGGCTTTGGAAGGGATGAAGCTGTTGTTGATGGACTTGCAGATGTTATCATTTCCATTGCTGGGGTTTTAGAAGATGAACAATGGGTTGGTATTCGTGGTGTCATTCATGATATTACAACGATGAAAATCTATCAGCAGCAGCTGGTTGAATCACTTGAAGAGAAAACAGTGCTGTTTCGAGAAGTTCATCATCGTGTAAAAAACAATATGCAAATTATTTCAAGTCTCATGCAATTACAGTCAGAATATGTAACTGATGAGACTGCACTTGCATCTTTTCAAGAATGTGAAAATCGAATCGCTTCGATGGCATTAGTTCATGAGACATTGTACAGTTCGGAGTCACTTGCAGGTATTTTGTTTCAGCACTATCTTGAAACACTTGCAGAAGAAGTTGTGCAAAGCTTTAGTACAACAGCAGATATTGATATTAAGATTAGCGCCGGAACGTATCGATTGTCCCTTAATGCAGCTATCCCTGTTGGGCTTATTGTCAATGAGTTGATGATGAACTCATTCAAGCATGCATTTTCTGGAAAAGTTCATGGCTTGATCAGCATATCACTTACAGAAGAAGAATCATTGGATCCAACACTTCGGCGGTTTCGATTACAATATGGGGATGATGGCTGCGGGCTTCCTGCGGATCTTAATTTGAGGACTTCAAATACTTTTGGAATGCGTTTAATTCGCATGTTAAGTAAACAATTATCTAATTCTGTAACAATTATTCCTGATCTGCTGCCTGGAAAGACAGGAGCTGCATTTGAACTTATATTCTCTGACTATTGCGTGGAGTTGAAGGATTCATTTGACTTGAATGTATGAAACACAACATACATTTACATAATACTTAAGTGATGTATCATGATTGATATTTTTGTTGTTGAAGATGAAACGATTGTTGCTGAAGCAATTATGTCTAAGCTGAGGAAAGCTGGATACAATATCGTTGGATCTGCAGATCGCGGAAAAGAAGCGATAAAGGAAGTAGGTAAATTGCATCCTGATATCGTGCTTATGGATATCAATCTTGCTGGGGAGATGGATGGTATTGACGCAGCTGTTGTGATTTATGAAACTCATCGTATTCCTGTTATTTTTTTAACAGCCTACGCAGATGTTCAAACGTTGGAACGAGCCAAACAAGCAAGCCCGTTTGGTTACCTTATCAAACCATTTCGAGAGCGAGATATGCGAGTTACGATTGAGATGGCTCTCATGCGGTTTCGTCTTGAAGATGATTTGGAAGCAACAAATCGAGAATTAGATTCATTTAGTTATTCTGTATCTCATGATCTTCGTTCTCCTCTCATCATGATTGAGGGGTTTTCACGTGTTTTACTAGAGGATCACTTTGATTCATTGGATGAGGATGGGAAAGAGTGTGTGCTTCGCATTCGTGAAGCAGTAGAGCATATGGATCACCTCATTCACGACTTTTTAAAGTTAGCACGTATAAGCAAAGATCAGCTTGATGTTGTTCCGGTTTCCCTTTCTGATATTGCTGAAAAAATATTGAAAAAATATGCTTTAGCAGAGCCTGAACGATGTGTAACATGGGAAATTGCTCCTAATCTGAATGCAGTAGGTGATCCTCATTTTCTTGAGATCTGCCTTGAAAATCTGCTGGGCAATGCATGGAAGTATACCATGAAAAAGGAACATGTCTATATCGAGTTTAATTCCCTCGTTCACGGCCTTCAAACGGTTTATTTTATTCGAGATAATGGAGCTGGCTTTTCTATGGACAAAACAGAGCACGTTTTCACTCCTCTTCAACGACTGCATGATCAAGATGAGTTTCCAGGTACTGGACTCGGTCTCTCAATAGTGCAACGCATCATACGCTGTCATGGAGGTAAGATCTGGTTTGAAGCAGAGGTCGATAAAGGAGCGACGTTTTATTTTACTCTTCCAACTCCTTCTTTATGCAGGGAATATATATGAAGAAGATCCATTATAACATGTATATTGGATATTGTTATTTATGCCTAGAATTTTAATAGTCGATGATAATGATTTTGATAGGAATCTCCTTCATACAACCCTGTCATCATTGGGGTATGATGTAATAGGAACCGCTTCAAATGGACGGGAAGGGATTGAGAAGTTCTTAGAACTTAAACCTGATCTCGTCATGACCGATTTAATTATGCCGGAGATGAACGGAATTGAAACTCTTCGCGAAATAAAAAGTCATGATCCAGATGCTAAAGTAATGATCTGTTCTACAGCAGATCAGGAAGCCATGATTTCCCTTGCAAAACGAAATGGTGCGAGAGGTTACATAGTGAAACCATATCAGACGGAATCATTGCTGACGGCAGTGAAAAAAGTCGTGGGGGAACCATAGACAATGCACAATTGTAGATGGATTTTCATTGTTACCATCGCTATCGCTGCAATACTTTACGCTATACCTGTATCTTCTGATGAAGTAGCAGCACTGTGCCAATCTTCCGCTACTGGTGAGTGGGAGCCGTGCCCTCCAGAGTCTGCATCATCGCCCCCTTCCGCAACACATCTGTATAAAACAGATTATAAATACGGTTCTTTGGTTTTTGGCGAATCTATGATATATCCTTTTGCTGTATCTGGAGAAAGAACATATCTCGAATGGATTGTACTCTCTATTAATTGCACATCGAACGAGCCGCCAGTGACTATGATAGAGGTTGGTACTGATGGTTTTTTGCCATGTACCACTAAATATAACCTTTATATCTATCAAGACTGCGATCCATCTGTATTGCCATGTATTCCTTCTTTTTCGAGCATAGGAAGTGTAAATGCGTATATTGGAATATCGTCTCCACAGACTGGCTCAATGTACTATGCTGAGGTCGAGGCAATATCTGGTTCTGGCCAATATAATCTCATTACTCGAAGCTATACCACAGAATCTTCCATTATCATGACTGAAGATGATACGGAACCGCTTGAATCCTGAAAAGTTTGAACTTTTCATTTTTCACTCCATATTTCCCTATTTTAAAGATATTTTCTGATAATTGCGTCATTTGTAGGTGTGCTCGAACATGTATTTATGGTTATAGTTACACAGTACATTTATGCTAAATAGAATATTGCGCACGAGTTTATGTGTGTGCATCTGTATCCTATGCGTTGTTGGATGTGCTTTGGCAGCATCAGGAACTGCATGGACAAAGTCTTTTTCCCTGCAGCAAGGACAAGCAGCAATTCATCAGGTTCAGGTAGATAACTTTGCTTTGTTTGATTTGACTTCTCCACGAGGTGCACAGTTCGAACTATATGCCATGCAAGTCGCAACTGCTGGCGTGCAAAGTTGTCCATCTGAAGCTGCTATCAGACGTCAGGCTTCTTATAGCACCCAAAACAATTTTGTATTGCCCAAAGGGCAGTGGTGCGTTGCAGTATATGCCTTGCAGGGCAGTGGAACATATCATCTAGAAGCTTCATCTGTTTCATCACCTAGCCCAATACCTCCTACAATAAAACCTGTCCCGATTCCAACAGCACCATCTCCTCACCCTGAAATTCCATATAAAGTGAGCATTCATAAAGCCGTGATATCACCGTCTCATCCCAATGTCCATCCATACCTCGTATCCGGAGAACGAACATACCTCGAATGGATCTTAGAGCCGTCAGATTGTACAACCTCAATCGATATTCCTGTAGTCATGATGTCAACGGAAGCTGTCAGTGAGATGCAATCTGCTGTTTGCTCTTTGAATCTGGATGTCTATGTCTACAAGGATTGTGATCCACGATCTGGCCAATGCACTCCAATTGCATTTGATGATTCTCCCAGTCCCTATGCATATGTTGGAATCTCTTATCCTCAGAACAAATCCAGGTATTATGTACTGGTTCGAAGTGTTGAGGGGTCTGGATCATACACATTAACATCACGAAGTTATGTCCAAAGCGATGAACAACCAGTTGTCATGATGGCTACAAAATGAGGGTATAAAATTTTCTCTCACATACTCGCCAACCAGCTCGTGAATATAGTACCTTTGTTGAAAAATCAAACCTTTCTTTTTTGCAATAATAATATATAAAACATCCCATAAATGTGTCAAATGAAAATATATATATAGATACCATACCAACAAAGTAGTGCATTAGCCCAGATAGTGTAGTGGCCTATCATGTCGGCCTGTCACGCCGACGACTCGGATTCGAATTCCGATCTGGGCGTTATTCTGTTTGTTTATTTTTCTTTTGTAGCGTTCGTTCGTTCCCCTTCTCTAATATTCTTGTTTTTTTCGAATGTTCTGCTTTTTTTCGTTTGTAGTATGTAAGAGGATGATTTATAGTTGCACAGAGTGTATCGGCATGCACACATAATCCATGTGTTTTCATTGTAGCGCACATAGGAGATGTGTAATCAGTTCCACTTCCACCGTCTCCTGAGATATGATGTACCTGATATGATGTGCGTTCGAGATCGAATCCTGGGGCATGTCCATACAGTTCTATTATTGAGATTGGATCCATGCCTATATTGTGCAGAAATGATGTTCCTGCAAATCGAGCCATATGCGAAAGATATTCTCCTCGTGTGAGGCGCAAAAGCAGATCAGATATGCATGGAGGATATGCTGAGTCATCAATTGGCCCGAATTCTTCAAACATTCGCTCCTGGTAGATCTCTTTTATTTCACTCAGTGATGGAACTAATATTGAGCAGATTTCTTCTGGTATTCGCAGTGGCAACTGATCACGAAGGATGCTCGCCAGCCTCTCACGCATTAACTCAAAAAATTCATCTTGTTTGACAAATACCTGCCCGGATACAACGTGTCGGTTGACTAGTCGCCAATGAGGATCAGATACAGATGCAGTAATAGATACATATTGGGGAACAGGTACTACTTTTGATCTGTATTCCATACCAAATTGCTGTGAGATATATTGTACAAGCTCTGTTCGTTCCGTCTGGATATGGTGATAAAAAAGCCATGCCTGATACACGCAAAATCGTTCAATCATGCTTCTATCCCCATGGCATGATAATAAAATCCGTGCAATGGCATATCCTGCAATGAAAACACGATTTCCTGTATTATCATGAGGATAATCTGGAACATTGACATCAGTTCCTGCGTTTTTTCTAAAGAAAAGTGAAGCTTCAATCGATGAAATGGCAGATCGTAAAGCAAGTTCACCTTGTTTTGAAGTTAAAAATATGTGGATGGATGCAGCATAATCTTTGATATACTGCTGTGCTTCTTTTAAAAATGGATATTTTACAAGATCTCGTCCTTCAAGGACTATTCGCATGATCTCTCCTCACCATGGCGTGGCTGTTACATGTAACTAATGCCTATTTGCCAGCTTCTATTCTTGGTGCAATCAGGTAATCGATATACCCTTTTCCATTTGCGATACTGAATGAAAAGCGAGCAGGGTGGTTAATGCCAAGGCTAATCGTTACCTCATTTCCACTCATTACCTTTCCCATATCTTTCAGATAATCAATAGAAAAAAGAGATTTTGCTTCAATATAGTTGCAGGATATGATATCATCGCCATTAAACTCGCGTCTGATATGATCAGTGTCACCCTCTGCATTTGTATAGAACAACTTTTCTACAGGATCGATAACAAACCAAATCTTATCTGAAACTACTGATGCTGCTTTTATCGTAGAGTAAATATCGTTACCAGATAGTGTAACCTGTCCTGGAAGTTCAATACTTGGAGTATTTGGATCCTTTTTCAATGTATTTGTGTCCAGAAGAGCAATTGAGTATTTATATCCTTCAAATGTCAGATCAATCTTATTTGAGCCATCAGGATAATTGAGTGTTACATTACTTGCTTTTCCAAGCATTGAGAAGATATTCTTAAGTTTTGCAATATCAAGTCCAATTTCTCCTTCTGATGCGGAGAGTTCTAAGAATGCATCACGCGCAAGGCGAAGATTAATCATTGCGACATTTGCTGTATCAACTGCACTGGTGTGTATTTCATTCTCACTATAATGGAGCCTGCATTCAGTTACCAATGCTGAAATGGCGTCTATTGTCGTCCTAAGAATATCTGCTTCAATGGTTCCTTTAAACATTCTGCCTCCGTACTATGCAATGATTAGATCTAACTGTAATAATAGTGTTTGAGTTTATAATGGTTATTAGCATATCTGTACTAATCACCTGTAACAGTCATATACTCAGATGTATAACTACTAAGTAGTACAATTAAGTCAGCCAGTACTGTTTACAGTTTTCATATGTTTACTATAATTTGTATATATCACAACCCATACATGTTGCAATAATCTCCTTGTATGAGCATCTGCTGAGTACCATCAGTTATACATATTTAATGTGTGCTTATTGATGAACTGCTACGTTTCGTTCCTTTCGATATACTGATAGACGTGCTTTAATAGATAGAAGAGGTTAGAATTCAAATGGGCTCCCAATGGACAAAAGATAAAGTGTACATAAAGGCAATGCGCGAGGGATATCGTTCTCGCGCTGCTTATAAGCTAAAAGAAATTCTCTCAAAATATCCTGTTCTCTGGGAGTCTGATAATGTTGTAGATCTTGGATGTGCTCCAGGAAGCTGGCTCCAAGTTCTTCGTGAAGAAGTGAGTGGAGCTATTATTGGCATTGATTTGAATTATGTAGCTCCAGTAGAAGATGTCACAACTATTGTTGGTTCATTTACTGATCCAGTTGTTATTGCCAAAGTTCAGGAAAAGATGCCTGTTGTTAATGTGATAGTTTCTGATGCTTCGCCAAAGTTATCTGGTCAGAAGTCATATGATCAGGCTGTTGCTATTGGATTGAATGAAGATGCTCTTTCATTTGCAATTGAAGTCTTGAAGCCCGGCGGCAATATGATCATGAAATCCTTTGAAGGAGAAGATTTTCCATATCTGCTTCATAAAATGAGAAAGCAGTTTTTCTCAGTAAAACCATATAAAACACGAGCATCTCGCAAGGGAAGCACAGAGATCTATATTATTGCCAAAAAATTTAAAGGAAAAGACTATGAGGAGGAGGAGTGGGGGGAGGAATGGTAGAATACGATTCATATGATCGCCCGATAACAAATCTACGTATTAGTATCAATTCGAACTGCAATCTTTCCTGCATCTATTGTCATCGTGAAGGTGAGGGGCTTGAATCTGAGTCAGAGTGCTTTGGAAAGGAAATGCGATCGATCGCATTTGATGATGTCAAAGCACTTATCGAAGTCGCTCCGAGGCTAGGCATCCGTAGCCTTAAATTTACTGGCGGAGAGCCTCTTCTTCGTTCTGATTTCATTGATATGGTTAGATTGGTTCCCCCAGCCATTGAGTGTTCTGTAACTACAAATGGAATTTTACTGTCTGATCTTGCATTTGATCTTAAAGAAGCCGGCCTTTCTCGTGTTAATATCAGCATTGATAGCTTGAATCGAGAGAATTATGTTACAATAACTGGGCGGGACTTGCTTGATCACGTTATTGAAGGGATTGAAGCAGCTTTAGCAGCGGACTTAACACCTGTAAAACTGAATTTTGTGCTGTTAAAAGGGTATAATGAGGATGAAATAGATGATTTCATCTCCTTTGTTGCAGAGCGCCGTGCCAGAGGTCAACTTCTGATCTTGCAGGTTATTGAGCTGATGAACTTCAATAATATTCCTTATCATGCAGATGTAACTGCACTTGAAGAATGGATTGCACAGGGAGCACATAAGGTGATGCAGCGGCGTATGCATGGCAGAAGGAAATATCTTTATCATGGAGCTGAGATAGAATTCGTTCGTCCTGTGCACAATACTGAATTTTGTGCATCCTGCACTCGTCTTCGCGTTACATCAGATGGAAAATTAAAACCCTGTCTGCTTCGTGCTGATAATCTGGTTCCGATTGATGGAGCACGGGGTGATGCACTTATTGAGAAAATTCGTGAAGCAACTGGTTATCGTGCTCCGTTCTATTCATGAAGTTTTTCTATTCTATCTTTTTTTAATGCATACCTATTGAGTCAATATTATTGCATTCATTTACAAGAAATGATACATGTATATGGACATAGCTTAAGATCATTGTTAGGAGGAGTGAAAATGTCATTTCTAGAATGCATTGAAACTCAAATGATTAGTGAAATATTGCCCAAATCACAAAAAGACCTAATATATTGTTGCAAAATGTGGTTTTAATTTGGGTTTGAATCAAACTTGACACCTAAACAGTGGACATGTGGTTAATATGAAAAAATTTGCTTTTTGTTATATGCCTGTGTAAACAGAGATACTTCTAGAACCTACCGTTTGAGCAAGGAATTAATTTCATTACTTAATAAAAATAACGATTTTACTATCAGCGAAGTGGTGCTGGAAGAAGAAAACATTCAACCTTTAACTTCAGAAACATTGAATCAAAGGATTGAATTACAAGGAAAGGAGGATTTTTCAAGCGAGGTATTCCGGTATGCCCGTCAATTGAGAGATGCAGATTGCATTGTAATCACTGCACCTCACTGGGACTGTGGTTTTCCTGCAATTCTGAAGATTTATCTTGAGGCAGTCACCATAACAGGCATCGTGTTCAAGTATGGAGAAGATGGAATGGTGGCTGGACTCTGCAAAGCAGAAAAGATGTACTATGTAACCACCCGTGGGGGTTATATTGGCGATGAAAAGGATTTAGGATATGCTACAGTGGTAGCACTTGGCAATTATTATGGCGTTCAGACAATCAAATGTATCAGTGCAGATGGGCTTAATGTTCTGCCAAATGATCCGGAGGTCATATTACATGCGGCTATCGCAGATTTACCAAGTAAAATATAGAAATAGAGAAGAATCATGGTATATGTTTAGGAAAAAGAACATGGAGACGGTTATCAGCTTTGATGGCAGCGTTTATCTCTCTCTTTCTTTTTACAGTTGTTTCTGTTTCTTCCATATCCCATTCCAAAACAATCCAATTTTTTCAGATTTGATTCTTATCTAGCAAAATGCATGGATGTTGTGCCATGGGTGAATGGAATCGTTTTTAATAAATATCTGTCCTTCTGTGGATCCATTCCAATTGTGCATTGTAAATTGTCACAACACTCCTTTTGTACTTGGTATTCGTTCATCTATAATCTGTACTGCACGAGACAGTGCTATTCCACATGCTTTAAACAAAGCCTCTACTTTGTGGTGTTCATTTTCTCCATATGCAGACATGTGCATCGTAATACGTGCATTCGCTGAGAAACTCTCAAAAAAGTGACGGATTAAAGATGGTTCAATACTGCCTTCAAGAGCATGGA
>Ga0209737_10000728_pt1 | contig 25432 bp, 15 predicted proteins | sample TergutCu122P3_FD_187284 | JGI IMG/M metagenome (GOLD analysis project Ga0209737, IMG submission 187284) | Cubitermes ugandensis P3 segment gut microbial communities from Kakamega Forest, Kenya - Cu122 P3 (SPAdes) (version 2) | ecosystem: Host-associated > Arthropoda: Insects > Digestive system... | reverse complement strand
ACCCCGCCCCTACAAAACCACGCCTTCGCGTGAGACCAAAACGTCGCGGTTCGCTACGCTCACCACGACCTATGAATTTTGCGGTTAATTTTTCTGGATTGCTTCGCTTCGCTCGCAATGACGCATTTCTGATACCTGATACCTGACCTCTGATCCCTGATCACATATTCGCAATCATCCGCTCACCGAATCCCGAGCACGATACTTTCTGGGCGTCCGGCATCAGGCGAGCGAAGTCCACGGTGACGGTTTTGGCGAGGATGGTTTTTTCCATCGCTGCGATGATCACGTCTGCCGCCATCGTCCAGCCGATGTGACGCAACATCATTTCCGCCGACAGGATTTCGGAGCCGGGGTTCATCGTATCGGTTCCGGCGAATTTCGGCGCTGTTCCGTGCGTCGCTTCAAACACCGCCACGGAGTCGGACAAATTGGCGCCCGGCGCGATGCCGATACCGCCGACTTGCGCCGCCAGCGCATCGGAGATGTAATCGCCGTTCAGGTTTAGCGTTGCGATCACATCGAAATCTTCCGGCACCAGCAGAATTTGTTGAAGGAAATTGTCGGTGATCGCGTCTTTGATCACGATTTCGCGGCCGGTTTTCGGGTTCTTGACCAGAGACCAGGGGCCGTCACCGATCGGTTGTGCGCCGAATTCGCGTTGCGCCAGCGCATAACCCCAATCGCGGAACGCGCCTTCGGTGTATTTCATGATGTTGCCTTTATGCACCAGCGTGACCGAGCGCCGGTCGTGGTCGATCGCGTATTGCACGGCGCGACGCACCAGCCGTTCGGCGCCCTCGCGGGAAACGGGTTTGACGCCGATGCCGGAGGTTTGCGGAAAACGAATCTTGGTCACGCCCATTTCGTTGGTCAGATAGGAAATCAGCTTTTTCGCTTCCGGCGATTCGGCCGGCCATTCGATGCCGGCGTAAATGTCCTCGGCGTTCTCGCGGAAGATCACCATATCGACTTTTTCCGGCGCTTTGACAGGACTCGGCACACCGTTGAAGTAGCGCACCGGCCGCAGGCACAGGTAAAGATCGAGCGTTTGCCGCATCGCCACGTTGAGCGAGCGGATGCCGCCGCCGACCGGCGTGGTCAACGGCCCTTTGATCGAAACCGCAAATTCTTTCAGCGCCTGCATGGTTTCATCCGGCAACCAGGTTTGCGAATCGTAAACGCGCGTCGCTTTTTCACCGGCATAGACTTCCATCCAGTGCAGTTTGCGTTTGCCGCCGTAGGCTTTCGCCACCGCCGCATCGACAACTTTGATCATCACCGGCGTGATGTCGGCGCCGATGCCATCGCCTTCGATGAACGGGATAATGGGATGGTCGGGCACGTTGAGCGTGCCGTCCGGGTTGACCGTTATGGAAGCGCCGCTCTTCGGCACCTGAATGTGTTGGTACGTCATCTTGAACTCTCCATCGATAAGTGAAACGAAAACACAACAAAACACGCGCCGGCCTGAAAAGATTTCCCGCGACCGCTGCAAACGGGTATTATTCTCTCACGTTTGTTTCCAGTAGAATCCCTATTCGTGGCACGGCTATTCCGCTTACTGCGCTTCCACAAACCCTACGGTGTGCAGTGTCAATTCACCGGCGACGGCGCGCGCCCGACGCTGGCGGACTTTATCGATGTCCCCGGCGTTTACCCTGCCGGACGGCTCGATGCCGACAGCGAGGGGCTGCTGCTCCTCACCGACCAGGGCTCCTGGCAGGCGCAGATCGCCGATCCCCGGCATCGCCTCGTCAAAACCTACTGGGCGCAGGTCGAAGGCCTCCCGGACGATGAGGCGCTGCGCTGTCTGGCGCGCGGTGTCGCGCTGCGCGACGGGATGACCCGCCCCGCCAAAGTCCGCCGGATCGACGAACCGCCGAATCTGTGGCCGCGCGTCCCGCCGATCCGCTTTCGCGCCGCGATCCCGACCACTTGGCTGGAACTGCAACTGACCGAGGGCAAAAACCGCCAGGTGCGCCGGATGACCGCCGCCGTCGGCCATCCGACCTTGCGGCTCATCCGTGCCCGCATCGGCCCCTGGACGCTCGAAGGGCTTGCCCCCGGACAATGGCAGTTCGTTGACAACCCAACGGACATGCTATCATTGCCCGCTATGACCCCTACCGTAGCCACCCCTGTGTCGCGCACACGTTCCAGACGTTCATGATCCGTCAATTCATCTCCCGTCTTTTGCCACAGCGGTTCAAAAAAGCGCCGCGTATCTATGACGCGACGCAGCACAACATCCGCGCCGACGCGATCGACGAAGCGGCGTTGATCGTCGTGCGTCGCCTGCACAGCGCCGGGTTTCAGGCGTTCATCGTCGGCGGCGCCGTGCGCGATCTGATGCTTGGTCGTCGCCCGAAAGATTTTGACATCGCCACCGACGCCACGCCGGAAGAAATTAAACCGCTGTTTCGCCGCGCCTTCATCATCGGGCGGCGTTTTCGGCTGGTTCATGTTCACACCGGTCACGACGTGATCGAAGTTTCGACTTTCCGCTCCTCTCAGACCGACGAGGACGCCACCGACGAACACGGTCGTTTGCTTTCCGACAACGTTTACGGCACGCAAGCCCAGGATGCGCTGCGCCGGGACTTCACCATCAACGCGCTCTACTTCGATCCCGAAACCGAAGAAATCTGGGATTACGTCGGCGGCGTCAACGATGTGCGGGCGCACCGCCTCAAACTGATCGGCCCACCGGTGACCCGTTACCGCGAAGACCCGGTGCGGATGCTGCGCGCTGTGCGGCTGGCCGCCAAACTCGGCTTGACGCTGGCGCCGACATCGGAAGCGCCGCTGATCAAACTTGCCTCCCTGATGCGCAATATTCCGCCCGCGCGGCTGTTTGAAGAAACGCAAAAACTGCTGCTCTCCGGCAACGCCCAGGAAACCGTCGCGCAAGTGCGCCGCTACCAATTGTTGCCGTCGTTCGATGCGTTGCTCGACACACCGACGGCAGAACGTTTCGCCGGTATCGCGCTGGCGCACACCGACGCGCGTCTGAAAATCGGCAAAACCGTGTCACCGGCCTACCTCTTCGCGGCGCTCCTGTGGCCTGCGCTGATACGCGAGCGCGACGCCCGCCTCGAAGCCGGCATGAAACCCGCGCCGGCGTTTCTCGCCGCGATGGACACCACGCTGGAAGAACACGCCAAAATGCTTGCCGTGCCGCGCCGTTTCCAGGGCATCATCCGTGAAATCTGGGGCTTGCAACCACGCTTTGAACAACGGCAGGGGCAGCGTCCTTTCCGTCTGCTCGAACAACCGCGTTTTCGCGCTGCCTATGATTTCCTGTGCATGCGCGCCGAAAACCGGGAAGTGCTGCGTGAGTTGAGCACGTGGTGGGAAAAATTTCAGAAGGCCGACGACGATACCCGCAAAGCCATGCTGGCGACCGCGCCCAAACCGGAAGCCGGTTCCGGCTCGCGGCCACGGCGGCGGCGCAAAAAGAGCCAGAGCGCTAACGTCGCAACTTCTGCCTAGAGCGGATTTTTTGTTTGGCGCATTTTCTGCTTAGCCATGCACAGCGCAAATAAAAGCGAAATGAGTGAATTTTCCTGGATCCCCGCTTTCGCGGGGATGACGCCGGAGAAGGTCGCGTTTTCCCCGTCATTCCCGCGAAGGCGGAAATCCAAATGTGGTCAATTAAACCGAAACCGCTCTAAGTGGTTATCTTCCCGTGAAAAAGCACTGCGTTTTGCCCCCTTTTGAAAGGGGGTGTCCGTCGAAGACGGACGGGGGTTTGTCTCAGCGCCCCTCTCCCCTTGCGGAAGAGAGAAAAAAACGCCTTCCCCCGCTTGCGGTAGAAGGCTGGGATGAAGGCGTAGGCTGGCGATGAGCGAAGCGAATCCCAGCATCACGCGAAGCCGCGAATCCGTGAAGAAAAACCTCCCCTCTCCCCTTGCGGGAGAGGGGTCGGGGGAGAGGGGTAAACCAAACCCCCATCCCAACCCTCCCCTTGAAGGGGAGGGCTTTCAGCCGCCCCCCTCTCCCCTTGCGGGAGAGGGGTCGGGGGAGAGGGGTAAACCAAACCCCCATCCCCACCCCAACCCTCCCCTTGCGGGAGAGGGCTTTCAGCCGCCCCCCTCTCCCCTTGCGGGAGAGGGGTCGAGGGAGAGGGGTAAACCAAACCCCCATCCCAACCCTCCCCTTGAAGGGGAGGGCTTTCAACCCCCGATCCGCGCCTACATCGGTCTCGGCAGCAACTACGGCGATTCGCGTCGCCATCTCGAACGCGCGATAGCGCAACTTGCCGCATTGCCGAAAACGCAACAAATCTCACAGGCGCGCTTCTATCGCACCGCGCCGCAAGGCGTCACCCGCCGGCAACCGCCCTACCTCAACACCGTCGTCGCGCTCGACACCCTGCTGTCCGTCGGCGAATTGTTCGCCGCGTTGCGCCGCATCGAACGCGAACATCGACGCGCACGACCTTACCCGAACGCGCCGCGCACACTGGACATCGATCTTTTGCTCTACGGCAACCGGATCAGCCGCAGCCGCCGCATCACCCTGCCCCATCCGCGTCTGCACCTGCGACCGTTTGCGCTGATTCCGCTGCTCGATCTCGAGAATGCGCTGATTCCCGGCAAAGGCCGCGCCGGGGCAGCGATCAGGTATCAGAGGTCAGCGGTCAAAAATCAGTGCGTAGCCCGGATAAGCGAAGCGCCATCCGGGAGTCAGAAATCAGAGGTCAGAAAAGCCCCCTTTTCAAAGGGGGTGGCCGCCGAAGGCGGACGGGGGTTTGTTGAAAACAATTAACCGCAAAGAAACGCAAAGAACGCAAAGAAAATTTCTCACGCGAAGCCGCGAAGCCGCGAAGGAACGAAGCTCCCTCCCCTTCAAGGCATAGGTATCTACACAAGTATGGGAGTAGCCCCGAAGGGGCGTGATATGAGTAACCGTCGGTGGAGCGAGCATCGCGAGCGAAACCGGCGGAAAGCGAACATCCAACACTCCCCCAGCCCTGCAAGGTCTGAATAATATCTGTTCAGCCCTTGCAGGGCTGGACGATGGTGCTGTCCGTCTCCGCCGGTTCCGCGCTCACTGCGTTCGCGCTCCACCGACGGTTACTCACGTGACGCGCCTGCGGCGCTTCTTGGAATGTGAGAGAAAATCAGTGCGTAGCCCGGATAAGCGAAGCGCCATCCGGGAGTCAGAAATCAGAGGTCAGAAAAGCCCCCTTTTCAAAGGGGGTGGCCGCCGAAGGCGGACGGGGGTTTGTTGAAAACAATTAACCGCAAAGAAACGCAAAGAACGCAAAGAAAATTTCTCACGCGAAGCCGCGAAGCCGCGAAGGAACGAAGCTCCCTCCCCTTCAAGGCATAGGTATCTACACAAGTATGGGAGTAGCCCCGAAGGGGCGTGATATGAGTAACCGTCGGTGGAGCGAGCATCGCGAGCGAAACCGGCGGAAAGCGAACATCCAACACTCCCCCAGCCCTGCAAGGTCTGAATAATATCTGTTCAGCCCTTGCAGGGCTGGACGATGGTGCTGTCCGTCTCCGCCGGTTCCGCGCTCACTGCGTTCGCGCTCCACCGACGGTTACTCACGTGACGCGCCTGCGGCGCTTCTTGGAATGTGAGAGAAAATCAGTGCGTAGCCCGGATAAGCGAAGCGCCATCCGGGAGTCAGAAATCAGAGGTCAGAAAAGCCCCCTTTTCAAAGGGGGTGGCCGCCGAAGGCGGACGGGGGTTTGTTGAAAACAATTAACCGCATAGAACGCATAGAACGCAAAAAATAATCCTCACGCGGAGCCGCGGAGAGCGCGGAAAAAAATGGAGCGCGGGCGTCCCGCCCGCCATTTTGCCTACCCTTGCCGCCTCAAAAAAACAAACCCTCTCCCGCTTTCGCGGGAGAGGGGAAGAATACCTATGCCTTCAAGGGGTTGCTTGCTGGGATTCGCTTCGCTCATCGCCAGCCTACGCGCTACCGGTATTTTCTGCGGTACGCCGCTCCGATGCCCACAACAGCGGCAAGCAAAGCAAGCAACCCATAGATGTTCAAGATGGGTATCGCGGTGAAGCCCGAAGGATTCGCAAGCACCGTGATCGATGTATTGCTTGTGTTGTTGTTGGGATTCGTATCGCCCACGAGTGTGACCGTCGCCACATTCGGCAACGTGCCCGCATTGGCGGCGATGCTTGCCCTGATTCTGAAGGTTTTGCTGTCACCAACGTCAAGATTTCCCACAGGACAGAACACGGTATTGGTGCCCCCAATCAGGGAACAACCATCCGGGGAGGTGATGAACGTCAACCCTGTGGGTAGCGGATCCGTCACAGAAGCACCGTTGACCTCTCTCACATCCAGTGGGCCGTGGTTGGTGACCACGAAGGTATAGTCCACTTGCTCACCGGTTCTGACTGATCTTCTATCGACGTCCTTGGCAATGCTCAAATCCGTCGCCAACGGCGCGAGCGCCACTGTCACCGTCTGGGAATCCTCGTTATTGTTCCAATTAGTTTCGGACGCAACTTCATCGACACTCACTGTCACATCATTGGTATAGGTGCCTGTGGTTGCGTTAGGGGGGTTAATGATGCTTCTTGCCTGCATATCGTATCTCACCTCGATGACCTCCCCAGGGGCAATGGTGGGGAATGTACACACGAGCGGCCCCGATGCATCGCCAATCGTCGGCTCCGCACACGTTCCGCCAGCAGGGACAACAGTCAGACTGCCTTCATAGGTGAAGATGGCGCTGGGATCGGTTCCTCTGGGGAAATCGTCCGTCATGACCAGATTCGTGCCGTAGGACGGTCCCAGGTTTTCGATCCTGATGGTGTAGGTCACAGGACTGCCTACATTCACCGAAACAACATTGCTTTGCTTGGTGACCAGAATGTCCAACCGTGGCTCTTGCACCGTCGTGGAAGCTGTGCCCGTGTTGTTGGTGGTATCGGTTTCGGTCGAATCGGTACTGATCGTGACCGTGTTGGTCAGGGTTTGTCCTTCCGTCCCGGGCAACGGGCGTAGCCGGAATGTAGCGGTTTGCTGGATACCGGGCGCAATCGTCGTCCAAGTACATGTGATCGTGACGCCGGTGGCGCCAGCGGCAGGCCAGACGCAACTGCCGCCACCCGTCACGCTTCCGCCGCTGACGAATGCGGTACCAGGCGGTATCGGATCGGTTGTCTCCACGCTCCTCGCCGTGGACGGGCCGTTGTTGCGCGCCGTCACGACATACGCCATTGGTTCTCCCTCGCGCACGGGGTTGGGGGTAACCGTCTTGGTGACCGTGACATCCACACGCGGCTGCACAATCGTCGAGGTGGTACTAGACGTGTTGTTTCCGGGAACTGGATCGACGGTATCCGAAGTCACCGTGGCGACGTTGGTGTGCGTCCTGTCCACCGCCGTGGTGTTGGCCGGACGGATGGTGATCGTCACCGTGGCAGTGACACCGTTCGCCAGATCTCCCAGATTGCAAGTGAGCACCGAGGACACGAGTGCGACGCCGCAGGTTCCATGTGTTGTCGTCGCGCTCACAAAGCCGTTAGTGGTGAGCAGGTTTTCAAGCCTGTCCGAGACGACCACATTGTGGGCGGTTCCCGGGCCACCGTTGGTAATCGTCAGCGTATAGGTTACCAGATCCCCGACAGCCACGGTGTCCGGGGTCGCGGATTTTGAGATACTTAAATTCGCGCCTTGCCCCTCCAGAGTGCCATACACTCTTCTGGTCGCGCACTGCTGCGTGGAGTCCGGGTTGGTTCGTGCCTCCACACAAGCCTGATTCTCCAACGCGCCGATAGCGGTGTTGGTGACCGGTAAGGTCAACACCGGGAGGTTGGTATTCACGGCCACCGGCGATCCCGCAGGCACCGTGTAGGTGCAGGTCATCGTGGCAAGGCCGACCAGCGGCAGGGCGATCGCAACGCCACCCACTTCGCACACCCAGGGCGCAGGCGCGAAGGTGTTCCCCAAAGTCATGCTCGCCGGAATCGTTTCGGTGACAACGACCGTCTGTCCCGCCGGTATCGGCTGCGGACCGGTGTTGCGAACGGTCACGGTGAAGGTGTAGGGGTCATTCAGATACACATGCGTGGCGCTGCTCGTCTTGGTGATCGTCAACTGGGCGTTATTGCTGCCTGTCACGCCGATGGTGGACGAATTGTTCCCCGGAATGGGATCGTCTTGATCCGCTTCGATGTTCGCCGTGTTGTTGATTGTTCCTGTAGCGTTCACCGTGGCCACCAGGGTAATGGTCGGGAGATTGGTGTACAGGCCGCCTGTGTATTCGCCGGGATAGACGCAAGTGAGCGTGTTCGGGGTTGTCGTCCCGAAATCGCAAACCCACGGGCTAACGGCCGGGGTAGTACTGTGACTGACATAGGTCAAGCCGGCAACCAGCGTGTCGGTCACGGTCACATTCGTCGGGTTAACGCCGGCATTGAAGCGCGGCGTCAGCGTGTAGGTTACGTTTGAACCGACCGCTATGTCGCCAGTGGCCGGAGCGCGCGTTTTCGTGATGGACACGTCGGAATTAGGAACTGGGGACACATACACTGTCACGTCATCGGTGTTGTTCGCCGCATCTTTGTCAAGAAAGGTGGAAATGACACTGAAGCTGCCCGTGATCGCTCCGCCCGACACCTCGCCGCTGACAACTGCAGGCACCGTAATCGTTGGAAAGCTCGCATTCACCGCCAATCCGTCACTGCGGGTGCATTCAATGATGGACAGACTGGGGCGCGGATAGGGAGCAGGAGGCTTAGGCGCACAAGTCCAACCGGCGCCTGTAGGCGCTGACCTCACCATCGCGCCCTCCGGAACCTCGAATTCAACCGTTGTCGTCTCGTCGGCGGGCAAGGCGTCCGGCCCGGTGTTGCGCACCGTCAGCGTGTAGCTGTATTGCTCCCCCGTTCTCAGCGGGTTGAGCGGATCCAAACCCGCGCCGCCGGTCGTGGTCGCCGTCAGCGCCAGATCGGCGTTTGCGTATGTGGTGACTCTAACGCAGCGTTCGTCATTATCCGACCTGGGGTCAGGCGTCGTGCTGCTAATGGTGGCGCAATTAGACCAATCGTTTCCAAATCCCTCCGGCAGACGCGCTTGCAGGGTGATAACCGCCTGCCCCGAGAAAGGAAAATTGGCCTGAGTGCACGTGACCGTCCCGCCGGCGTGCGAACAATTCATGCCCGCAGGAGCATTGACCGACTCAAAGATCGAGTTGGGCGGTAAAGTGGTAACCAACTGCACCGCGGTGGCAGCATCCGGCCCTCTGTTTTCAACGGTGATTGTGTAAGTTACCACGCCACCGACAGGCATCGGATTGGGCGTATGGATTAGATTGACCAGCAGATCAGCAGATTGCGCATACGCCGCGCCCGAAAGCAGCAATCCGAACAGCACAAGAAAGCCGCGCGATACGATACTTCGCAAAATGCGGTATCCCTTTTTGACAAGATTTGTCTTTTTGTCGCTCTCCTGAGCCTCGCGAAAAGCGAGCGGAAGCAGCATAGTGTTCATGTTCGTATCTCCTGATTGAGGTCGAGAGCAAAAGGCTGGCAATGTTTGTGTAGCAACCGTAAAGCACCCTGTTTTTGCTGGTGGGGGTCATGGATGTCTGTTCGCGGCAAACGGCAATGGTTTGCTTGCCGATGAACGTCCGTAACATCTTATCACGACAACCCCCTAATAATGCAAGCGCTTCGTAGTTTTAGCGCCGCCCAGGAACTTCCCGACGAACGGCAATGCAACGCCGAGAAGCGGTCGAAAATGAATGGTTTTGCGCGGGAAAAACAACTTTCGCTTTATGGTTTTTCTGAGGGCAGTAAAACAGGGAAAAAAAGTCTTGCGTTTAAGCGCAACTGATCATAAGATATTTTGTTCAGGATGGTTTTGGTTTGCACTTCTGGATTTCCGGTCAACTTAGGAGCGCGGGCGTCCCGCCCGCAACAAACCCCGCCACACTTGTGTAGATATCTGGCGCATGGCGCAGGCCGCAGTTCTGCCCCGCAGGGGCATCATGAGAAAATCTTTTTACCCACGAAAAAAGGAGCGTAGCCCGGATAAGCGAAGCGCCATCCGGGAATAACCTCACGCGAAGCCGCGAAGAAAATCTTTTTACCCACGAAAAGTCACGAAAAAAGAACGGCTTGTCGCTTGGACAAACCGCGAAGCGGCGCAGTCCGGGATGTGCGTTACGGGCGGCAAATTGCCGCCCCTACGGCTCTATCGGCGCGTTTTGCCGTAGGGGCGCGATTTATCGCGCCCTGTGTTTTTGGATTCTGCGACGCCGCTTCGCGCCGCGCAGTGCGTAGCCCGGATAAGCGAAGCGCCATCCGGGAATAACCTCACGCGAAGCCGCGAAGAAAAAAAGCCCCCTTTTGAAAGGGGGTGCCCGCCGAAGGCGGGCGGGGGTTTGACGCACCCTCTCCCCCACCCCTCTCACCGCTTGCGGGAGAGGGAAATTTTTCTTTGCGGCTTCGCGTGAATACAAAAAGGGCGCGATAAATCGCGCCCCTACGCCGCTGACCTCTGACACCCCCATCCCAGCCTTCCCCCGCAAGCGGGGGAAGGGGTTTGCGTTTTCGTGTTTTTCGTCTCTTTCGTGCTTTTCGTGGTTAAGTTTTTTTTCGCGGCTTCGCGTGAATACAAACAGTGCGTAGCCCGGATAAGCGAAGCGCCATCCGGGAATAACCTCACGCGAAGCCGCGAAGCCGCGAAGAAAAAAAGCCCCCTTTTGAAAGGGGGTGCCCGCCGAAGGCGGGCGGGGGTTTGACGCACCCTCTCCCCTACCCCTCTCCCGCTTGCGGGAGAGGGGAATTTTTCTTTGCGGCTTCGCGTGAATACAAACAGGGCGCGATAAATCGCGCCCCTACGCCTCTGACCTCTGACCTCTGACCTCTGATACCTGACACCCCCATCGCCCTCTCCCCTACCCCTCTCCCCCAAGCGGGAGAGGGGTAGATTCTGCGACTCCGCTTCGCGCCGCGCAGAATGACGACTTTTTTCGTGGCTTTCGTGTTTTTCGTGGTTAAGTCTTTTTTCGCGGCTTCGCGTGAGGCCAAACAGGGCGCGATAAATCGCGCCCCTACGCCTCTGACCTCTGACATCTGACCTCTGATACCTGACACCCCCATCGCCCTCTCCCCTACCCCTCTCCCGCAAGCGGGAGAGGGGTAGATTCTGCGACTCCGCTTCGCTGTGCGCAGAATGACGACTTTTTTCGTGGCTTTCGTGTTTTTCGTGGTTAAGTTTTTTTTCTTCGCGGCTTCGCGGCTTCGCGTGAGCCAACGCGTCGCGGTTCGCTGCGCTCACCAGCGACCTATGCGCTGACCTCTGATTCCTGTTACGCCCCCAGACCCTCGGCTTCCCGTTCGGCGCGCTGTTGTTCGGCTTGCTGCAAACGCCACATCCGCGCATACAAACCTCCCCGCGCCAACAGCGACGCATGCTGTCCGCGCTCGACGATACGCCCATGTTCCAGCACCAGGATTTCATCGGCGTCAACAATCGTGGAAAGGCGATGCGCGATGATCAGGGTCGTATGTTCGCGGGCGATGTCGCGTATCGCCGCCTGGATTTGTTTTTCGGAGCGCGAATCGAGCGATGAGGTCGCTTCGTCGAAAATCAGAATTTGCGGACGTTTCAACAAGGTGCGCGCAATCGCCACCCGCTGCTTTTCGCCGCCCGACAATTTCAAGCCGCGCTCGCCGACTTGCGTCGCGTATCCCTCCGGCAGTCGCGCGATAAAATCGTCGAGTTGCGCCATCCGCGCCACCGCTTCAACGTCTTCGTGCGTTGCCGACGTTCGGCCATACGCGATGTTGTATTCGAGCGTGTCGTTGAACAGCACGGTATCCTGCGGGACGATACCGATGGCCGCGCGCAAACTTTTCTGCGTGACCGAACGAATGTCCTGTCCGTCGATCCGGATCGCACCTTCCGTCACGTCGTAAAAACGGAACAGCAACCGCGACAAGGTTGATTTCCCGGCGCCCGACGGGCCGACCAGGGCCACCGTTTTTCCTGCGCCGACGGAGAAGGACACATTCTCCAGAATCGAACGGGACGCTTCGTAATGGAAACTGACGTTTTCAAAACGGATTTCGCCAGACCCCATCTGCAAAGGAAGCGCGTCCGGCGCGTCGGCGATCTCGACCTTCATCTCGTTGAGCGTGAACAAACGCTCCATGTCCGTCAGCGATTGTCGAATCTCACGATAAACCATTCCGAGGAGGTTCAGCGGTATGTACAACTGAATCATCAACGCATTGACCAGCACCAGATCGCCGATCGTCATCGTGCCGTCCACCACGCCGACCGTCGCGCGCCACATCATCAGCGTCACCGCAATGGCGATGATCGCCGACTGTCCCAGATTCAGCACCGACAGCGATGTCTGGTTGCGGATCGCCGCCTTTTCCCAAAGCATCAATCTGTCGTCGTAATGCGCTTCTTCCCAACGCTCGTTGCCGAAATATTTGACCGTCTCGTAATTCAGCAAACTGTCGGTCGCTCTGGCGCTGGCCTGCGAATCAAATTCGTTCATCCGACGCCGCATGTGCGTTCTCCATTCCGTCACCAGAATGGTGTACGTCAGATAAGCCACCAACGCCGCCAGGGTAATCGCCGCAAAGGTCCAATCGTATCCGACGATCAACACAACGAGCACCAGCGTCACTTCGACGATGGTCGGCAAAATCGAAAACAGCGTGAAGTCGATCAGGGTCGTGATGCCGCGCTGCCCGCGCTCGATGTCGCGCGTCAGTCGTCCGGTCTGTCGCTGTAAATGAAAGCGCAAACTCATTTCGTGCAGATGACGAAACACCTGCAACATCACCGCCCGTGTCGCCCGCTGCGTCACTTTGACAAACAGTATTTCGCGCAACTCGGTGAAAAGCGTCGTCGATAAACGCAAAACACCATAGGCCGCCAACAGCGCCAGCGGCACCACCAGCGGCGCGCGACCGACATCCAGACCATCGACGATCTGCTTCATCACCAGCGGCACGCCAACATTGGCGAACTTCGCGAGTAGCAAACACACCAGCGCCAGCGCAATGCGGGCGACGTAAGGTTTCAAGTACGGCAAAAAAAGGCCGATCACCTGCGTGTTGCTGTAATTGGCGGGGGCGGTGTAGCTTTCAGAAAATGTTTTCACGGGATCAGAGATCAGAGGTCAGATATCAGAAGTCGGAAAAGGATTTTCTCACGCGGAAGCACAAAGGAAAACCCCTTGTCTGTCCGTCGGCAAGCATGTAGCCATCCGGGAACGTTTTGTCTCACGCGAAGGCGCGAAGCCGCGAAGATGAAAAGCCCCCTTTTGAAAGGGGGTGCCCGCCGAAGGCGGGCGTGGGTTTGAAGCACCCTCTCCCCCACCCCTCTCCCGCAAGCGGGAGAGGGGAATCTTTTTCGGCTCTTTTGAAATATGAGTGGGTTATGTGGCTGCTTATCTCACGCGAAGGCGCGAAGCGCAGTAGGCTGGGTTGAGCGAACAGCGAAACCCAGCGTTTCCTTTTCGCCCTCTCCCCCACCCCTCTCCCGCAAGCGGGAGAGGGGAATTTTTCTCCGCGCCTCCGCGTGAATACAAAAAGGGCGCGATAAATCGCGCCCCTACACGCGCAGACGATTTTTTCTTTGCGTTCTTTGCGTTCTTTGCGTTGTGTTCTTTGCGTTCTTTGCGGTAAATTTTTTCTGGATTGCTTCGTCACTTCGTTCCTCGCAATGACGCCTTTCTGATCTCTGATTTCTGAGTTCTGCCCTCTGATCACAGAGCAGTAGGCTGGGATGGAACGAAGTGGAATCCCAGCTTTTGGGATCACGCGAAGGCGCGAAACCGCGAAGATGAAAAGCCCCCTTTTGAAAGGGGGTGCCCGCCGAAGGCGGGCGGGGGTTTGACGCACCCTCTCCCCCTCCCCTCTCCCGCATGCGGGAGAGGGGAATTTTTCTCCGCGCCTCCGCGTGAATACAAAAAGGGCGCGATAAATCGCGCCCCTACACGCGCAGATGACGGTTTTTTCTTTGCGTTCTTTGCGTTCTTTGCGTTCTTTGCGTTCTTTGCGTTCTTTGCGTTCTTTGCGTTCTTTGCGTTCTTTGCGTTCTTTGCGTTCTTTGCGTTCTTTGCGGTAAATTTTTTCTGGATTGCTTCGTCACTTCGTTCCTCGCAATGACGCCTTTCTGATACCTGATTTCTGAGTTCTGCCCTCTGATCACAGAGCAGTAGGCTGAGATGGAACAAAGTGGAATCCCAGCTTTTGGGATCACGCGAAGGCGCGAGGCAGCGAAGATGAAAAGCCCCCTTTTGAAAGGGGGTGCCCGCCGAAGGCGGGCGGGGGTTTGAAGCACCCTCTCCCCCACCCCTCTCCCGCTTGCGGGAGAGGGGAATTTTTCTTTGCGGCTTCGCGTGAATACAAAAAGGGCGCGATAAATCGCGCCCCTACACCGCAGACGACGTTTTTTTCTTTGCGCTTTCGTGTTTTTCGTATCTTTCGTGCCTTTTCGTGGTTAAAAACAAATAGGGCGGGTTTGAAACCCGCCCCTACATTCGACTCCTAATCTCTGATTCCCGGCCACCCTCCGCCCAACGCGTTGATCAACGCGACGCTGGCCGCCAATTGGCGACCGCGCAACTGGATCGCGTTGTTTTCGGCGGTGAGTCGCGCCGTTTGCGCGATCACGACGTTGAGGTAGGTCGTCGTGCCGGCTTTGTACTGGTTGAGGATCAAGGTTTCCGTGTCGCGCGCCGCGCTCAACGCGGCCTGCTGCGAACGCCACTCATCGTCGAGCACGCGCAGCGCCGTCAACTGGTTCTCGACTTCCTGAAACGCGATCAACACGGTTTGCTTGTAATCGGCAACGGTCGCATCATACGCCGCCACCGCGCTGTCTTTCATTGCGGAGCGACGGCCTCCGTCAAAAATAAATTGCGCCAGCCCTGCCCCCAATGACCAGACGCGCCCCGGCACATCGAACCAATCCGACCAGTGGTTCGCCTGATAGCCGCCCGACGCAGACAAGGTCAACGATGGATAAAAAGCCGCCTGCGCCACGCCGATCCCGGCGTTGGCCGCTGCGACCCTTCGCTCGGCAGCCGCGATGTCGGGACGACGCTCCAACCACTCGGAAGGCACCGCCACCGGAATGTCCGGCAAGGTGAGCGGCAAGGTGTCGATTTGCTCTATCGAAAGTTGTGACGGCGCTTTGCCGACCAGAAGCGCCAGCGCGTTCTTGCTTTGCACACGATCAATTTCCAGGTTAATCAAACGTGTACGCGCCGATTCGAGTTGTGTCTGCGCCTGCGCCACGTCCGCGCGGGTGATGATCCCCGCCTGATAGCGGTTCTGCGTCATCTCCAGCGAGCGTGTGTAAGCCTCGACGGTTTCCATCATCAATTTTTGTTGTGCGTCGCTGACCCGCAACGCCACATAGGTTTGCAGCAGCGCCGTTTGCGTGCTCAAGCGCAACGCCGCCAACTGCGCTTCACTGACCTGGACATGGGCGGCCTGCGCTTCGATGGAGCGCCGCACGCTGCCCCACACGTCGATATCCCAGGCGGCGTTCAACGAAAAGTTGTATTGGTTGCTCGGCGCGCGCGGGGCGCTGCCTCCCGGATTGGCGCTCTGCGCCCTGCCGGTCGAGGCGTTGGCGTTCAGCGTCGGGAAAAGCGAAGCGGTCGATACGCGCAACAACGCCTGCGCTTGCCGGTAACGCGCTTCCGCCGCTTTCAAATTCTGGTTGTCCAGATCAATCTCGTTCATCAAGCGGTTCACCGTTTCGTCGCCGTAAGCTGTCCACCAGATCGTGTCGAGTTGTCCGTCGGAAGGACGGGCGTGTTTCCAACCTTCCGCCGGTTCGCTGTACGCAGCGGGGATGTCGAACGACGGACGCACATAATCCGGCCCGACCATACAGCCGGTGAGAAACAGCGTCGGCAACACCCACCAGCATTTGTTGTTCTTAAAAATAGATTTTATCTGTCTCATCAGATCACACCTCCACCGGCGAAAGAGGGCCGGTCTCCGCTTTGCGCCCCGTCAGGTATTCGCGCAAACGATGAATGTAAAGATACACGACCGGCGTCGTGTACAAGGTCAACAACTGGCTCACCATCAAACCACCGACAATCGCCAATCCAAGCGGTTGCCGTAACTCAGCGCCGTCACCACGTCCCAGCATCAGCGGCAGCGCGGCAAAAATCGCCGTCAGCGTCGTCATCATGATCGGGCGAAAACGCAGCAGACACGCCGTGAAAATCGCGTCGCGCGGCGCCATCCGATGTTGGCGTTCCGCCGCCAGCGCGAAGTCGATCATCATGATCGCGTTTTTCATCACCAGCCCGATCAACAATAAAACACCCAACAGCGTAATCAGATTGAAGTCCTTTTTGAGTAACTCGATCGCCAGCAATGCGCCGACACCGGCAGAAGGCAGCGTGGACAAAATCGTCAGCGGATGAACAAAGCTCTCGTAGAGAATGCCCAGCACCAGATAAACCACGATGAGCGCCGCCAGAATCAGAATCAGTTGCGTGGCCGCCATTTTCTCAAAAGCACCGGCGGTTCCCTGAAGGCTGCCGACCACCGACACCGGCAAGCCGGTACGCGCCACCGCCTGATGCACCGCTTCCGCCGCTTCCGACAACGCGACGCCCGACGCGAGGTTGAACGAAAACGTCGCCGTGACAAATTGCCCCTGATGGTTCACCGACAACGCGGTGTTTTCCGTTGTGTACGAGGCCACCGCCGACAACGGCACACGGCTGCCGTCCCGAGCGACCAGATAAATGTTCTGCAAGCTCTGCGCACTTTGGGCGAAAGGCGGCGCTGCCGTCATCACGACTTGATACTGGTTGAGCGGGTTGTAAATGGTTGACACCTGTCGTTGACCGAACGCATCGTTCAACGCCGCGTTGACCTGCGCGACGGTCAAGCCCAGCCGCGCGACCACATCACGGTCGATCGTCAGCATCGTCTGCACGCCGCGGTCGTCCTGATCGGAATCGACGTCGGTGATCTGCGGAAGCTGTCTCAACGCCTGCCGCACCTGCGGCTCCCAGGTGCGCAGTTCGTGAATATCGTCGGCCTGCAAGGTGTATTGAAACTCGGCGGAGGCTTCGCGCCCGCCGATTCGGATATCCTGCGCCGGCATCATCGTCAGCCGTGCGCCGGGTTCTTTCGCCAACGCTCTCTGCAAGCGCGTGATCACTTCACGCGCCGATATTTTGCGCTCCGACAACGGCTTCAACGTGATAAAAATCGAACCGCGATTCACCTGCCCGCCGCCACCGATGAAACCGCTCACCGCTTCCACCGCCGGGTCCTGCCGGATAATCTGAATAAAGCCCTCATATTTTTCCTGCATCGCCTGAAACGAGATGCTCTGATCGGCGCGAATGAAGCTGACGATGCGTCCCGTGTCCTGCGTCGGGAAATAACCCTTTGGCACATTTTTGTACAGAAAGGCGTTGAAGGTGACCGTCGCCAGCAGAATCGCCAGCATCAGCGACTTGTTCGACAACGACCATGAAAGCGAACGGCGGTAGCCGTTGTGCACCGCCTGAAAAACCCGATCACCGAACAAATACAATGTGCCGTGTTCTTTGGGTTCGGGCTTCAACCAATGGGCGCACAGCATCGGGATCGTGGTCAACGCAACCACCAGCGACACCAGAATCGCCGCCGACAACGTAACCGCGAACTCGTGGAAATAACGTCCCTCGACACCGCCCATCAACAGCAAGGGAATGAACACCGCGATCAGCGACAAACTCATCGACACCACGGTAAAGCCGACTTCGCTCACGCCGTCCAGCGCCGCCCTGAACGGCGACTTGCCGGCCTCCCGATGTCGGTTGATGTTTTCGATGACGACAATGGCGTCGTCCACGACAAAGCCGGTCGCCACTGTCAACGCCATCAGCGACAAATTGTTGAGCGTGAACCCGCACAAGTACATCACCGCCAGCGTCGTCATCAACGACACCGGCACCGCCACGCACGGCACCAGCGTCGCCCGACCGTTGCGCAGAAAGAGAAACACCATCAGGATCACCAGCCCGACCGCAATCGCCAGCGTTCGGGTGACTTCACGCAGCGATGCGCGAATCGTCAGCGTCCGGTCTTGCGTCACGGTGAAGTCGATGCTGCTCGGCACCGACGCTTTCAACACCGGCAGCAGCGCCTTGACCCGATCCACCGTTTCGATGATGTTGGCGCCCGCTTGTGTGCGAACGATCAACAACACCGACGGTTTTCCGTCCGACATTCCGGCGTTGCGCACATCCTGCACCGAATCCATCACATCAGCGATGTCCTCCAGCCGCACCGCCGCGCCGTCTTTATGGCTGACGATCAATCGCCGGTATTCGTCCGCCTTGAACGCCTGATCGTTGGCGGCGACCTGCCATTGCCGGTCACCGTATTCGATCATTCCTTTCGGACTGTTGGCGTTGCTGTTGGCAATCGCCCGTCGCACCGTTTCCAGCGACAAGCCGTAATGGTTGACCTGCATCGGATTCAATTCGACGCGCACCGCAGGCAGCGAACTGCCGCCGATCATCACGTCGCCGACGCCTTCGACTTGCGACAACATCTGCGCCAACACTGTCGCCGCCGCATCGTAAATCTGTCCGCGCGTCATGGTGTCCGAAGTCAGCGCGATGATGAGCACCGGCGCGTTCGCCGGATTGACTTTGCGGTACGTCGGATTTCTCGGCATCCCCGATGGCAGCATCGTTCGCGCCGCGTTGATCGCCGCCTGCACGTCGCGCGCCGCGCTTTCGATATCGCGCGACAAATCGAACTGGATCGTGATCCGCGTGCGACCGAGCGAACTCGAGGAAGTCATCTCGGTAATCCCTGAAATACTGCCCAGCGCCCGCTCCAACGGCGTCGCCACCGCCGACGCCATCGTCTCGGGACTCGCGCCGGGCAATTGCGCCGTCACGGAAATCGTCGGCAGTTCGACCTGCGGCAACGGCGCGACCGGCAGCATCGTCCAGGCCACCAGCCCCGACAACATCGCGCCCAGCGTCAACAGCGATGTGGCCACCGGCCTCCGTATCACCGCTTCAAAAAATTTCATGGCGTCAACCCTTCGACCACCGGCGCTTTGCGATGGCGACGCCAGTGCGCGAGTTTGTCGAACATGATGTAGATCACCGGCGTCGTGAACAGCGTCAACACCTGGCTGACCAGCAGGCCGCCGACCATCGTCACACCCAGCGGTTGACGCAACTCCGCACCCATGCCAGTGCCGAGCATCAACGGCAACGCCGCCAGCAACGCCGCCATCGTCGTCATCAGAATCGGACGGAAACGCAACAGACACGCCTGATAAATCGCGTCACGCGCCGATTTGTTCTCATTGCGCTCGGCGTCGAGCGCGAAGTCGATCATCATGATCGCGTTTTTCTTGACGATGCCGATCAATAAAATGATGCCGATGATCGCCACCATATCGAGGTCGAGCTTCGCCAGCAACAAAGCCAGCAACGCGCCAATCCCCGCCGACGGCAACGTTGACAAAATCGTGACCGGATGAATATAACTTTCGTACAACACGCCCAACACGATGTACATGGTGATGATCGCCGCAAGAATCAACCATATCTGACTGCTCAGTGAGGACTGGAACGCCAGCGCCGCCCCCTGAAAACTCGTCTGGATATCTGCCGGAAGTCCGATGTCCGTTTCGGCCAGATGAATCGCCTTCACCGCCGCATCCAGCGAAGAACCCGGCGCGAGATCGAAGGAAATGGTGGCCGCCGGAAATTGCGAAATATGGTTGATCGCCAACCTTGCCGGTCTCTCGACAAAACGCGCCACCGCCGACAACGGAACCTGATGACCGTTCGACGACGACACATGCAGTCGGCTCAACGCTGCCAGACCGTCCTGAAATTCGGGCGCAACCTCAAGCACCACGCGGTACTGGTTCGCGTGCGTGAAAATCGTCGAGATCAGTCGTTGCCCGAACGCGCTGTAAAGCACGTTGTTGATGTCGGCCACCGTCACGCCCAAGCGTCCGGCGGCATCGCGGTCGATATCGACGAACGCCTGCAATCCCTGATCCTGCAAATCGTGGTTGACGTTCATCAATTCCGGCAACTGCGCCAGCCGTTCGGTCAGTTTCGGCGTCCAGGCGCTCAAATCGTCCGAGCTGGTCGCCTTCAACGCAAACTGATAGCGCGTGCGCGTCACCTGACTTTCAATCGTCAAATCGTTGACCGATTGCAGATACAATTGAATCCCCGGCACATCTTCGAGATTTTTCTGAAGCCGCTGAATGATCTCCGGCGCGCGCGCGCTGCGTTCCTCAAGCGGTTTCAGGTTAATCAGCATGCGTCCGGTGTTGAGCGTCGTGTTGATTCCATCGACGCCGATGAACGAGGACACGCTCTCGACATCGGGATCCTGGAGAATCACCCGCGACAAACGTTGTTGTCGCTCTGCCATCGCGCCGAAAGAAATCGACTGCGGCGCTTCCGAAATGCCCTGAATCAAGCCGGTATCCTGAATCGGGAAAAAACCTTTCGGCACGATGATGTACAACCAGACCGTCAACAACAAAGTGCCGATCGCCACCATCAGCGTCAGCACTTGATGGTTCAATACCACCCGCAACGCGCGCGCATAAAGCCCGATCAATCCGTCAAACGCTGTTTCGGATATCTTATAAACCTTGCTCTTCTTGTCCTCCGGCGTATGGCGCAACAGCTTCGAGCACATCATCGGCGTCAGCGTCAGCGACACCACCATCGAAATCATGATCGCCACCGCCAGCGTGATCGCAAACTCGCGGAACAAACGCCCGACGACATCGGCCATGAACAGCAGCGGAATCAACACCGCCACCAGCGAGAACGTCAGCGAGATGATGGTGAACGCGATTTGTTTGGCGCCGCGCAACGCCGCCTGCAACGGCGGATCGCCTTTTTCGATATAGCGCGAAATGTTTTCGATCATCACGATGGCGTCGTCAACGACGAAGCCGGTCGCAATGATCAGCGCCATCAACGTCAGATTGTTGATCGAAAACCCGGCCAGGTGCATCACCACAAACGTGCCCACCAGCGACAACGGCACGGCGAGGCTCGGAATGATCGTCGCCGGCAGATTGCGCAGGAACAGGAAAATCACCATCACCACCAGCGCGATCGCCAAAAACAATTCCTTCTGCACGTCGCGGATCGACGCGCGAATCGTGACCGTGCGATCCGTCAGCACCGTGACCTGCAAAGCGCCCGGCAACGTTTCCTCCAGTTGCGGCAGACGCTCTTTGACGCGATCCACCACGTCGATCACATTGGCGCCGCTTTGACGCTGGATATTGATGATAATGGCCGGATGGTCGTTCGCCCAAGCCGCCAGCCGCGCGTTTTCGGCGCTCTCGATCACGTCGGCCACATCGCCCAGACGAACCGGCGCACCGTTTCGGTAAGCGATGATGAGATTGCGGTATTCATCGGCGGAACGCAACTGATCGTTGGCATCGATCGTTGACGATTGCGTCGGCCCGTCGAAACTGCCTTTGGGCTGATTGACGTTGGCGCTCGCCACCGACATACGCACGTTTTCAATGTTCAGCCCCGCCGCCGCCAGCGCTCGCGGATTCACCTGCACCCGCACCGCAGGGCGTTGACCGCCCGACAGCGTGACCAGGCCGACACCCGGCACCTGCGAAATTTTTTGCGCCACCCGCGTATTGACCAAATCCTCAAGCCGCGTCAGCGGCAGCGTTTCCGACGTCACCGCCAGCGTCAGCACCGGCGTGTCGGCGGGATTGACCTTGTTGTAAATCGGCGGACGCGGCAAATCATTGGGCAACAAATTGCTGGCCGCGTTGATCGCTGCCTGCACTTCCTGCTCCGCCGTATCGAGCGACACATCGAGACTGAATTGCAACGTGATGACCGAAGCGCCGCCCGAACTGATGGACGACATCTGATTGACGCCGGCCATCTGCCCGAACTGGCGTTCCAGCGGCGCCGTCACCGATGAAGTCATCACTTCGGGACTCGCGCCCGGATAAAGCGTCACCACCTGAATCGTCGGATAATCGACTTCCGGCAACGCCGAAACCGGAAGAAAACGATACGAAATGATGCCGGCCAACAGGATCGCCACCATCAACAAGGTCGTGGCGACCGGCCTGAGAATGAAAAGGCGGGAAGGATTCATCTTTGTGGCCTTCCTTCAACCTTCTCCCCTCTCCCGCTTGCGGGAGAGGGGTGGGGGAGAGGGCCGCACGTAAGACGGATAAGCGAAGCGCCATCCGCCAAAAACCATCTCACGCGAAGCCGCGAAGAAACGTAAAGCCCCCTTTTGAAAGGGGGTGCCCGCCGAAGGCGGGCGGGGGTTTGTTGCGCCCTCCCCTTCACCATTCTCCCCTCTCCCGCTTGCGGGAGAGGGGTGGGGGAGAGGGCGTCCTGAAGCTCCCTCCCCTTCAAGGGGAGGGTTGGGGTGGGGATGGGGTTGGCAGGCATCAGAGGTCAGGAATCAGGAATCAGAAAAACATCATCTCACGCGAAGGCGCGAAGCCGCGAAGAACCTTGCCCCCTTTTCAAAGGGGGTGTCGGCGAAGCCGACGGGGGTTTGCAGGGGTGCCCGCCGAAGCCGACGGGGGTTTGCAGCGCCCTCCCCTTCACCATTCTCCCTTCTCCCGCTTGCGGGAGAGGGGAGGGGGAGAGGGCGTCCTGAAGCTCCCTCCCCTTCAAGGGGAGGGTTGAGGTGGGGATGGGGTTGGCAGGCATCAGAGGTCAGGAATCAGGAATCAGAAAAACATCATCTCACGCGAAGGCGCGAAGCCGCGAAGAAACGTAAAGCCCCCTTTTCAAAGGGGGTGTCGCCGAAGCCGACGGGGGTTTGCAGCTCCCTCCCCTTCACCATTCTCCCTTCTCCCGCTTGCGGGAGAGGGGAGGGGGAGAGGGCAGCGGGGATGGGGTTATTCGTGCACATGGTCAAAAAAACCAAAACCGCTCTAGGACTGTGGCCGTCTTGACGGCGACTGCGAAGGCGCTCCCTCGGCAGAGTTTCCTCTGGCGGGTCTGCCTTCGGAAGGTTTCCCTTCGCCTCGTTTTCCTTCGGGTTTTCCTTCACTGCGCTTTCCTTCAGGTTTCCCTTCACCGGGTTTCCCCTCAGGTCTCCCTCCCCCCGGCGCAGGCAACGCCTGCGGTTCACCATCGAGCGTGATGATTTCAACGTTGCTGCCTTCACGCAAACGATCCGTTCCGTCGATCACCACGCGCTCCCCCGCCGCCAGCCCATGCTCGATCACCTGCTTCCCATCGCCCTCATGGCCCGGCGTGACCTGCCGAACACTCGCCTTTCCACTCATTTCCCCTTCGGCACCAATCACATAAACAAACGTGCCAACGCTGCCGCGCTGCACCGCCGCAGACGGCGCCAGCAACACCTCCTGCAATTCGTCAATCTTCATCCGCACATTGACAAACTGATTCGGAAACAGCGCATACGCCTTATTGTCAAACCGCGCTTTCAACCTGACCGTGCCGGTAGCGATATCAATCTGATTGTCCACCGTCGTCAACACCCCGCGTTCGAGCAGATTCTTTTGCGCCCGATCCCAGGCCTCCACCGGAAACCGCGCACCCGCATAAAAACGCTGCACCACCTTCGGCAAATCATGTTCCGCCAACGTAAACATCACATCCATCGGCTCTTCCTGCGTGATGACGACAATCCCGTTGGGGTCGGACGCGCGCACCATATTCCCGACATCGACTCGCCGCATACCCAGCCGCCCCGAAATCGGCGCCGTGATCCGCGTGTAATCGAGATTGAGCTTCGCGCTGTCGATCTGCCCCTGATTGTATTTCAGCAAACCTTCATACTGCGCCACCAGCGCCTCCTGCGTATCGACCTGCTGCTGCGACACCGAGTCCTGCTTCAACAAAATGCGGTAACGCTGAAGATCCGCTTTGGCGTTTTCAAATTGCGCCCGATCACGCGCCATCTGCCCTTCCGCCTGCATCAACTGCACCTGATACGGGCGCGGGTCGATCTCCGCCAGCAACGCGCCCGCCCTGACCGAATCGCCCTCCTTGAAATGCAGCTTCAACAACTGCCCGTCAACGCGGCTGTGCGCCACCACCGTTTGCGCCGCCGTCACCGTTCCCAGCGCCTCCAGATAAACATCAAACGCGCCGCTTCGCACCGTCGCCGCCTGAACCGGAACCGCCCGGCTCGGATCGGTGCGCCAGGGCGACGCCGTCGATTTTTCCTTGCCCGTCATACGGTCATAAAGATAATACCCCCCGGCAACCAGCACGATTATAAAAATCAGCCAGCCCCAGAGAGACATTTTCCCGGCGGAAGCGGCAGCGTTCGCGCCCTGCCCCGACCCCGTTTTTTGTTCATTCTGATCCAACGCCATCACTCCCCCGAATCGTTATGGGTTACGTTACGGCTCCTATTATCCACGAAATGGACTCTTTTCCTGTTAAGACTGCGTTAAGACGTGTAAACGGGGATCAGAGGGCAGATGTCAGATGTCAGATGTCAGAGGTCAGATGTCAGAGGTCAGGGATCAGAACGTAGGGGCGCGATTTATCGCGCCCTGTTTGGCCTCACGCGGAGGCGCGAAGCCACGAAGAAGAAAAGCCCCCTTTTGAAACTGTCTATATATCACATCTCCAATGTCATTATTTTGGTTGGGCGGAAGCCTCCAAGCCGCTCTGGCAGGGCCTTTCAGGAGCACAACAAAGGCTTCCATCCAAGACGCCACATGCAATTGAGTCAACAAATTCGCTTAACTTGTCAGGCAAGACACCCTTATTTCTCTGCGAGAGGCAGCATAGAAAACAAAATCTTCTATTTGAAGTCAAGGGGTTACAGTACATGATGAACAGAAATTATGATGCCGGAAATGTGATATAGAGACAGCTTTTGAAAGGGGGTGTCGGCGAAGCCGACGGGGGTTTGTAATGTTGCGGGCGGCAGCGCGTAGCCTGGACAAGCCGCAAAGCGGCGCAGTCCGGGACGTGCGTTACGGGCGGCAAATTGCCGCCCCTACGGCGCTATCGGCGCGTTCTGTCTGTAGGGGCGCGATTTATCGCGCCCTGTGTTTTTGGATTCTGCGACGCCGCTTCGCGTCGTGCAGAATGACGGTTTCTTTGCGCTCTATGCGTTTCTTTGCGTTCTTTGCGGTGAAATGGTTTTTCTGATACCTGACCTCTGATTCCTGATAACCCCATCCCCACCCCAGCCCTCCCCTTGAAGGGGAGGGAGCTTTGTTCCTTCGCGGCTTCGCGCCTTCGCGTGAGGCCAAACAGGGCGCGATAAATCGCGCCCCTACGCCCTCTCCCCCACCCCTCTCCCCTTGCGGGCTAGTGTATGCACACAACTCCGAATGCATATAATATTTGTTGTTGCAACAGCTTTGGGAGGTGCTCAGGCATGAGAATTGAATGCGGAGATCGCAGACTCGACCTTGCGGGGTATGATCTGCATG
>Ga0209737_10000727_pt1 | contig 25474 bp, 19 predicted proteins | sample TergutCu122P3_FD_187284 | JGI IMG/M metagenome (GOLD analysis project Ga0209737, IMG submission 187284) | Cubitermes ugandensis P3 segment gut microbial communities from Kakamega Forest, Kenya - Cu122 P3 (SPAdes) (version 2) | ecosystem: Host-associated > Arthropoda: Insects > Digestive system... | reverse complement strand
GCCTGGCGAGCCTCACAGTTTTCGTGCAGATTCATGCGGCCCGGACTTCGGACCCCTCCTCCCTCCCTCCACGTCAGGTTTGTCCACCGGACAAACCTCGCAGGCGTGCCCAAGGCACGTCGAGGACGGCCGAAGGAGGCTATGTTGTTTCAAAGACAGTGCATGAAGATGTGCGAAAAATGTGGGGCGCAGCGGCTCACTTTAACTGGAAACCGGTCTAGATGCCAATAAGTGTTGGCACTCTTGTTGGCATCTGTTTTGATTCCATCTCATATTTTTGTTGAAAATCAGCACGTTAATTTGTCAGTTCCATTCCTGCCGGGTCACTTTTCAAACATTCCCCGTTGCAAAAAACGTGCAGCCATGGGAAGGCAGCTAAAGGAAGTGTTTTTGACTCAGACGCCAACGAGAGGGGCGAGGGAAGAGGGAAGTCCATGTTTGACGACAAGAAGGCTTGGGGGCTTATGGCGGTGTGGTTGGCAGCAGGGTTGTTTTCAGCCGGCGGAATCTCTTCTGCGTACGCACAAACGCACCTGACAGAAGTATTAGAGGCTTCAGAAGTTTCCGAGGCTTCAGCGGCTGCAGCGGCTTCGGAAGTTTCGGAGGCCTCAGAAGCTTCAGAAGAGAAAAAAGAAGCAGGAGAAGCGGAGGCGACTCAACCTCAACCCTCTTGCAAAGGATGTGTGCCAGGCAGCAACAGGCTACAGCACCAAGTTGTTTTGTTAACGGACATTTTCTGGCCCATCATGACTCCGGCGCTGCCTTTGAGCATTCGCTACCACATCCCCATCAAGCATTGGATTGGCCTTGAGCTGGGTGCAGACGCCGTTTTTTTTCTGAGAAAAAAACAAGGGCTTCATGAGAGGCTGTTGTTTTTTCCCGTTGAAGTCTTTTTGGCCTGGCGTTTCCACCCTCGCATTGCAACCTATTGGAAGTTGGGGTTGGGGCTTTTGTCCACGCAGATTGTCTATAATAAGTCTTATTTGTTACCGTGGTATTTCCCGTTTCCCGTCCCCATTCTCCAGTGGGGCCTCATGTGGAACTTCTCTAAAATTGCCCACGTGCGCATGGAGGTTGGTTTCCCTGGCATTTTGCGCCTTGGCGTGGGGTTTGGTTTTTAGAGCTGTTTAGGCATTTTTTTGAGCTTCCAGGAGATTGGATTCAAGCTTGCGGGCCTGGGCGAAGCTCGGATTGTCCTGGGGTGCTTCTTTTTGGATGGCCCGGGCAAGCTCGAGAGCCTTGTCGCTGTCTCCAAGTTTTGTATAAGCGAGGGCCAGGTTGTAATGGGCCCGCCATTCCCCCTCGGGTGCGAGAGGGATGGCTTTTTTGAGCAGTGTAACGGCCTCGGCATTCTTCTTCTTCGCGTCCAGTTGAATCAACATGCCGGCCAAATTGGTTAAGGGCTTCCAGTTGTCGGGTGCGAGCTTGATGGAGTGGCGGTAGGCCTCCTCGGCCTCCTGCACTCGCGCTGGAATCACCTCATAGAGGTTGCCCAGATGGAACCACGCTTCCCAGTTTTTCGGGTTTTTCTGGAGCAACTGACGGGCGGCGTTTTCGCTCTTCTCAAAGTCCTCGTTGAGCAGTGCCAGGTTTGCCAGGTTGAGCCACCCCTGCTCATGCTCCGGGACAACTTGGAGCTCGCGCTCCACATAGGCCATTGCCGCCTTGGGGTCCGAAAGCATCATTGCCGTTGCGAGTGCTTTTTCAAGCAGTGCCGGGTGATCGCCGCAGTTGCTGAGCGCTGCGTCGGCAATGTCTTTGGCGGCTTTGAATTCCCTGCATTCGAAGAGCAAGTCGACGAGTGTCGCCCACGTCTCGACGTTTTTGGGCTCCATGTCCCTGGCCGCTTCAAAAGCCCGAATGGCCTTCTCATATTGTTTTGCTTTCCAATAGGCGTTGCCCAGCAGGAAGAAGGCGTCGCGGCTGCGCGGCTCAAGCTTCGTCGCCTCAACCAAGGCGGCAATGGCCATGGATGACTGCGTGGTTGACTGGCCGGTGGCGAGGAGAACCCGCCCATAGTTGTATTGGCAGAGGAAGAGGGAAGGAGCGAGCTCAACCCCTTTTTCGAGGCACTGCAGCGCGGCTTTTGGATTGCCCTCGGTTTCTTCCACCATGCCAAGCAGTGTCCAGGCCAGCCCATTGCCAGGCCCCATCCGTACCGCGGCCTGGGCGTGGATTTTGGCCGCTTCCGCCTGGCCCGTCAACAGAGCCATGCGCGCAAAGCCCAAATAGACTTCCACCCGCGATGGGTTTCTATCCAGGAGTTTTTCATAAAGCTGCGTGGCCTGAATCAACTCCCCCTTCGCGAGGAGCTCCTCGGCTTGTTGCAACAAGGACGGCGTTTCTGCCGCCGTGCCCAAGGCTTCTTCATCCGCGAGGAAACCTTTTTTGGCCTCTTCATAATTTCCCGCTTTCAATGCTTCACTTGCAAGCTGGTATTGTTTGCTCTTTGACATATGACGAAATTATCCTTTAAAGAATTCAGGTTGAAAAGCAGAGAATGGAAGCCTATTGCTCCAGGTTAAAGAGACGTTTTGCCAATTTTGCAGCCTCGTCCACGGTGTTGATGATGGCGAGCAGGTTGGCCATGTTGGAGAGCCTGTTTTGCGGTTGCTCGACGGTATTCTGTCCCATGTTGCCAAATACGTTTTTGGCCATACCCCCCAATACGTTTTTGGCCATGCCGCCAAACATATTTTTTGCCATGTTTCCAAGCTGCTTGAGGTCCACCTCAAAGCCCAGATCGTAGCCAGAGCCAAAGCCCACCGACGCGCCACCGCCTACGCTAAATTGCAGTTTGCCGTCTTTAATACCAGCATCCCAGGAGACCCTGGCCTCGGCACCTGCGCTCGCATAGCCGGTTGCTTTGACGCTGAAGGGGCCTGCGGATGCTTTAACTTCGCCTTCTACCTTGGCGACGGCGGATACGCCGAGAGAGCCTTGGGTGATGGCCGTGGGGGGATTGTGGGTAATTTGAACGGAGGCGTCGGCTTCTGCAGCAACTTTGGCCGATGCCTTGGCCTTCCCTTCGAGGCCCAGGGGGATGGGGAGGCCAAAAACGTTGAGGACAGAGGTGAGCTTGCCGAAGGCTTGCGCCACGGCCTCGACGCCAGCCTTTGCCTTCACCCTCGCATCCAGGCCATGGGTGTCGAGTGTCACTCCTCCGGAGGTGCTTGCCGTAACTTCCGCGGAGGCAAAGGCATCCCCTTCGGCTTGGCCATATTTCCCCTCCACCTTCCCGGAGGTTTTTGTCTCCACTTTCTGGGAAACCTCCTTGTTGAAAGTTTTTTGGTACTTGAGGGACTCCAAGCCTTGCTGGAGCAGCCCCTTGAGCTTCTTCTTCGGCTTGTTTAAACCCAGGTTAAACTCTTTGGAGGTAGATCTGTCACTGGACGAACTCTTCTCATAGCTGTCCTTGGCATTGAACTTATAATTGTTTTTCGGGCCGGGTTTGGTTTTGCTCTTCCCTTGAGCTGCCTGCTTTTTGGGCAGCTCTAATTTCTTGAGGGCTGCGTTGGCAGACTTCGTTATCATTTGTTGAAGTAGGTTGTTGCTTTTTACTGACGTCACAGTGTCCTCACTTAGTTGGGTCCAATAAAGCCGCCTCAACATAATGATCGCCGTGAGTGCCCCTTTGTTACTTGTTTAATTCAAAAAAGTCTTTTTCTTTCGAATGGTTCACTTGTTTTCATGTGCCAGCAACTCGCAGAAAACAAGCCATCTTGCAAGATAGCCGGAGGCTTTTAGGGCGCAGTGTTTGCTGCCTGTCCGCTATATTTGGCACGCAGGAAGCGGAGTGTTTCCACCTCACCCAAGAAGAACCTGTCGGCGAGGAAGGCCTCCTCCGGGGGGGCCACCGTGTCGCCCTGCAAGCCCAGCAGTTTTTGAGCGGCCCAGGAGCCCAGTTGCGCAAGGGCAGTAACTTCCAGGGGGTGGTTTTGGAGGACTTCGTCTTTCCATTCCGGGAAAAGCTGCAAGAGGCAAAGGGCCATATGGCCCAAAAAGTCAAAGCTGACGCAGCAAGACTCGGCCGTATGGGTTTCGCCCCAATTCCACGCTGCGCTGCGCTTTGGGTAGTCCTCGGCCTGGGCGAGGCATTGTTTTTCCGCCTCCCAGAGTTTTTGCAGCTGAAGCTGGGTGGTTTCTACGTTGAAGGCGTTGCCGGGGGCGAGCAGGCTTTCTGTGGCCATTCTCGCGGAAGCATTCAGCATGGCCAGGGCATGGCTTTCCAAGGCGTCGGCCATTTGGCGGAAGCTTTGCTGAGGCAGTTGAAGGCGGCACATGAAGTGGAGGACTTGGGAGACAGCCCACGGCATTTCACTGAGCACGAATTGGGCTTTGGCGAGGCGTCGGCAGGTGGCGGAGGCAAGGAGGCTAAGGCGCCTGGGCTCATCGCCGTCGAAATAGCTGAGGCAAAGGCGGAAGAGTTTGCGGATGGCGGCCTTCAAGTCCCCCGGCATGGAGGCGTCGTCCAACCAGGGCGGCAGGCATTCTAGGCTTTCTAGGCCCCGTCGGCTCCATTCCATGAGGCAGGCGAGGGCGTGCCCCATGTAGATGTCAGAGATAACCCTTACCTGCTTGGGCAACATATAAGGCAGAAGCTCCGCAGGGTTTTTGTCAGCCAGCGCCGCCAGCAGCGCATGGGTTGCGCGGGTGCTGTGTTGTTGAAACATGTGGACTTCAACCAGCGCTTCCACGGAGGCGGCGCCCAGTTGTGCTTCGGCCTGGCTGTCAGAGGTGGGTAGTTGCTTCAAGCTTTCCCAAAGGAGGGTGCGCGTGTTGCCTGGGGCTTGGGCTTGAGGGTGGCCCAGGTTAAATTCAAACGCAAAAGCCTTGTCCAGCAGGCGAAGGAGGCGCCGTTGTTGAAAGAAGCCCTTTTGCTGGGGGCCCAGCAAAGCATGGAGTTTGTGAAATTCAGAGGCCAAGTGTTTGCAGGCAATGCTTAAGGCAGGCTCCGTTACGCTGGTTTCGCGCTCAAAAACTTCTATTTTCACTCCGTCACACAGGACAACGAGGGCGGCATTCAGCGCAGGGTGGCAGGCGGAGGCCAAGGCCTGTTTCAGCGCTTCCTGAGGGAAGGCCTCCTCGTTGGGTTTTGGGCGCCTGGCCTCCATAAGCCAGAAGTCCTCCTTCCAGAGTTTGGGGCTGTTTTCAGAAGGCTTGTTTTTGTGCTTCTTCTTTTTTTCTTTCTCCTCGGGAAGAGGAAGGCTCTCTTCCTGGCTGGCCGAGACGTCGGCTGGCAGATAGCCCAGTGCGCGGACAAGGGGCTCCATGACGTGGGTGTATACCTCGGCCTCATGGAAGGCAGACACATTCAATAACTCTATATGCCTTAGGCTTTCCAGAATGTCAGGCGCCAGAGGCGCTGGCTGCGCGTGGTGTTGAAGCGCCTTGGGCAAGGTGGGTTGCTTTGTTGAATTCATACTGGCCTCTTTATGCAGGGGCGGATGTCTTCCCCTCGAAAACAACCCTCCCGGTTTTCGTGCCCTTTCTTCTTTGCCGTGCTTCTTTGCAAAAAAGCAAGCAATATAAACGCGATGAGGCAGACAAACCTAAGCTTTTTCGGGAAGAGACGTTTTGGGGCTGGATAGATAGCTATGAATGTGAATAAAAATGGCGGCATATGCCAGGCCCCTATACCCATCATTATTGCAGCGAAGTTGTTAAGCAGTGCCAACGAGCTTGCCGGACTTGGAGGCTTGTCCGAGGAAGTGCTTCGTCCGCTGTTGGACCATGAGGGATTTGTAGGGCTGGGTGCCATAAGCCCGGACTACCCCTATTTGGGCATTGGGGCTGTTATCAAGCTAGGGAGCTCCAAAGGTTGGGCGGAGGCCATGCACCGTACACACACGGGGGACAGACTCAAAGCGGGCATTGGCCATGTCAAAGACATGCCCTCCTCAAAAGCATCGCCACCTGCAGCAATCCGAAGGACAAAAACAAATTGGATTCAACCATCTACAAGGTTTGGGATGCTATGTTGAAAGACACAGATCGCCAACGCTATATGCAAAAAGCCCCCAACCTTGATCGATGCTGCGAAGCCTGACCGCACCTTCATCGACAAACTTCAAACGCCCAATGGTGGTACGCAGTCTTATTGGGAGATTTTTCAAAAAGCCAAAGCCCATGTCCGGGAATACTGGGCCATTGTCGCGCGTGCCTGTCTTTTGGGAGACGAGGCGGGGTTGTCAAAAATAAAAAATGGGAACTTAGACGACGGGAAAGAGGAAACGGGTGCCTTTGTTTTCTGGGAATAGTTGAATTCTCTGCTTGCAAGTGCTTCCCCAAGTGTAGCATGCGAAGCCCAGTGCACTCTCCCATCCCCCAACCCGTACTGCAGGCCCTGCGTACCCTGGAAGAAGCAGGCCACGAAGCCTTCCTCGTCGGCGGCTGCGTCAGGGACTTGCTGCGAGGAGACTCCCCCAAGGACTATGACATAGCGACGAGGGCCTTGCCCACCCAGGTGCAGGCGTGTTTTGCGAAGGTGGTGCCGACGGGCATTCAGCACGGCACGGTGACGGTGCTTTTGGGGGGAATGTCTCTGGAGGTGACGACATACCGCAGCGAGGGAACCTATGCCGACGGGCGAAGGCCCAGCACGGTGCATTTCCACGCTTGCATTGAGGAGGACTTGTCCCGCAGGGACTTCACCATGAACGCCATGGCCTATAACCCCCTGCACCAGCGCTGGGTAGACACCTGGGGAGGAAAAGAAGACTTGGCAAGGGGCCTTGTACGCTGCGTCGGAAGCCCCCTGGAGCGCTTTTCCGAAGACGGCCTTCGCGCCATTCGCGCCGTACGCTTTGCCACCACGCTGAATTTCGAGTTGGACTTGGCCACGCAACAAGCCATTCCACAGTGCCTGGCGGTGTTTTCCAAGGTAGCCATAGAGCGCATTCGCGAGGAGTTTCTCAAACTGCTGGCTTGCGCGCATGCCCAGCGCGGCCTGGCCTTGCTGCTGCAGACGGGCCTTTTGGAAAGCTTTTTGCCCGAGGCGGCCTGTGCCGACTTTGGCAAGGCGGCGCGCGCCAAGGGCCTGTTGCCGCGCCTGGCCCTCCTGCTGAGCGCCTGTGAGACGCGCGCTGTGTTGCAGCGCCTGAAGCTTTCTTCCAAGCAGATGGAAACCGTCCTCCACCTCCTTCGGGTACAGCCGCTTCCGCCGCCAGGTGCCGACGACACCGCCTTGCGTTGCTGGCTTTCCAAAGCCAAGCGGGCACACTGGGAGGAGGCCCTCTCTGTGGGCGAAGCCCTCGAAGAAAGAGAAGAGGGCCTAGGGGAGCGCCTCCGCGCACTCCTGGTGCAAAACCCCGCCTTAAGCATAGATAAGCTGGCTTTAAACGGGAAGGAAATGGGGCTTATTTTGGGTATTCCCCCAGGGCCGAAAATAGGGGAGGCCGGCCGCTTTCTCCTGGGGAAGGTACTTGAAAACCCTCGCCTTAACTCCAAGGAAGCCCTTTCTCAACTTTTGCAAACCTGGAACAAATAAGTTTCCCACAGGTTTTTCCACAGCCTCCCTCGGAATGGACGACTTTTGTTGATTCGCAGATTCACACGAGTTTTTGGCGCCAGCAAAACGCAAGCAAATTCGGCTGCTTGAAGGCATGTATGCACAAAGTGCCCAAAAAAACAAAGAAAAAAGCTATAGCGTCCGTCTGTGGAAAACTCTGCTTTTAACCGGCCTGAATTTCCGATAAAGGGGCCCGCCGCAAAGCCGCGTGCCGTTGTTGCGTTGAGTGGCGGGGTGGACTCTGCGGTGACAGCGGCCTTGTTGAAGGAGAGGGGCTATGCCGTTTCCGCGGTGAGTTTGCGTATGTGGCCGGGGGCCTGCATGGCAGATGCACAGCGTGCAGCCGAAGCCTTGGAAATTCCGTTGGAAGTGATAGAGGCCGGCGCCCTCTTCCGCAAGCAGGTTATAGAGCCGTTTATACGGGCCTACCAGCATGGGCAGACGCCCAACCCCTGTGTGTTGTGCAACCGGTTTTTGAAGTTTGGCCTGCTGCTGGAGTATGCGCGGGAGAGGAAGGCCCTTTTGGCCACCGGCCACTATGCGCAGGTGGTGAAGAGGCCCGAGGGTTTGGCTTTGCACAGGGCCCAAAGCCTTGAGAAGGACCAGAGTTATTTCCTCTTTAACCTGAAGGAGGCGCAGCTTGAGGACATTGTGTTTCCGCTGGGAGGGTTTTCCAAGTGCCACATAAGGCGTTTGGCGCAAGGCTATGGCTTGGAGGTGGCCTCAAAACCCGACAGCATGGAGGTATGCTTTATTCCCGGCAGCTATAGGGCGTTTCTCGAAGCAGAGGGCTTGCACATGCCCGGGGGCGACATTGTGGACACAGGGGGCAACGTGCTGGGAAGGCACGAGGGTTTGCACCGCTATACGCTGGGGCAGCGCCGGGGGCTGGGCAACCTCGGCAAGCCCACAGCGCAATATGTGGTACGCCTGGAGGCAGCGCACAACCGCCTGGTGGTGGGGGAGAAGGCGGAGGTTTTCAGCCGGCGTTTTGCCCTGGAGGCCCCCAGCTGGGTGAGGGGGGAGCCGCCCCTCCACCGGCGCCTGAGGGTGTGCATACGCCACCAGCACGCGGGGGCCATGGGGCAACTGCAACGCGAGGGCGAGGGCTATGCTGTAGAGTTGGAGGAGGCGGTGGCCGCCCCCACCCCCGGGCAGGCTGCCGTCTTTTATGAAGCAGAAGAGGTGCTGGGAGGCGGGTGGATAGGCCCCCCCCAGCGGCCTATTTTAACTCCGTCAAATAAAGCCCCTCATGCCGGGGTTGGTTTGAAATGTACAAAAAGCGCCTCCCCGTCGCGTCTATGGGCAAAGGCGGTGGCAAATGGACATTTTCCGCCAGCTTTTGCGGCCGGGGGTGGGCCATGTCCGCCGCCCACAACTGGGTATGCACGGGGGCAACGGGGGTGACGTGCAACCAATAAATGCGCTGTCCGTCAGCAGAGGGGCGGAAGCTGAAAACACCCTCCGCCAGCTTGGTTTTGGGGGCCTCCTCTCCCTCTGGCAGTTTTATGGACAAAAGCTCACAGCTGCGCCCCTCCCTTATGCAGTTGGCCTCAAAGAGGAGGCTTTCTCCGTCTACGGAAAAAGCATACTCGTATACCCAGGTGTGCACTTTTGTCGGCGCCTTCTCCCCCAGGCGGAAGGCAAACAAGTCCACGGAGACGGAAGTGTCCGGCGTGGACACCATGGCCGTATAGGCCAGCGCATTGCCTTGCGCATTCCACTGCCAATGCCGGGTGCGCCTTGTCAACCGCCGGGGCACCACCTCTCCTTGCAGCAAGGCCAGGGCCAATGTGCCCTCGTCCCCGTGGAAGGACTCGCGCCATGCCAAGGCCCCACTGTCCGCGGAAAACTCAAAGTCTCGGACGCCTTCTGCGAGTTTTTTGGCCTCGCCGCCTGCCACGGGCCTTACCCACAGCGTGCCTGGCCTCTCGGGCGTGGGGGTTTCCAAGTAGGCCACCCACTGCTCATTGGCTGACCAGGCAAAGCGGAACATTTCCTCGGAAAGCAGCCTCGGCGAAGAGGCCGTGCGGGTGTCCCCCACCCACAGACGAAAAGCCCTCTGCTGGGGCGTCTGCCGCGCCGTAAACAACAGCCGCCTGCCGTCCTTGCTTAGGCGGTAGTCCCCTGCACTCTCTGCCATAAGGCGCGGTGGCCCGGCCTCCTTCATGTCCGCCACCCACAGCTGCCCGCCGGCCTCCAGGCGCTTTTTGAAGGCCAGCGTGTTGCCGTCCTGGGAAAACTCGGCACTGGCTACCTCGGTGGCCACCGTGTGGAAGGGCCCCTCCGGCAGCCGGCCCACCTTCAGCATGCCGCCGTCCACAAAAGCCAGGCGCTCCCCCTGCGGGGAGGCAATGAAGAAGCTGACTTCTCCGCCCAGGGCCTTGCCCACCTTCGCCTCGGCGAGGCTTGCGCAGTGCAAGCTGCCGGTTTTGGTTTGGGGGTTATAGCTGTCGAGGAAGAGGAGGTACCTGCCGTCGGCCGTCGCAAGCTGCGTACCGGCGAGGCTGGCCACCTGTTGCCCAAGGCGCGTCAGCTGCCGGGTTTGCAGGTGCAGCACATAGAGTTTGCCCAGCCGCAGCGAGGAGGCCGTCTCCTTGGCCTGGGGGTTTTTGGCGTCCGCCAAAAAGCGTACATGCGTTTCTCCCGGCAACAACCGAAGCTCGCTAATGTGGCCTTCCACAAGCCGCTCTCCCAAAGGCTTGGGAGGCGGTGAAGGCGAAGGCCTGCAAGCGGCCAATGCGAAGGCAAGAAACAACCCGACATGCTTCATATGCTGTCCTCCCGTCAACTCAAGGTGCCATGCGGCTTTTCCATGTTTGGAAACACGCCCTCGCCCTGGTGACAAGGGCCGCCTTCTTGTCACGCTTGCTGAGTTTAGCCGGGAAGGGGGGAAACAATCCAAAATTTATATGAGAGGGCTGAAAACACTTGCCAGGGGCATAGAGGGTGCCCCTCAAGTGCTGGCATAAAGCCCCCAGGGCCGTCTCCTCGGGGGGGGGGACAAAAGCCCTCCCCCAAAGGCGCGCCTCCACGGCCATGGCTGCCAAAAGCCCCGAGGCCGCGGACTCGACATAGCCTTCTACGCCGGTTATTTGGCCGGCGAAAAACACCTCGGGCCTTGCCAGCAAGGAGAAGTCCGCCCCAAGCAGCCGCGGCGCGTCCATAAACGTGTTGCGGTGTATTTGCCCCAGCCGGAGCCACTGGGCGTTGTGCAAACCCGGCAGGCTGCCAAACACGCGCCGCTGCTCCGGGTAGGTAAGGCGCGTTTGGAAGCCGACGAGGTTAAAAGCCGTGCCGGCTTTGTCCTCCTGGCGCAGTTGCACCACGGCATACGGGCGGCGGCCTGTGCGCGGGCAGCAAAGCCCCACGGGCTTTAAGGGGCCAAAAGCCAGCGTCTCCTCGCCGCGCTCGGCCATGGCCTCAATGGGCAGGCAGGCCTCAAAAAAGCGCAACTCCTCGAAGGCGTGCGGCGGCACTTTTTGGGCGGTGCGCAGGGCCTCAACAAAGCGGAGGTAGGCCTCCTTGTCCAGCGGGAGGTTGAGGTAGTCATCCCCCCGCCCAAACCTCCCCTGGCGGAAGGCCACCTCCCTGTCAATGGAGTCCGCCGCCACCACCGGGGCAATGGCGTCATAAAAATAGAGTTTGTCGCCCAGCAAAGGGGCCAGCGCCTGGCTTAGGGCCTCGGAAGTGAGTGGGCCTGTGGCCACAATACACAGGCCCTCCTCGGGGAGGGCGGTGGCCTCCTTACGCCTCCAGGAGAGCCCCGGCAGCCCCTCCAGGGCCTTGGCGACGGCCAGGGAGAAGGCCTGCCTGTCCACGGCCAGGGCGCTGCCGGCGGGTACACAGGTGGCGTCGGCGCAGCGGAGTACCAGCGAGTCCAAAAGGCGCAACTCCTCATGCAGAAGGCCAATGGCGGTGGTAGCATCGTCGGAGCGCAGGGAGTTGCTGCATACCAACTCGGCCGGCAAGTCGCTGTGGTGGGCCGGGGAGCGCCGCAGGGGTTTTTGCTCTACGAGGGTGAGGGGGAAGCCGCGGCGGGCCAAGTAGAAGGCGGCTTCGACGCCGGCCAGGCCTGCGCCAATGAGGTGGAGAGGAGGGTGCGTCATGCTTATATTCGTTCGTAGCGCTTTCCTGGCCGCTGCGCCACCCTCCCCAGCAACTCCAACTCACAAAGCGCCTCGGAGAGGCCCGCCGAGTCCATACGCGTCGCCGCCAGCAAGGCTTCAAACACGGCCGCCTCTTTCAGGTGCTCCCATACCAGGAGGGCCGCAGGGGAGAGGGCTTGGGCCTGGGCAGGGCTCAGTGGGGCAGGTGCAGCAGGTGGAGCAGGCGAAGGCGGCAGCAGCGGCAGCTGGGCTTTCCCTCCCAGGGAGAGGACAATGTCCTCCGGCTCTGTAGCCAGGCGGGCCTTGGGGTGTTTGAGCAGTTGGAGGCAGCCTTGGGCGTTGTGGGTTTCCACCTCTCCGGGGAGCACCCACAAGGGGCGGCCCTGCTCCATGGCATATTGGGCGGTATACAGGCTGCCGGACTTTCGGGGGGCGCGAAGGACGAGGACAGCGTCCGCGGCGGCGGAAATAAGGCGGTTTCGGCGCGGGTAGGTGAATTTGTCGGCCCGCACTCCCGGCGGGTACTCTGAGAAATAGGCGCCGCCCTGGCTCATGCATTTGTCCCAAAACACCCGCTGGGCGAGGGCCAATTTGTCAAGGCCACAGCCTACAAAGGCCCAGGCCCTGCCGCTGGCCTCCATGGCCGCCTGCAGGCAGGCCTGGTCTACCCCCTCGGCCGCCCCGGAAACCACCAGCATGCCGGCCTGCGCCACGCGGCGGGCAAAGTGCCGGGCCGTTGGCACAAACGACGCCTCCACCTGCCGCGTGCCTACCATGGCCACCTTGGGGGCCTCCACGGGGGACACCTCTCCCCAGGCGAACAACATGGGCGGCATGTCCTCCAGCACCTCCAGGCCGGGGGGGAAGCCGGCCTCTCCATAAAACAGCACCTGCATATGGGCTTTTTGTGCCTTCTCCAGCACTTTTTCTCCCAGGCATTGCAAGCTTAAGTCCTCCGGAAAAGCCTCGGCAAGTGTCGGCAAGAGGGCTGCCTGTTTTAGCCATGTTTTGCACGGCAACTGGGCAATGTCATCCAGCGCCACCTGTGCTTGCAACGCCCTCAGTTGTTTGGCTCCAAAGCCACACACACTCCACAAACCCAACAAAGCCAGTCGATTGTTCACAGCCCAGGGGTTTAGCATACTATGACAGAGGCACCAACAGAGGCGCCATGAGGATAGAAAAAATAACCGAAAATAAGAAGCAGTTCATCGACTTGTTGTTATTGGCCGACGAGCAGGAGGAGATGATTGACAAGTATTTGCCCAGTGGGGACGTGTTTGCTTTGTATGACGATGGTTTGAAAAGTGTTTGTGTGGTGGTGCGGATAGACAGCGAAACTTGCGAATTGAAAAACATAGCGACTTACCAACAATCTCAGGGCCGAGGGTACGGAAGAGCATTGATAAAATTCATTGTTGACTTCTACAAAAACGACTACAAAACAATGCTGGTTGGAACCGGCGAAGTCCCGACCATTTTGTCGTTTTATGAGCGTTGCGGATTTGAAAAGTCACATGTATTAAAGAACTTTTTTACAGACCATTACCCCCACCCCATGTTTGAGGGAGACATACAGCTTGTGGATATGGTTTATCTGAAAAAAGACTTGTAGACTGAAGGCTTCTTGTCCTTCATTCGGGGGTTTGCGTTGCCGTTGGCGCTGTTGGAGCTGTTGAAGGCATTTCCACTTGAGAGGCTTCTTTAAGCTCCACCAGCAAGCGTTTGGCGCCATACACTTTGTCGAGGGCTTCCAGAATGCCCATGGCCTGTACGGAGACGGCGCGGTTGTGGGTTTCGTCAAAGTGGTAGTCGCCACCGAGGGACTGAATGTTGCCGTCAAACACCAGGCCAATGACTTCACCTTTGGCATTGAGGACGGGGGAGCCGGAGTTGCCGCCAATAATGTCATGGTTACTCACCATGTTGAGGGGCGTATCCAAGTTGAGCCTGGCCTTGGCTTGTGTCCATTTGGCCGGAAGCACATAGGGCTCAAAAGGTGTTGCGCGCTCGAAGAGGCCCCCCATGCGTGTGAGGGGCGGAATGTGGCGGCCATTTTCTTCATAGCCTGTTACTTGGCCATAGGAGAGGCGCAAGGTGAAAGTCGCATCCGGAGAGAGTGTGGTACCCAGCCATTGGAAGCGAAGTTGCGCCAGGCGCTCATTCTCCTTGGCGATGGGGGTTTCAATGTGGGTTTCCCAGGTTTTGCGCACAGCGCGGCTGTCTGCGTCCGCAAGCTTGGCAAACAAAATAAGTGCGTCCTTGCTTTGGGCAAGGGCCTTGGCGCCGCCTTTCCACAGCTGGGTGCGGACTTTGACGTCTGCCAGCTTGGTTTGAGAAACCAGGCGTTGGGCAACGCGAGCAGGCGTATCCTTGCCAAGCAGTTTTTGCACAAAGGGGTGCTCAACGCCCAAGGTTTCGCGCATTTTTTCAAGCTCAAACCTCAAGAGGGCGGTTTCAAGTTTGGGGTAGAGGGGGATGTTGCCGCTCAGCCAGCTTTCTATGTTGGGCAAGTTGGCCTCGGCATATTCCGGCAAGCGTTTTGCATTGGGTTTTTCCCGCTCCTCGGCCGCCCGCACCAGAGCCTTGGCAAATTGAAACAAGGTGGAGACTCTGAAAGCCTCTTCCATGGCGACATATTCCACCGCATAGCGCGGCTGTTTGGCCACAATGTTTTCAATGGAGCTCCACACAGAAGCATAGTCCTTCTGCAAGGGTGCAGAGGCGTTGACTTGCTCTTGGAGTGCACGCTCCGCGGCCATTTTGGCATTGAAGAAATGTCTGTCTGCCAAAGCTGCGTGCCGGCCTTTAATGACTTTGAGGGAGTTTTCAACCATGAGCAACCAAGTCATGGCCGTACGTCGCTCTTCAGCGCCGCGCTCACCATAGGCTTGAAGCATGGCGCGCAACTCAGAGAGGCGGGCAATGCGTTGTGGCCATGCATAGTCCCGGATGTAGCGCAGCTGAGCTGTCGTCAGCAGGCGACTGGTGCCGCCGGGGTTTCCTGAGACGAAGCTCAAGTCTCCCTCGTGAGGCTCCTCAAAATGCCATTTGAAATAGTAGGGCGCGGCCAGGGGTTTTCCGTCAGCGCCATAGACGCGCAAGAAGCTGAAGTCCAAGTTGTAGCGGGGGAAGGTGAAGTTGTCCAAGTCTCCACCGAAGAAGGCGACGGCGGCTTCGGGGGCGAATACCAGGCGCACGTCGGAATATTTCCGGTATTTATAGAGGTGGTAAAAGCCCCCGCGGTAGAGGTTGACCAGCTCGCAGCGCAACTCGGAGCTGGTTTGGCAGTTTTTTTGCAGCTCTGAGGTGACGGCATGGAAGGCATGTTTGAAGGCGGGGCCATAGAGGTTGGAGGTGGCCTCTTTCACCTGCTGCGTTATGTCCACAATTTCCAGCAGCTGGTTAAGCTCCATGTCCGGGCAGCGTTTCTCTTGCGCAGCTTGGGGTGCCCAAAAGCCATTTTTGACATAGTCCATGGAGCGCGAGGAGAGGTGCTCAATGCAGTCCACCACGCAGTGGTGGTTGGTAAGCACGAGGCCCTGGGGGGAGACAAAGCTGGCGGAGCAGCCGCCTGCAATGCGCAAAGAGGCCAGCTGCATATGCTCCCAAAACTCGTTGGGGGCTTCAAAGCCATAGTCCCTTTTCAGCGCTGCTTTGGGCAAGGCATTAAAAGTCCACATACCCTCGTCTGCCCAAGCAACCCAACTCACAAGCGCAAGGCTAAAAACGGCAAACCTGTTGCTATGCATATGCATCCCTTTCTCAAGTTTTTTGAAAACCCGCCTGGTGTGCTTCCCCGCCATGAGACAGCCCCTATGCCTGTTATGCATGGCAAAAAACAACCCAAATGCCAATGCATTTCCAGCGACATTTCCAGCTGTATTTCCGGTGTACTTGAAAGAGACGGGTTTCAGCAGCGGCTTGGGCAGGTGGCGGGCCTTAGGCGCCGCCCAAGGAGGAGGGCCAGCAAGCCTAAAACCACAAGGCTTCCCCCGGAGGGCTTGTGGGGCCCTTGGGAGCAGCCACCGCTTTGGGGGGCGACGTTGGGGTTGTGGCCGACTTTGTAAGGGGCAAGCTCGAGGGAAAAGTTGGGAAGCACTTCCAGGTTTTTGTCAATGCGCAGCCGCAGAGGGTTGTGGGGCTCCCTATGCTCTTGGTTGACTGTCCAGGAGGCCAAATGCCAACCTGGCCTTGGGGTGGCTGTCAGCGTTATTTCCGTCCCATGGAGGTATTCTTTTTGGAGGGGTGAAATGTCCACGCTGCCGTGAGCGGAGTTGGGAGGGTGAAACGTGAAGGTATACACAGGCAGCGGGTTTGTGTGAAAGCAAAGCTCATTGCTCTCATAGGGTGTTGCTGACGCGCCCGTGGTGAAGAATTTCATTTTCAGGCAATAGTGTGTTTCAGGCTGCAGCTCGTCGTTGCTCCATGTAACAGGCAGGTGGAGGGTGGTGTTCGGGTTTTGAACCACCGTTGAAATTCTGGAAAGGAGGGTTTCCTCGGGAAATGCCGTGTTGCGGGTTTTGTCGAAGAGGGTTGCAGACACCACACCCTCATGGCGCCAATTATAAAGCCTGACGGGAATTTTCGCAGAGTCATGGCCGATGGAGTGCTCTTTCTCAAAGGCTTGGAGATCCCAAAACACGCGGCCGACAGTGAGGGGAATGTTGAATTGAACATCCGGAAACACTTCGCCATCGAGAAACTTAATTTTCAAAGTGGCATTTGCGAGAGGCTTTCGCAAAACAACCGGCACCCGCACCATGGCGGATTTGCCTTTTTCAACGCCCCATCCTCCGGGTAGATCGTCGAAAAAGCTGATTCTCCAAGCTCTGTCAGGGTTGCTCGAAAGTGGCTCCAAAGGCCTGCAGGTTACAGGCTGCGTCGGCGTGGAACCAAAATTGCCCGCAAGGCATTGGGGCTTATGCGTGTTTGCCACCTCCATCCCCTCAGGCAACTCAAGCTCATATTTGCCCGTGGAGCCCCTTGGGCAAACGCGTGAGTCAACCCTCAATTGCAGTTGCACATAGAAGGGCTCTTCAAGCTTTGGCTCAAAAGTCCCCTGCTGCGGTTGGATGCTGGCCCAGTGCAGTCGAACGAAACCCATGCCGTCGCGAACCGTACCGGAGCAATCTGCTATGTTAAATGGGTGGACCACTTCATCTGCAAACCCCCAGGCGATGGTGCTCCACAGCAGCCCGCAACCCAACAACCACCCACTCCCTCCAAATCCCTTCAACCTACTCCACCTTCGACGCGACATGCCCTGCCTCTTTCTCTTTCTCCGTGCGTATACAACGCTCAAACTTTGCTGAGGCTAGCAGCATTTTGAAGCCAGGACAAGAGGAGGGGAGAGCGGAAAACAACCGGTAATCTCCGAATATCCCCACTCGGTGACTCCAGTCGCTCCGCAAAAACAAACCCGCCACCTCCGTTGTTTCAGACAACTTCGTTGTCTGTTTCTCCGGCTCCCGGTGGCGGGTTTTGTTTCCATGGCGCTACCGCCATGTGCTTCAAGGTTTTTCGTTTTCTTTTTTCTCAAGCAGCATGCGGTAAAGCAGTCCGCCCAGAATGGCGCCGACAATGGGGGCTACCCAGAAGAGCCACAGTTGGGAGACGGCGGCCCCCCCCTGGAAGAGGGCGACGCCCGTGCTTCTGGCCGGGTTGACCGAGGTATTGCTGATGGGGATGGAGACAAGGTGGATGAGTGTCAAAACCAAGCCGATGGCGATGGGGGCAAACCCAGCAGGGGCGCGTTTGTCTGTAGCACCGAGAATGACAATGAGGAAGAAAGCCGTCAGGAGGACTTCCGCCAGCAGCACCGCCAGCATGCTGTAGCCGCCAGGGGAGAGTGCACCATAGCCATTGGAGGCAAAACCGGCAGCGGCAGAAAAGCCCTCTTTGCCGCTGGCGATGAGCCACAAACACCCTCCGGCCACCAGGGCGCCAACCAGTTGGGCGGCAATATATTGGGCGGTTTCTGCAGCGCGAAAACGCCCGCTTGCCACCAGGCCTAGCGTGACAGCGGGGTTGAAGTGCCCGCCCGAAATATGTCCGACGGCATAGGCCATGGAAAGCACCGTCAGGCCGAAGGCCAGGGAGACACCGAGAAAGCCAATATGGGCCGCCGCAAAAACAGCGCTTCCACAACCAGCAAATACGAGCCAGAAAGTGCCAAAAAACTCAGCAAACAATTTTTTATTCATAGGATCTGTAAAGCCTCCGAAAGGAAAACATGCCCGCCGCCTTCCGTTTTATTTTGTTATTTTGTCGCCGCCGAAACTAGCTGAACTCAACAAAAACTCCTATTCGTTTCTCCGCAATGACGTCGATTCGTTTTTAGCTACATGTCTCACCAGGGAGCTATAAACACAGCTTAGAGGCAAGAATTTACAGAAAATACAAAAGCAACTCAAAAAGGTGGTAGCGTTGCAAAAGGCACCCAAAAAATTGAGATAGAAAACAGAAACATTGGCTGTTGGCTGAGGAGGAAATACATCCATCCATGAGAAATATTGATCATGAAATGTGAAACAACAGAATTTTCTGAATTAAAACAAAAACTTGAAGCAGAGACCCTCAAAGAACTCGACTTAAGAAATTTTGATTTTAGAAAACATCCCGTTGACTTTTCAGGGAAGCAGCTTGAAAACGTTGACTTTTCAAACAATAAAACGCTTGAAGACATTAGCTTTAAGAAAGCCAAACTCATTCATTGCAGCTTCAGAGACTCAAAAATATATGCTTGCGACTTTCGCTATGCAGATATTATGAATTCCAGTTTTCAAGGAGCGAAGTTTAAATATGTTGATTTTTATAGAGCGGCCTTCCGGGGAATCACCGTATTTCAAGATGCAAAAATAGAATCCAGCAGCCTCAACTATGTGTCATTCGAAACATTTTCTATTACGCGTGACAATCTCCAAGAAGTGAAGTCTCGAGGCTTTGTTGGCTCTCAAAAACACTATCTTCCCCAAGAAGACGAAGGTGTTTGGAGAGATTTTTGGGGAAAATGGAAGAGGATTGATTCTTTGGGCAAAGACAAGTCCGACAAACAGAAGGAAAGTCTGGATTTGAGGTATAAGGAGGCAGAAAAAATTTATCGGCAATTAAGTGCATTGTGGGAATCAAAAGGGTACAGCAGAGATGCGGAATGGGCTTATCTACAAGCCAAAAGAATGGAACGCAAATATTTGTGGCATGCAAAAATTCCAGCCAAGAAATGCAAACAAAACAATGAAGGCGAAGCGTTTTATGTATGTTTGTGGCTTGAAAAACTCATGAGAAGATTCAAGGCATGTTTAAACTTCATGGCGGATATGTTTTTGGGGTATGGTGTTAGCTTGCCGAAAGTTATTTTGTCTTACCTTGTTTTGATTATAATATTTGGGTTTGTTTACAATCATAAGTTAGATGAGGCAAGCCTCGGCACTTGCATGAAATTGAGCATGAGCAAAACGATAGGTGCAAGCCACAGCATAGACTTGAAAAACACATCTTTAGAAATACTTTCTTTTTTACAAACAGGTTTAGGCATGCTGTTGACGGGATTTTTGGGGTTTGTAGTTGCTAATAAAATCAGAAAGTCTTAGACCCCTCAAAAGTTGTGCCAGGCCATGCTGGAGCAAGGCCGCATGAGCATTGAGAAAATGGCGATGCCATGCATATAAAAATTTGAAGCGACGCGAGGGGGACCCGTAACATTCTGTTTTCTCAAACGCCTCATGGAGGGCAATAGGGGTGGCCAATCCTCTTTGCATGGCTGCATGGCTGTTTGGCTTTCGTTTACAGCGGTTTCAGCATTTTCAAAGAGGAAATGGAAATGAAAAAGAAAAGTTGTTTTGCTGTGTTTATTATCATCAGCTTATCGTTGAGCGCTTGTTTAGAGTGTGACAGTCCCGCGGAAGGTGAGAATTCCACATTGGGTGGAGGAAATAGCGGGAACAGTCATTCCACAGGGAGTGGTCCTGCTCCTATGGAGCCTCACTCAGAAGGGGTTTTTAATGCGACTTTCACAGAAGCAACGGTCTACTTTGAGTCAATGGATGATGTTATCTCCATGGATGAAGTCAAGCAGGTTTATCAGTTCAAAAAGGCAAGCCAAAAAGCGCAGGAATTAAAACCAGGCAGCATTTTGCTTCTGCATGGAAAGGCATTGAGAAAAGTTGCCAAAGTTCTCGAGGAAGGCAATGCAATTGTTGTGGAAACGGGTGATGCAACCTTGGATGAGTTGATCAAAGACGGCACAATAGAATGGACAACTGCTGTCAATTTTGGGTCCGTTTTAAGATCGAAAAGTCTCGTGAAAATGCAAATAGGCAATCAACTATATCAACCAACTTCTCAAACGGAAAGCGGAGCTAGTTTTGACATCAAAATAGGCGATTATAGATATGTGGTGTCATTGGAAGCGGCGGGAGATTCTATGAATGCAAAACTGGAAGTGGAGAGATTCATTGGTTCTACCGTCGCAGGAAGATTTAAAGCAGAAGGCAACATATCTGGATTTAGCTCGTCTAATCAAATTGAATATAGCAATTCACGGCTTACAAATTTCTCAAATAAGAACAAAAACTTGAAAGGTGATTTAACGCTTTCTCAGACTGCAATAGGTCCGTGGCAAGACAAGCTTACGATGGAGTTCCCATTTCCTCTCATAACAATTCCAGCTATGGTAGGGCCTCTCCCTGTTTTTCTGAACATAAAATGGCTGGTTGCAGCAAGTGCTATACTTCCTGTGGCTGGCTCTGTGGACACAACTGTCCGTTTCAAATATGATACTGAAGCAGGATTTAGCTATGATGGAACAGAGGTGACCGCTGAAGGGGATGTAGGAAGTTATTTGGCTGACATAGACAAAGGCAATGTCGGCGGAGGTTCTATGGTGATAGTGGATTATGCAATGGCATTTCCACGATTGGAAATAGGTATGTTTGGGAATACCGTTGGTCCCTGGGTGCAAACGGGTTTTGGGATCTACAATTATTGGAAGCCTTTTTTGCCCACGTGCAGACAAACAGCCATGTCTTATTTTGGTGCAGTTGGTTATGAGTTAAAGTTTTTCGGAGTGAAGATGATGTCAGGCTCAAAAGATCTTTGGCGAATAGATAAACCTCTGGAGGAAATAGGCGATTGTCCCGAATTCGAATAAGCGCTTTTTCTCCAAAACAATCTCATTGAAATTCTCATGGGCATTGTGCAGAAAAAAGAAGGGGAATTTTCTCTCTTCGCAATGTGCCACAGCCCATGTACCTCACCCTTGCCACGCTTTTTATTGCCATTGTCTTCTTCATCAGTGGCAAAGTCAGAGCAGACTTGGTGGCGCTTTGCGCGCTCGTCACCCTGAGTTTGGCAGGCATTCTCACGCCGGCGGAAGCGCTTTCGGGTTTTTCGAGTTCCATCGTCATGATGATGATTGGCTTGTTTGTCGTGGGGGGCGCCATTTTTCAAACAGGGCTTGCCAAGGCCATGAGTGGCAAGTTGCTGAAGCTGGCGGGCAACAGTGAAACCAAACTTTTTTTGTTGGTGATGTTGGTCACTTCAACCATAGGTGGCTTCATCAGCAACACGGGCACGGTGGCTTTAATGTTGCCCATTGTGGTGAGTTTGGCGATGGCCGCCCAAGTCAACCCCAGGCGTTTGCTGATGCCGCTGGCTTTTGCCAGCAGCATGGGGGGGATGATGACGCTGATTGGAACGCCGCCAAATCTGATCATTCACGACACGCTGATAAAGGCGGGACACCCTGGGCTGTCGTTCTTCTCCTTTTTGCCCATTGGCATCATCTGCGTTGTCGTTGGTATGTTGCTGTTGGCGCCGTTGTGCAGAATTTTTCTCTCTCAAAAAGCGGATGAAGAGGGCGACAAGAGGAAGGGCAAGTCTTTGAGCGAGTTGGTACATGAATATCAGCTGCCTCAAAACCTGTTTCGCGTTCGTGCCGTGGCCGGCTCTCTTCTCATTGGCAAGACATTGCGAGAGCTTGAAGTCTCCCGGCGCTATGCCGTCAACGTCTTGGAAATAAGACGCAGGGCCTTGGCCAAAAAATCCTTCCGCAAGTCCATCCATCAAAAAACAGCGGATGCCAAAACCGTCATTCTTGAGAATGACGTCCTCTATCTCCTGGGTGAATTTGAGCATGTCCACACTTTCGTGAAGGAGAACAAACTTAAGTTGATGGATGCAAAGCCGCAGACAGAAGGAGAAGTGCCGCCGGCTTTTGCGGGGCAGCTTCGGTTTGACACCATTGGCATTGCGGAAGTGGTGTTGTTGTCCAACGCGAGGCTGGTGGGGCAGCCTGTCAAAAACTCGGGTTTTAGAGAGAAATACAAGCTGAACATTTTGGGCATTCAGCGCAGGAACAAATACATTCTCCAAAACCTGCAGGAAGAGGTGATGCAGTCTGGCGATTTGTTGTTGGTACAAGGAGAGTGGGGGAAGATAGCGCTTTTGACAGAGAAGTCCTCCGAGTGGGTGGTGGTAGGGCAGCCCCTGGAGGAGGCTTCCAAGCTGACGTTGGACCATAAGGCCCCCATGGCTGCCCTCATTATGCTCGGCATGGTGTTGGCCATGGCACTGAACCTTGTCCCCGCAGTGACAGCCGTCATGGCCGCCGCTTTGCTCACCATCCTCACGGGTTGTTTCCGCAATGTGGAAGCGGCCTATAAAACCATCAGCTGGGAAAGCGTCGTGCTTTTTGGCTCCATGTTGCCCATGTCGTTTGCGCTGGAGAAGACAGGCATTTCTTCTTCCATTGCTGAAAGCCTCACCTCCTTTTTGGGCAACCATGGCCCCCTGGCTTTGTTGGCGGGCGTTTATTTTTTGACTTCCGTGTTGACTTTCTTCATCAGCAACACGGCGACAGCGGCCTTGTGTGCGCCCATTGCCATGCTGTCTGCTCAAAAAATGGGTGTCAGCCCCTATGCCTTCATGTTCGCCGTCACGGTGGCCGCCAGCATGTGTTTTGCAAGCCCTTTTTCGACGCCTCCCAATGCACTCGTCATGTCCGCCGGCCGCTACCGCTTCCTCGACTATGTGAAAGTGGGCTTGCCCCTGCAAGTGGTTTTGGGCGTGGTGATGATGGTGGCCTTGCCCTTGTTGTTTCCATTTCGTTCCGTTTGAGTTTTTCCTCAAGCTGCTTTAAATATTTCCCTGGCCGGCTAGACCGGTTTAGGGTTGAAGTGCGGCTCAATTCAGCCCTAGACCGGTCTAAGGTGTTTTTCGGACGAGGATGTGCATGGAGCATTTGAGGGCTTATTTGTTGGTTGCGGTTGCTTTTGCATTTCCCGGTCAAAGCCATGCGAGAGGTGCCATCGAAACAACGGGAGATGTTCTTTCGTTGATGCCGGCCTATGTCATGGTTTCCAGTCTCCTGCTTGAGGACGAGGGGGGTTGCGTGCAATTGGGCATAGCAGCGTTGACGACTTTTTCTGTCACCACAGCCTTGAAGTATGCCGTAGGCAAACCACGTCCCACGCAAATGCCCTGGGAGAGGGGGACTTCCTTTCCGTCGGGGCATACGTCTTCTGCTTTTGTGGGGGCCGCTTATGTTCACCGCCGGTATGGAATTCTTCCCAGCCTTCCTGTGTATGCCGCATCGGCATTTGTTGCCTACTCAAGAGTGTATGCGAAAAAACACTATTGGGTGGATGTGGTTGCAGGCGCCGCCTTGGGAATGTTTTTGGGTCATTTGTTTGCACGCCCCTATGAACCCCCTTTTTCTTTGGTTGTGGGAGCCGACACCAAAAGTGTCACAGCCTCCATCCACCTGAGGTTTTGAGAGCGGCAGGGCGGTGAAGGGACCTCCTCTGCTCAGGGAGTTTCGGTTTTTTCAAAGTCCGCCTCAGAGAAGAAAATTTCAATTTTTTTGAAGTGGGCATGTTTGCCTGCCGCCTGCCCCAAGGAGCGGTTCCAGGCCTTGTTGCCCGAGAGAATGGAAATGTGGCTCAGTTGACGCATGTCCTCGTCAGTCAATCCAAACTCTTCTGCATCCAAAGGCAAAATAACAACGCCATTGTTGGGAATGAGGGTAGCTCTCCACCTGACGCCAATGGGTTGCCCGGAGTTTGCACCCTCGGGAATAAGGCGCAACCAGAATTTGATTCCGGCCTGGCTGGGGTCGAACGTCACTCGGATGAAGTCAGCTTTGGAGAGGTTGAAGCGACCTTCCGCATAAACGGAGTACATTTTTCCGTCCGTCCAGGTTTGGCTTGAGTCGGCAATGAGTTGCCATGCGGCGATGTTTTGCCTGGGCATGTTGTTGTGCACGGGAGGGCGCTCCTGGGGCGGCGTCCAAATGTCTGGAAGCACCTCGCTTGAGGCATGAGCCACAGGAGGTATTTCCTGGGAAACAGGTGGTTTTTGCCTTCGAAGGACAGCAGGTGTTGTGTTGTTTTTGTGGCCAGTCAAAAATTCAATTTTCTTGAAGTCAGCATGCGGGCTTTTTGCCGCATTCGCTTCCGAAGAGGCAAGCGGTGGACTGTCCTCCGGGAGAACGGCAATGTGAGTCAGTTGACGCATTTGCGTACGGGTGAGGCCAAAGTCTGCTGCCTTCAAGGGCAATGTCACACTTCCATCCTCAGGAATGAGAATGGCCTCCCGGCCAATGCCTGTCTGTGGGGGGAGCTCTTCGCCTTGGGGCACAAGGTGCAGGCGAAATTTTTTTCCAGCTTGGCTTGGATCAAAAGTCAGGCGAAGGGAACGTACGTTGGAGAGATCCAAAACCTCCGCTCTGTCTAGCGGTTGGCGGTGTTCCTCTTCCGGCAACTCGCTGGGCACTTCTTGCCAATGCTGTACCCATAGCCGAGGTGGAACAAAGAAAAGAGCCGATGCAACACCCAAGGCAGAGAGGAAGAAGGCATGGACGCTCTGTCGAGAAATAGAAATTTTTTTGAGAATCCCCATGGCGCTCAAGAGGGCAGAGAGCGCAGCTACAAACGTCATCATGGCGTCGAAGAAGTCATAACTTCTATCTCCGGATGGGAACAACCAAGGCGCCATGGCAGCACCCACCGACAACAGCAAGGCGAAGACATAAGCTGGCTGAGGCAATGCTTTGGCCAGCGCTGCAACCTCATGCGTTCCCGTTGAGGGTGCCTCTTCCTGCGCGCGCTTCGAAGCCTTCTGTGGTGTCCCCAACGCTTGCTTCAGCTGTGCCGTATTCAAAACAACCGTCTTGTCCGTCACCGCTTCTGTCGCCGAGTTTTTGCGCCCCACCGGAGGTGCTTTTCTTTCCGGGTGGCTTGCCGGGGGTTTGTGTCCCGCCGGAGATACTTTTCTTTCCGGGTGGCTTACCGGAGGTTTGTATCTCCCCGGAGGTGCTTTTCTTTCCGGGTTGTTTACCGGGTTTCTTGCTGGATTTCTTATGGGGGGTTTGTGTAGCTCTTCCCGTGTTTTGAGGATCGGCTTTTTTTCAAAAACATGTCGCCCATAGTCAATGGCGGCCTGTCGAAGGTGTTTCAAAAAAAACTTTATGAAAGATTGAAAAAACATGCCGACCCATCCCCATCCTTTTCATTTTTCCGCACAGCTTGGGCACCGCCCTCTAGCCCTTGTGCAGCAGGCGACCGCTGACAATGGAAGACAAGGAAGGCAAACGTGGTTGAAAAATGCATAAGCCCATATGTAAACCAAAATGGCTTCAAACAAAATGAGCAACAGGCTCTATTTTTGAATGCCTCTTGAGTATACGCGCCGGTGCCCCCCCGCAGCCAGGCTGGTTTAACTTTAAAGTGATTTCGATTCAACAGCCCGGTTTCAATTTGACATGAGGTCGAGGCGGGCGAGGATTCCGCGATGGGAGCGCACTCAAGTGCGTGACCTGAGCGGAACCGGAGCCCAACGAAGAGATCATGTCAAA
>Ga0209737_10000726_pt1 | contig 25477 bp, 23 predicted proteins | sample TergutCu122P3_FD_187284 | JGI IMG/M metagenome (GOLD analysis project Ga0209737, IMG submission 187284) | Cubitermes ugandensis P3 segment gut microbial communities from Kakamega Forest, Kenya - Cu122 P3 (SPAdes) (version 2) | ecosystem: Host-associated > Arthropoda: Insects > Digestive system... | reverse complement strand
CCCTAACCCTCCCCCGCAAGCGAGGGAGGGAACCAATCTCCTTCCCCCGCAAGCGGGGGAAGGCTGGGATGGGGGCAAGCAGCGAAAAATGTAAGCTCTTGAATCAAAACCGCTCTAAAGGATTAACGACATGCTTCGCTTTAACGACAGCGTCAGATTCACAGACGCCGAAATCGACAAGATGCTGTCTATCGGGATCGACCTCGTTGGCGTGCGCACACAATCTGCCGTCAATGCGGAGTTCGCTCGTTGGGCCAAAGCGTTGGCACAGAAACGCCCCGACCTGCTGGAACTGATCGCCCGCGAGCTGGCCAAGGCTCTGCCACAAAAAACCGTCCACGATGAAGGCATGCTGGAGTCAAGCTGCTGATACGCCGGTGACGGTTCAATGAGCTGATTTTTCAGCCCGTTTCCCGCTCATTCCGAGACGCCCGCAACCTTTCTTTGAAGTTGCGGGCGTTATGTTTTTGAGACTCGAAACCCTTACTTGCCCTTGCCCTTGGCCACCGGAGCAGCAGGAGCCGTTCCGACCGTTATCTGCGGCTTCAGATGCACCAATGATTTTTCTCCGATACCCGGCACCTTGGTCAGGTCATCGACCGTGGCAAATGGCCCGTTTGCCTTGCGGTACTCGATGATGGCATTGGCCTTGCTGGCGCCAATGCCGTTGATCTGTTGCAAGGCTGCCGCGTCGGCGGTGTTGATATTGACCGGCTCCAGCGCCATTGCAGCCAATGGACACAGGGCCAGAGACAGAAACAGGGAACGCAGGAAACGACGCATGACGATACTCCTTGATGGTTAAAGGAGTGCGTAAATTAAATATTATTTCATGCTATGTCAACAGTATTTTTTGATGCAAACGGCGTTCTCCTTGCGATGCCTGTTGATGGCGAGGATTGCGTTCGACGCGTGTTCATTCGTTATTGAACTTCGCCGGCAGCCAGCCGCGTTCAACCGAGTCCCGGAAGCACCAGGCCGGGGTGGTTTCGGTCTTGTAGCTCCAGAAAAACCAGCCGAGAAGTTTTTCAAACGCCAACAGTTGCGCCGCCGCATAGCCCCGGTTGGCAACATCCTGCTGAAAGGCGTCCATGCGTTCGAGCGCGTGGCTGTACGGCCCTTCGGCCCACAACGAGACGACCTTGAGATCGAGCCCCAGGCTCCATTCGCCGCAAATCGCCGGCAGCCCGAGCGCGGCGTTGATCGAATCCGCTTCGTCGCGCCATTGTCCGCTCGCCTTGTGGATGTGCTCGAAGATGTCAGCATCGATGTCGTGTCGCTCGAAACACTGATAGCGGTGGTAATCGAAAATCACGTTCTGCCAGATCGGCGGCTGCATGAAGCCGAGAAACTCGCGGTAGGAGCGGAACCCGTCGTGAAAGACCACCGCCACGCGCTCTGGCGGGCAGTGCTTGCGAATGCGGTCGTAGGCGGCAAGGTAGTAGCGCTTCAAATAGTCGGTCGGCACGTCCCATCGCGGCTCGTTCAACACTTCGATGGCAAAAAGCGCCGGGTGCGCGCGATAGCGCTCGGCCAGGCGTTCGAGCACTGTGAGCGAATGCTCCAGATACTCTTCCTTTGTGTGCCATTCCACCACGTCCTTGATACCGCCGTTATCGAACCCGTTCTGGCAGCCGGGGGCGGCGTGCAGGTCGATCATCACCTTGAGTCCAAGCTTTGCCGCCCAGTCCATGGCGCGGTCGAGCACGTCGATGCCGCCTGTGACGAAGGGATGAGGATTGGCGCCGTACTTGGGGTGATACGGGTAATCGGGGCCGAAAATCCAGTGCCCGACCGGGATGCGCACCGCGTTCAGTCCGCGCTCGGCGATCCAGGCGAAATCGTCGAAAGTGATGAAGCTCTCCCAGTGTGCGCGCAGTTTTTCGCTCGCGGCGCTGCCCAGTTCGGCGCACCATGTCGTCTCATCGGTCGCTTCCAGCCCCGCGAAAAGACTCGGCTTCATCCACTTTTCGAGCAACAACCAATTCCCGAGATTGACGCCACGCAGCTTGTTCATTGCCCCCCCTTCCATTTATGCTTCATGCGAACTTTCATGATAGCCGTGAGGCCGTATGATGTGTCAGACCATGCGCTTGTTTTTCGCCCTCCTTCTCGTATTCTTTTACGGTTTCGCGTTCAACGCGTCCGCATCCAACCTGCCCGACCTGGGCGAAGTGGGCGTGGAGGATCTTTCTCCGGCGCAGGAACGGCAGATCGGCGAGGAGATCATGCGTCAGGTGCGCAGAGACCCCGCCTGGCTCGATGACCCCGAGATCGAGGAATACATCAACCGTCTGGGACGGCGGCTGGTTGCAGCAAGCGAAGAGCCGTCTCGCCCGTTTGAATTTTTCGTAGTCAGGGATGCCATGCTCAACGCCTTCGCCCTGCCGGGCGGCTATATCGGCGTGCATACCGGGCTGATTCTCGCGGCGCAATCGGAGTCGGAACTGGCTGGCGTGCTCGGACATGAAATCGGGCATGTCACGCAACGGCATATCGCGCAACTCATCGGCAAGCAGAAACAGATGTCGATGGTGATGCTGGCTTCCCTGCTGGCAGCGGTTGCGGCCGGTAATTCCCGGGTGGGCGAGGCGGCGGTGCTCTCCGGGGTTGCCGGGGCAACTCAGGCGCAATTGGCCTATACGCGCGATTTTGAACGCGAAGCCGACCGGATCGGCCTGCAAACGCTGGAAGCGGCGGGGTTCGATGTGCGCGGGATGGCAGGGTTTTTCGAGCGGCTGCAACGCTCCTTCCGCCTGTACGAGAACAACATCAACCAGACTCCCTACTTGCGCACGCACCCGCTGACCACCGAACGCATCGCCGACATGGAAAACCGGGTCATGAGCATGCGCTACCGTCAGGTGCCCGATTCGCCGGATTTCAGTTACGTGCGCGCACGAGTGCGCGTGCAATCGCTATCGGGCGCAGAGGCGGTACGAACGTTTGCAGGGCTGGTCGCGGCCAACCCGGACAATCCATCGCTGCATTATGGGCTGGCACTCGCGCAATTGCGGATCGGTCATCTGGAGGAAGCCTCACGCACGCTCGATGAACTGCGCCGCCGCGCCAAGCCTTCGCCTTTCATTGCCACACTCTCCAGCGAAATCTCGATCGCCCGCCGGGAGCCCGATGCAGCGATCAATACGCTTACCGCCGCCTGCAAAACCTTTCCGGAGAGCATGAGCACAATCTACGCGCTGGCCAATGCGCAGATTGTCGGCGGACGCGCGCAGGACGCGGAACGTGGCGTGCGCCGGGCGCTTGCCAGCCGTAGCAACGACATGCGTCTATGGGGACTGCTCGCACGCGCCAATGCGGCTCTGGGCAAGCGCACGGCGCAACACCGCGCGCAGGCCGAAGTATATGTCTTGCAGGGCGCTTACCGTGGCGCAGTCGAGCAACTGGAACTGGCGCGGCGCGCCGGAGATGGCGATTTCTACGAATTATCCGCAGCCGATGCCCGTCTGCGTGAAATTCGCGACCGTGCGGAAGAGGAGAGACGATCACAACGGCGAGGTGGGCGCTGATCATCTTTGAAGAGCAAAATCGCCACGCGCCATGTAAAACCTGCCTAAAATACAGACCACGCGTCACGCACTGAACGAAAGAGGATTGGAGAAGGGAATGGTTTTTGACAAGGAAGTCGATGCGCGCGGGCTGACCTGCCCGTTGCCGATCCTGAGGCTCAAGAAGGCGCTATCCGAAGTATCCGCCGGACGAATCGTGCGCGTACTCGCCACCGACCCCTCTTCGGTCAAGGACTTTGAAGCCTTCACCCGCCAGACCGGCCACGAGTTGTTGCACCAGGAAGAAATGCCGGACAGCACGTTCGAGTTTTTCGTCAGGCACAAGTAAGAAACCCAGAGTTTCAGAATCCCTTCCTTTGCCCGACAAGGGTTCAGGCTGGCGTTCTGGCATGCCGCGTCGGTTTCGCCAAGGGATTCCCTGCTTCCGCATAAATCCTCAAAAAACAAAAAAACAACGCATTTACCTGCAAAACAACTATTCGTCATTGCGAGGCAGCAAAACAATCCAGAGCCGCCTTCATATGGTCGAATGGATTGCATTGCTCCACACCTTATTAAAATATTTAATCCCTTTTTATTTCTATCTAAATCAAAATCTATTCCAGTCCGAAAACCGGAAATATTTGGCCCTATTTCCGGTATTAATTCGCTGTCGAAATAATTTACACATTTATAGAGCCGTACATCTTATTTTCACTGTCACGCCCAGAAACCCCGTAGTTTCGGGCGTCTTTATCAGCACCACTTTCAGCGCCGGTAATATTTCACTGTCGAAATAATTTACACATCTATATCGCTACATAGAATTTTTCATAAAAATCAAACAAATAAAAACCTGGCACAGTTTCTGCTGGTATATCCGTAATAGTACGTAAGCGCTATTACCTAGATAGTTACCGAGACAACGATCTTAGAAGGAAGTTTCCCCATGAAAAAGAAAACCATCAGCAAGCTGCTTGCCCCCAGCATGACGACAACACTGAAAATGCTATCTGCTTCTCTTCTGTTTCTTGCGGCCGGAACAGTCAATGCACAACAGGATCTGTCTACCGGAGTTGCCGTGATGGCAAACGGGCTGGACTCGAACGGCAACCCCGTCAAACTGTACGACACGGGAAACGACCGGAAATTTTTCGACAACGTCACCTATTACAGCCTCGTCGACCCCGGTTCCGGGATGCCGGGCGCAAACGGCATCATCGCCGATCCCAAGGGCAGCGGTTACGCCGCCATGCAACGAAACACACGGACGGTGGAACTTGCCTACTCATCTTACGCCAGCAACTCCAATTACAATGGCGTCGTTGACTGGGGCATTACCCGCGATGCCAATTGGTCAGCCGCCTATACCGTGACCGGCGCAGCACCAACAACCTGGGGCGGCACGGCAGCAGTAGCCGGCATCGAAGGGTTTCTGAAAAATGCCTTTGGCAGAAACGAGATCGGGTTCATCGATAGTTACATCACCAAGGGTTATAGCGGTAGAACGGTCTACGGGACGACCGCCGAAATTTACGGCTCGCCAACCGTCAATACAAACGGCATTGCCTATCAAGCCGGTTTGAAGTACATCGACACCGGAAAAGGCGTGATCGGATCATCCGCAGGGCTGTACTACGATGAAGCCGGCCAATACCATATGGATGCATCCGGGCATATCACCTACGATGGCAACCTGTCAGGCAAGTCTTCTGCCGTTGAATACGATGACTGGAATCAGCACGGCATCGTTCTGACCGGAGCCGACCTGATTGCCTACACCGTTGGCTTTACCACCAATGGCGCTGACACGGTGATTGAAGGAGCATTCAATGTTTTGGGCAATTTCCGTGATGTTTATATCAACGGCAACAAGATTGACCAGTCATTGCTCAACTTGACGGAAAACCTTTACGGTGACGTTATTCTCAACGGCAATGGCGCCGGCAAAGGCATCGTCGGCGAATACACGATGTGTCTTGATCTGTCGGATATCGACCCATCCTGGTGGAATGCAACCGGAACAAACAACATTTCGTTCCTGGTCGAATCAGTTACGCCGAACATGTTGGGATTGTCGGCCAACAGCAATTCCTATGCCATCACAGCGGGTTTCAACTACTTTTCCGCCGACATTCAATATGGCAGCCGCATTCCCATGCTCGTGCCGGAACCCGGAACCTACATCATGCTGCTGGCGGGACTGGGCATGGTCGGCATGGTGACTCGCCGCCGGATCAAGGCAGGCCGCAACTGACCGGCGACGCGGCAGCGTTGCCCCTATCAGACGAAGCCTGGATGGAAACCTCCAGGCTTCGTTTCTTGGGAATTACACAGAATCCCGGCGTGAGACTTCAGTGCGAATCCACCCCCAGCCACGCCCCTACGACCCGTTCGCATTCCTCGATCCCCGTCTTTTTGAGACTGGAGAACAACTGCGCGGTGAAGCGATCGCTGCCGTCGTTGTATCTTTCCAGCGCCGCGCGCACCTGATTCAGGGCCGCCGCCGCCGCGCCGCGCGAGAGTTTGTCGCTCTTGGTAAGCAGGATGTGAATGGGACGCCCTGAGGGCGCGAACCAGCCGATCATCTGCTGGTCGAGCGGGGTCATTGGGTGGCGCGCGTCCATCATCAGCACGAGTCCCACCAGATTGGGCCGCAGCTTGAGGTAGTCCTCGATCAGCCCTTGCCACTCCCGCCGGATTTTTTCCGGCACGGCGGCGTAGCCGTAGCCGGGCAGATCGACGAGCCGCGCGCCGCACGGGAGACGGAAAAAATTGAGCAGTTGGGTGCGCCCCGGCGTCTTGGAGACAAAGGCAAGCCGGGTGTGATCGGTCAGCGTGTTGATCGCGCTCGATTTACCTGCGTTCGAGCGACCGGCAAAGGCAATTTCCTGAACGTCGTCGGACGGCAGCGCACAGGGCTTGGCAATGGATGTTTCAAATTGGGCGTGGCGAAATATCGGCATGGGAGTAAAGCGACAGGAACACGTCGCGCAAAATCGTACAAAGGAGTTTCGTGTTATAGAATAGCGTGGTTATACGGACATCTTCCATGCTTTCTGAGGACATCATGATCAAGCGCTCTTTGCTGTTGCCGTTGCTGCTGGTCGCTGGCAGCCTTCAGGCCCAAAACCAGGCCCCTGCCGAAAATAACATGGACAATAATAAGGCAAGGCCAATCGTCGACAGTGTCTGCCTTGCCTGCCACATGGGCGACGGCAATGGCAATAGTCAGACCCCGGATCAACCCAAGCTCGCCGGGCAGCATGCCGAGTATCTGTACAAGCAGATGCGCGACTTCAAGAGCCTGGATGGCCATCCCGCCGCACGCGAAAATGCCATCATGAATGGCATGATCACCATGCTTGCCGACGACGAAACCATCAAGGCGGCCGCCGAGTTTTACGCGGCGCAGAAGCTGGAACCCGCCGCTGCCAAGAACAGCAAGGATTCGGACGCCTTCAAGCTCGGTGAAAAAATCTGGCGCGCGGGCATCGCTTCCAAGGGCGTGCCCGCCTGTGCCGGTTGCCACGGCCCGGCAGGCAAGGGCATGGCGGCCCAATATCCGGCGCTGGCAGGACAGTACCCGGAATATCTCGAAATCCAGATCAAGGCTTTCCGTGATGGCGTGCGCACGAACGATCCCGCGAAGATGATGCGCGACATCGCGATCAAGATGACCGATCCGGAAATCAAGGCTGTAGCGGATTACACGGCTGGCCTGCGTTAAACCACGCGGCGTTTCAGATGCAGGCGGGGGGAGCTTCCACCGTCCCCCCGCATATCGTTTCGCCATTTTTCCGGCAGAATCATGATGCAGCGCCCCACCACGCGAAATTCCGTCCTGGACGAATTCATCGAACTGTTGAGTTCGATGCGTTTTGCCATCAGCCTGCTCACCATTCTGGCAATCGCTTCCGTCATCGGCACGGTGGTGCAGCAGAATCAGCCGGCAAACGCCTATCTCAACCAGTTCGGCCAGTTCTGGGATCCGGTTTTTTCCTGGCTCGGGTTGTATGCGGTCTATAACAGCAGCTGGTTCGTCACCATTCTTGCTTTCCTGGTTTTATCGACGACGCTTTGCATCATTCGCCAGTTCTCGCCGATGCTGCGCGAAATTCGCAGTTTCCGCGAGCATGCGCGCGAAGCCTCACTGCGCCATTTTTCCCATCGCGCAATCCTCGAACCCACCCTGCCGCCGGAGGCGCGCAGCGACGCGGTCACGAAGTATCTTGCCAGCGCGGGTTTTCGATTCCGCATCGACAAGCGCGAGGACGGCACGCTCATTGCCGCCAAACAGGGCGCCCTTGGACACATCGGCTACTTTCTCGCTCACGGCGCCATCGTTCTGATCTGCCTCGGCGGACTGCTCGACAGCAGCCTGCCGCTCTCCCTGCAAATGCGCCTTCATGGCAAGGCCGCCACGTCCGGCAACCAGACCATTGCCGATGTTCCTGCCTCGGCACGGCTCGAGTTAGGCAATTTGAGCTTTCGCGGCAACGTCTATATTCCTGAAGGCGCTACCGCCGGTTACGCCGTCCTCAATGCCGATGACGGCATCCTGCTTCAGCCGCTGCCGTTCAAGGTCAAACTCAATCGCTTTCATATCGACCATTACGAAACCGGCATGCCGAAACGCTATGCCAGCGATGTCGTGATCACCGACATTGAAACCGGAGAGACTTTCGAGCGCACGCTTGAGGTCAACAAGCCGTTTGAACATCGCGGCATCACGCTCTACCAGGCCGGCTTCGACGACGGCGGTTCATTGTTGAACTTCACCGTCCACGGCATGACTTCCAGCGCGCACCCTTCATTTCCGCTCAATACCGAAGTCGGCGCTCAAATCCCGCTCGCTTCGCTCGGCGGCCATACCCTCGAAATTACCGCCTTTCGTCCCATCAACGTCGAAGACCTCTCCGGGCCCGACAGCGAAGCCGATCATCCAGGCGCGGCCTTTTTCGGCAGCGGCACGCGCACGGCGGCCAACAAAAATCTGCGCAATCTCGGGCCGCAATACACCTACAAACTGCGCGACCCCGCCGGACAGGCGCGCGAATTCACCAATTACATGCAGCCCATCCAGATCAGCGGCCGCTGGTATCTCATCAGCGGCGTGCGCTCGAGCCAGACGGAACCCCCTTCCTGGTTGCGCATTCCGCTCGATGACGACGGCAGCATCGACACCTGGTTCTCGATTCACCAGGCCTTTTTCGACCCCGCGCGCCAAACCGAACTCGTCAAGCGTTTCATTTCGCACGCGCCCGACAAGGACGAAAAAAAGAGTCTGAAAACCGTCGCCGAGCACCTTCTCGCCCTGTTCGCTCAAGGAGGGCTGGAAGCCGTCGAGAATTTCACCGAAAAAAGCGTTCCGGAAGACAAACGCGAAGAGGCCGACATGGCCTTCATCCAGGTTCTCCAGGGACTCGTCTGGGAGGCATGGATGATGGGGCGCGAAGCCGCCGGAAAAGGCGCGCTGGAACTCAACGCTCTGCACGCTCCGTTCGTCCGCGACGCCTTCTTTGCGCTGACCATGAACAGGCGTTACGGCGCGCCGTTCTATCTTCAGCTCACCGGCTTTGAGCAGCGGCACGCCACCATTTTGCAAGCCACGCGCTCGCCCGGAAAACCGCTGGTCTATTTCGGCTCGCTGTTGCTGGTACTGGGCGTTTTTGCCATGCTCTACATCCGGGAGCGCCGGTTGTTCGTGCTGTTCAAGAAAGACGAGGCGCTGGTGGCGATGTCGTCCGGCCGCAAGACCATCGACCTGGATGAAACCTTTGCCCGCCACCGTGACGGCCTCGCTGCCGTTCTTGGGGCCCCTGCCCCACGAGTTTGATTTTCGGAGAGTTCTTCATGGAATTGGCTTCTTCTCCATCTGCCCCCGCACCGTCCGCCGCCCGCACGAACTGGCTGGCAAGGCGTAACGCAGGCGATTGGCTTTTTGCCCTTGCCGTGATCGTCGGCGCGGGGATTGCCTACCTTCACTACAGTCAATTCATGGATGGCTACGATATTGCCATCCTCTTTCTCCACGCTCCCCTGCTCATCGCCCTCGGTTGGGCATGGCGGCCGTTTCGCCTGTTTTCGGCCGTCGTGGCCGTGCTGGCGCTGTCCAGCATCTGGCTCTACCAGGACAATCTCGCGCGCGCCGAACAGGTTTTCTTTCTCAAATACCTGATTTCGAGCCAGACCGCGATCAGTTGGATGAGCGCTTTCTTCTTCATCGGCACCGGCGCGTATTGGCTCGGATTCGCGGCGCGTTCCGATTTCGCCGAACGCACCGGCAGCGCCATGACCTGGGGCGCCGTCATCATGGGCACGACCGGGCTGTTCGTGCGCTGGTACGAGTCCTATCTGGTCGGCCCGGACATCGGCCACATTCCGATCAGCAACCTGTACGAAGTCTTCGTGCTGTTCAGCCTCATCACCGCCCTGCTCTACCTTTTCTACGAAGGCCGCTATAACACCCGCAGGCTCGGCGCCTTTGTGCTGCCCGTGATCTCCACCGCCGTCCTGTTCCTGCTCTGGTACTCGTATTCGCGCGATGCTTACCAGATACAGCCCCTCGTCCCGGCGCTTCAGTCCTACTGGATGAAGATTCACGTGCCCGCCAATTTCATCGGCTACGGCGGCTTCGCCATCGCTGCGATGATCGGCATCGCCTACCTGCTCGTCTCCCGTGACATCCTCGCCAACCGTCTCCCCAAACCAAACGTGCTCGAAGACGTCATGTACAAGGCCATTGCGATCGGCTTTGCCTTCTTCACCATTGCCACCATTCTCGGCGCGCTCTGGGCGGCGGAAGCCTGGGGCAGTTACTGGTCGTGGGACCCGAAGGAAACCTGGGCGCTGATCGTCTGGATCAACTACGCAATATGGCTGCACATGCGCCTGACCCGCACCCTGCGCGGCGAGATGCTGGCCTGGTGGGCCGTGGTCGGGCTGTTCGTCACCACGTTTGCTTTCGTTGGCGTCAACATGTTCCTCTCCGGCCTGCATTCTTACGGTTCGCTCTAGCATGAACCAGGACGAACTCAAGAAGGCTGCCGCCCTTGCGGCGCTGGAAGAAATCAGGACGCTTGCGGCGGGCGCCGTCATCGGCGTCGGCACGGGTTCCACCGTCAATCACTTCATCGACGCCCTGGCCGGCATCAACATCCGGGGCGCGGTGTCCAGTTCGGAAGCCAGCGCGCAGCGACTGACCGCGCACGGCATTCCGCTCGTGAGCCTCGATGAAATCGGGGCCGAAATGATGCCCGTCTACGTGGACGGCGCAGACGAAATCGATCCCGGTTTCAACATGATAAAGGGAGGCGGAGGAGCGCTCACGCGCGAAAAAATCGTCGCCGCTGCGGCGCGCCGCTTCATCTGCATCTGCGATGCCAGCAAAAAGGTAGCCACCCTCGGGCGCTTTCCCCTGCCCGTCGAAGTCATCCCGATGGCGCGCGTGCAGGTCGCCCATGAAATCGCCCGTCTTACCGGCGGCGTCCCCCGCTGGCGCGAGGGATTCGTCACCGACAACGGCAATCACATTCTCGACGTCTCCGGCCTTGCCATCGACGACCCGCGCACGCTCGAATCCGATCTGAACCAGATCGCCGGGGTCGTCACCAACGGTCTTTTTGCCCGTCGCGGCGCGGATGTGCTGCTGCTTGCCGCCGCGTCGGGGGTTGAGCGTAGCGAGCGTTCAGGGCGGTTTTGATCCAGTTTTCGTTGCTTCCCCCCAGCCCGTCCAGGGCTGGCTTTGCACAGCCAGCCCGCTCGGACAGCGCAGAGCAGTGCTCTGCGAAACCCTGTCCTCGCCCCCCGCAAGCGGGGGAAGGAGTCTGATCCCCCGCTTGCGGAAGAAAAAGACTGATTCCCTCCCCCGCGTGCGGGGGAGGGTTAGGGTTGGGGGCAACAGTCGCCTGACGCGTCCCCTCACCCGTTTTTCACCACGACATTCGGAAACTTGTGCGACATGTCGCGGGGAATGTCTGCAAGGGCTGCGGCGGTCTTGAGGGCGATATCCCGGTAAAGTTCGGCGATACGGCCACCGGGATCGCTGGCGACGGTAGGCGTGCCGGAATCGGCTTCTTCCCGTATCTTGAGATCGAGCGGCAGCGTGCCGAGAAAAGGAACGCCATAGTCGTCGCAGATCCTTTGCCCGCCGCCCGCGCCGAAAATGTGTTCTTCGCGGCCACAGCCCGAGCAGATGTGAATACCCATGTTCTCGACCACGCCGAGGATGGGCACATTGACCTTCTCGAACATCTTCAAACCCTTCCGAGCATCGATCAGGGCGATGTCCTGCGGCGTGGTGACGATCACCGCGCCGGTCAGGGGCGCATTCTGGGCCAGGGACAACTGAATGTCGCCCGTGCCCGGCGGCAGGTCGACCACCAGATAGTCGAGATCGCGCCAGCGCGTCTCAGTCATCAACTGGGTCAGCGCCCTGACCGCCAGCGGCCCGCGCCAGATCATCGGAGTATCGTCATCGACGAGCAGCCCTACCGACATGACTTGCAGGCCATGCGCCTCGACGGGTTCCATCATCTTGCCGTCGGTCGACTCCGGATTGCGCGCGCCGATGCCAAGCATCTGCGGCAATGAAGGACCGTAGATATCCGCATCGAGCATGCCGACATTGGCGCCTTCGGCGGCCAGCGCAAGCGCCAGATTGACCGCCGTCGTGCTCTTGCCCACGCCGCCCTTGCCCGAGGCCACGGCGATGACGTTTTTGACTCCCGGCAGGAGTTTCACGCCGTTCTTGACCGCGTGCGCCACGATTCTGTTGCTGATTTCAATCTCTACCCGCTCCACGCCCGGCAAGGCTCGTACCGCATCGGCGAGCAGGCTTTTGATCTGCTCCTGGCGCACCGGATAGCCGGGTTCGACCTCGAAACGCACCAAGCCTGCCTCGACCGTGAGACCACGAATACGGCGGGTGGAAACGAAATCCTTGCCGGTATTGGGGTCAGGCACGGCCTGCAAGGCATCGGTTACGCCTTGCACGGAAGGGGCTGTAAAACTCTGGGGCATGATGACTTCCTTATTTGATCTGTATGCGTTATGCGCAGGGCGGCACATGCGGCAACCCGCCCGGAAAACTGGTGTAGTCGACTTCTGAAAATGGCGTTATGCGGTCGATCGGACTTCCTGGAAGCGGCGCGCCAGGGGCGGCCGTCCGCCGCGTTGCCAGCGGCAAGCCAAGACGCTGTGCCAGTTCGAGGCAGGCCGCATCATAGATTGCGCTCGACACATGTTCAAGTTCTGAAGTGCTGGACCTGAACCGCCAAAATCTCCGCAAACTGACGCAGCTTGTCGGCAGTGCTCGCATTGCCGTGCGCACTGGCGTTATTCTCCTCGGCCATCTGCGCAATACGCTCGACGCTTCGCGCGATACCGGCGTTGACCTGTGTCTGTTCGCTCAAGGCAGCCGAAATATCGGCCACTGCGTCGGCCACCATGCGCGAGCGCGACCGGATTTGCGCGATGGCTTCTCCTGCCCGCTGTGCCTGCTCGACGCTACAGCCAACACTCTGAACGCCTGAACTCATGCTGGCGACTGCTTCCGCCGTGCTTGCCTGAACCGCATTGATCATCGCCGCGATTTCCTGCGTCGCGGCGCTCGTGCGCTCGGCCAGTTTGCGCACCTCGTCCGCGACCACCGCAAACCCGCGCCCGGATTCGCCAGCGCGCGCGGCCTCGATTGCTGCATTGAGCGCGAGCAGGTTTGTTTGATCGGAAATTTCCCTGATCGCGCCAACGATCGTCGAAATCCGGCCGGACTGCTCGCTCAGGGCCTCTATGGTCTGTGCAGACAGGTTCACGGTTTCGGCGATGCCCTGTATCTGCACAACGACATCATTGACGATTTCCACCCCCTGGGAAGCCACGGCATCCGATTCGCGGGAGTAACCCTGAGCATCCTCGGCATTCTTCGCCACATGGGCGACTCTGCCTGCCATGTCCTCGACCGAAGCAGCCATGCTTGAAGCGGATTCGCTTTGCAAACTCGCGCTCGCCGAATTTTTTTCACTCGATGCCGCAAGCGTCTCGGCGGTGGCGCGCAGTTCGATCACTTCGCTCTGGATTCTTCCGATCAGACTCTGGATCGATGCCGCCATGTTGTCGAAGTCCTGGCCTGCGATCTGAAGCTCGTCATTTCCCCGGGTCTTGAAACGGGTTGTCAAATCCCCTTGTGCAAGACTGCGGGCGCCTTTCGAGAAAACCTGAATGCCGCCGATGACCGAATGATAAGTGCCGCCAAACAGATAGCACACCAGAAGAAATATGAACAATCCGCCGCCTATGATCACCAGCATTGTCATGCGGGTCTTTTCGAGGCGGCTGTTCAACTGCTCCTCCAGATCCGGAATCAGGGTTTCATACATCATCCTGTAGCCGTCATCGATCACCCTTGTGACCTGATCGAAATACGCCTTGGGCTGCGTTTCGAATTTTTCGCTGAATAAGTCGTCCTGAAGCAGTTTGAAAAGCTCGTTGACCTTTATGTTGAATTCATTGATCGGGCCAGTCAGCTTGGCCTCCAGTTCAGGCACGCTTCTGACGACCTTCTTGAGATTATGATTTCCCTCATGCAGCGTATTCGTGATGCGCCCAATCAGCATGGTGAGAGTCATCCGCCTTTCCAGCGTCAGTTGTCTGGAAGCCAGGATGCCGGTGCCTTGTGCCCGGATGATGCCCAGCGGTTCGAGCAATCGGGGCAGTTTGGTGATGATGGTATCGACCAGATAGTAGGTCGACTCCGCTGAGTCCAGCGTCAGTCCGGTCTTGTCGCCGATGTCGACCATGAACTCCAGGTTTCTGGTGATCAGATCGGTATGGCGTTTCAGGTTTTCCGCAGGCTGCAAGCCAAGCCCCTGCCGACTGAGTTCTTCCCAGGCCGTGCGAATGTTTTTCCATTCCTTTGATTCACGCAGTTCCTGTGACAAAACGGCATCCGTCTCGGCCAGCGCATTGGTGACCTGTTTTTCTTTTTCGGCGAGCGGCGCCTTCATCGAGCCGTCGCCATTCAGGAAACCGGACGACATGCCGCGATGCTGCTGCATGAACTGCACCACCCGGTTAGCAGGCTTGAGCATCTGCAACCCGCTGATTTCCTGCTGCGTTGCCAGGATTTCCTGATTCAGCCGGGCATAGATGATAGACAGCAGCAATACGATTGCAACCGCAACCGCAACCACGATCAGGAGCAGCTTCTGCGTGTAACGGAGCCGGTCCATCAGCGCTGTCGCTGGCGCAAAGATAGCTTTCATTTTTCGTTCCCCTCTCGTTCACGCGGGGCAGCCTGATGCACTCATGCACCCCCGCCAGGGACTCTATGCATAAAGGATCGAATAAGCCTCACAGGCCACAGCCTGTGCGAACTCTTGGCGAAAGGAAACGATTCTTGCCATCATTTCCATCTTGGACGCACTTTTTGAGAGATACTTAAAAGTGGGTTCCAATGTATCGAAGTATGAAAGACAAGAATGTTAAAAAAACCACAGTGCATCAAACCGCTCTAATCAACGCCCGCTATCGACAGACGCCCGCCGCTCGAGCCACATGGCCAGCCCCTGCGCGTTGAGTCCCGTCTTACTTCCCGGCGCCAGATTTCGGCAGCCTGCCGGATTGTTTTTCCAGACGCTTTTCGTCCGATTTGACTCGCCGCTCCAGTTTCTTGACGTCTTCTTCCGCAGGCAGTCGTTCCGGCTTGATGCCACGCTGACCCAGCATGTCCCGCACGCTCTGGTTGTTCTGCACATGCTCGCGCGTGATTGCTTTCTCGCCTTGCAGATCATCCTGCATCACATTGTGATTGGTCATTTCTGTCGCAAGATTCTTGGCGGCAATGGTGAGCGTGGGCAGAAAGTCCGCCAGGGGACGAGATTGCACAATGCCATAGCGGTTCTTCATCATTTGCGTGGTGTGCCCGCCGAAGAGGGCTGCATCGCCCTGTGAACGTATACGACCAAACCCGGCATCATCCACACCGCGTTCGTAGATGTTCTGCGATAGCGTTCTTTCCGACTCACGCAGCCTGTCACGCGCATCCAGCCGGGCTTGCAGGCGCATGTAGTCTTCAATCAGTTCCTGTTTGCGGGTCTGGACTGCAAAGTAGCTCTGCGCAAAGGCGATAGGTTGTTTACGCGGATCGCCGTTCTGCGCGACCAAATAGCAGGCATAACGGGTCAACATGAAGTCGTCCACGGGGCGTTGTCCGCCCTTTCCTATCCCGATCATCTTCGTGACTCCACGAAAATGATCGTCGACGTTATAACCTGTTGATTTGCAAGACTCTATCGCCCGACCAACCGCTGCCAGAAAATTCTCCCAGCGGCTGTAGCCCAGGGGTTCCATCAGGTCACGAGCAAACCAGAACTCAATGTCTGCATCGGGGAGTCGCTGACTGAGTGCATCGAATCGTGCACGCAAAACTTGAACAACCTCCGATTTCATTACGTCACCCCTCCAGATTCTTTTCAGTTGTCGTACCGCTGCGCTGATTTTCAGCTTGCAGTCAAATTATCACAAAAACGACAAAAGCATAAATAAATCTGGCAGGCGTTCCCTGAAAAACCTAAGCCCCACTATCGGCAGACGCCCGCCGCTCGAGCCACATGGCCAGCCCCTGCGCGTTGAGTCCCATATCCACACTCAGCACATGTTCAAGGCCCTTCTGAAATGCGGCAGGCACTTCGGCGAGCAGGTAACGCTTGATGGCCTCATGGATGGCTTTGAGCCTGTCCTCTCCCGTTCCCGGTGCGGCCTCGGCCAGCGCGACAAAGTCGTCGATCCTGCGCAGCAGCTGCTCACCCAGCCGTTCCACGCCGTCCACCCGGCTGAAATGGGTGAGATACATCGCCTCGGGTCGAAGTGCGAGCAGCCGCCGGATCGAATTCTTCAATACTTCCGGATCGAATTGCGTTGGAGTCGTGGCAGGAATCAGGAAGGGCTCCCCTTCCACATACAGTTCGCGGTACGCGATACCGAAGGTGTCGCCGGTGAAACAGGCGCGCGCGCGTTCATCCCACAGACAGTAATGGTGTTTGGCGTGACCGGGCGTATACAGACATTGCAGGGGCCGCCCCGCAAGGCTGAAAACCTGCCCGTCGGCAGGCTCGATCACCCTGTCGGCCGGAACCGGAATCAATTCGCCGTAGAGGCGGCGGGTATTTTCTTCGCCATATACGGCCACCGTGGAAGCATAAAGCCGGCTCGGGTCGATCATGTGGCGCGCGCCTTCCGGATGCACGACCAGCTTCGCGTTCGGCAAACGGGCCATGTAGACGCCGCTTCCGCCTGCATGATCGAGATGCACATGCGTCAGAAAAATGTAATCCACGGCTTCCGGCGTCAGGCCGAGTTCGTCAAGCGCGGCCAAAAAATGCGGCAGCGCATGGTTGTGGGCGGTATCGACAACCGCCACGCGCCCCTCTTCCACGATCAGATGCACAGCGGCCAGCTCGGGGCGCACGTAACCGGAATCCACGGCATAAATGTTGCCGGGCCAGGTAATCAGTTTGTTTTGCATGGTCGTTTGAACTTCGGAGAACTGGAAGCTGGTGAGAATAAAACGCTTTGCCGGACACGGGCAAATATTCGCAGAGGCGGCTTTGATAGAATGATTGTTTTGCAGAAAAATTCAGCCCATGTCCCGCAAGATCCTCGTTACCAACGCCCTGCCCTACGCCAACGGCGACATCCACCTCGGGCACCTCGTCGGCTATATCCAGGCCGACATCTGGGTGCGTTTTCAGCGTATGCGCGGTCACACCGTGCACTACGTCTGCGCCGATGACACGCACGGCACCCCCATCATGCTGCGGGCGCAGGCAGAAGGCATCAGCCCCGAGGAGCTCATCGATCGCGTGCATGGCGAACATCTGCGCGACTTCACCGATTTCCTCGTTGCCTTCGACAACTACCACACCACCCACAGCCCGGAAAACCGCGCCTACGCCGAAGACATCTACACCCATCTCAAGGCCGCGAACCTGATCGAAGCGCGCGCCATCGAACAGTTCTACGACCCGGTCAGGGAAATGTTCCTGCCCGACCGCTTCATCAAGGGCGAATGCCCCAAATGCGGCGCGCAGGATCAATATGGCGACAACTGCGAAGCCTGCGGCGCGGCCTATGCCCCCACCGAACTGAAAAACCCCCGCTCCGCCGTCTCCGGCGCCACGCCCGAGTTGCGCGAATCGGAACACTACTTTTTCCGACTGTCCGACGCGCGCGCCGTCGCCTTCCTGCGCGAATGGACGGCAAGTGAAGTCCGCCCCGGCGTGCGCCGGCTTCAACAGGAAGCTGCCAACAAGATGCGCGAATGGCTGGGCCAGGATGGCGACGACAAACTCTCCGACTGGGACATCTCGCGCGATGCGCCCTACTTCGGCTTTGAAATTCCGGACGCCCCCGGCAAGTATTTTTACGTCTGGCTCGATGCGCCTATCGGCTACCTGGCAAGTTTCAAGAACCTCGCCAACAAAAGCGACGGTATCTGCGCCGAGGACTATATCGACGCCCAAAAAGCCGCCGCCCTCGGCACCGAAATGGTGCACTTCATCGGCAAGGACATCCTCTACTTTCACGCCCTCTTCTGGCCTGCGATGCTGGAATTCGCCGACTATCGCACGCCGAGCCAGCTTTGCGTCAATGGTTTTCTTACCGTCGATGGCGCAAAGATGAGCAAGAGCCGGGGAACCTTCATCACCGCGCGCTCCTGGCTCGACCAGAAGCTCGATCCCGAGGCGCTACGCTATTACTTTGCGAGCAAATCCAACGGCAGCATGGAAGATCTCGATCTCAACCTCGACGACATGATTGCCCGCGTCAACGCCGATCTCGTCGGCAAATACGTGAACCTCGCCAGCCGTTCGGCCGGTTTCATCGTCAAGCGTTTCGACGGCAGGCTGGGCGCCATCGATGAGGCCGCTGCACAGCCCTTCGTCGACAGTTGGAAGGAAAACACCGTCACGGACGCTTTCGAGGCCCGTGACTTTGGCCGGGCGCTACGCGAAATCATGCGGCTGGCCGATCTCGCCAACCAGTACATCAACGACAAAAAGCCCTGGGAACTCGCCAAACAGGAAGGAAGGGAAGAAGAACTGCACATCGTTTGCAGCACCGCCCTCACGCTCTTTCGCGACCTCACCCGCGCCCTCAAACCCGTGTTGCCCTCACTTGCCGGGAAGGTTGAAGAATTTCTCGCCATTGCCCCGCTCGACTGGCAAGGCCCATGGCAACCGCTACCCGCCGGGCATCGGATCAATCCTTACAACCACCTGATGACCCGCATCGAACGCCCCCGCATCGACGCCCTGATCGAAGCCAATCGGGACACGCTCGCGCCGTTGGGTTAATTGCATACCCCCCATCCCGACCTTCCCCCGCTCGCGGGGGAAGGAGACTGATTCCCCACTTGTGGAGAGAAAGAGACCGATTCCCTCCTCCGCTTGCGGGGGAGGGTTAGGGTGGGGGCAATAGCGGGAGAGAATCAGAAAAACGGCGGTATCAGTTTGAACAGGTTTTCGATCTGTTTCGGCTTGCCGTTGAGATTCAGTTCGCCGTTCTGGAGATGCGCATCCACGGTCAGGGCATCTGCCTTTTCCACGAAAATGCCTTCTGCAAGCATCGCGGCCATCTGCTTGTCGACCTGCTTTTTCGTTTCTTCCTCGACATTGACTTCGTTTTCTTCGCCATCTTCGAGCGAATCGGTTATTCGCTCGGCCACTTGCGTGCTCATGTGGCGAATCACCAGCGCACGGGGCACCTCCATTTGCAAATCACCGGACAGACTGGAGATGGACATATCTTCGGGATTGCCATCGCCCGCGTAAGCGATACGGAAGCTTCCCGTCACCATGCCTTCCGGCCAGCGCCCGCTTGCATTCTTGATCAGGAGAACCGGCTTGCGTTGCAACAAGATCCCGCTCTGTTCCTGAAAAACCGCTGCCATTGCCGGTGTCGGATCTTCGTTGTCGTGCACGGCCTGCAAAATGGCGTCATATGCCTTGGCGTCGATGTTCTCCAATGAAAACACCAGCCTGAAACCATCGACCGTCTCTTGTGCATCCCCTTTCGTAACGATACTGCCCGCATCGAACTTCACTTCTGCGCCCAGCGCCCCATCTTTCACGGATGCTTCGCCCACGACATGGAAGTTGCTCAATTCGACCCTGCGAACCGCACCGCTCTCGCTCTTCCCGCTGAAATGAAATTTGTCCAGCACGATGTCCGTCGTGCCGACGCTGATAAACCTGAATCCTTCGATACGGTCTGCGTCAGCCTTGAGCGTGAGACGCCCAATCTGAAACATGTCTTCGTCACTTTTGAAGAAGGACAGACCTTCCATCACGATATTGGCCTTTTGACGGGCAAAGCCGGAACTCACGGAAAGCTCGCCATTCAGACCGCCCCAGGAAACCCTGGTCTGATCTTCCTTGATAACCGCCTCGAACTTGGGCGAAACGATGCGCGAATGACGCCCTCCGGCCCAGCCGATCACGGTATCGATCACAAGCGGCGCCTTGCCCTCAAACGGGTCGCCACCGAAAATCTCATCGAAATACGCAGCACTGTCTTCAGTCGCTTGCGCCTCGGAATGGATACGCGCAGCAGCCGTCAGAGTCGCCAGGGGACCATGCCGGATCTCGTGAACGATAGGCACTGTCACCGACTCCGTGATCGAGGGATCATCCAACGAAGGCATCTGGAAAACCACATCGGTACGCGCCGTAGCGCCAAAAACGCCACGCTGGTAATCCACCACGCTCACCGCGACGCCCTGCCCGGCGGCCCACGCTATGCCTTCCCGAAACTCTTGCTCAACCCGGCTTCCCGTCCAATAGCTGCTGCCGCTCAACACCACCGCCACCACGGCAACCACGCCAACAATCTTTTCCGTTCTTTTTTCCGCCCTTCCAATTCTCATGAGTTCCCCTCGCTTCGATTCACCCTGGCCATAGTTTTTGGATTCTGACACACCGCGTGAACCGATGCCACGTTTCGCATTTTTTAATAGCGATTCGCCAAGCAGAATGGGTAGCGTTTAGCGTGGCCCGCGCCTGCCTGGCCTAGCGAAGTTCAAACTCACTTCAACGACAGGATCCAGGCGACCAGCTTTTTCGCATCCGCTTCTGTAACACCCAGGGTTCTGTTTGCCGGCATTGCAACCTGTCCCCATGCGCCGCTTCCGCCATCCAGCACCTTGGTTGGCAGTTTTGTCAAAGCGTCTTTCTGGCCTTGATACTGCTTTGCCACCATACGGAACGAGGGGCCTATTTTTTCTGCATCGATCTGATGACAGGCCATGCAGCCTTTTGCATTTGCAAGCGCCTGATCAGCATGCGCGACCGAAAAAGCCGAGCAGGAAATAAGTGCGAATAACACTTTGAACGTCGTAGAAAACATCACTCCTCCCATCAGGTTATTAGAGCAATTTCGATTTAATTGCATACATTTTTCGCCGCTTGCCCCCATCCCAGCCTTCCCCCGCAAGCGGGGGAAGGAGTCTGATTCACTCCCCCATCTGGTCAGTCCGTTGCATCATCGGCGGCGGGCGGTACACGAAATGCCACTCCGAATACGTCTCCTTTCCTTCGAGCATGGCATCCCGCAGAAGAAAACTGGATCGTTTGATCGGCGTGCGATCCGAAAGGCTGTGCACCCCCATGATTCCTCCCTCTGGGGCCATCAGCAGCCCCCATTCCGATTGCCCCGTGACCGGATCCGTATAAATCCGCCGCAAATGATGTTTGACGCCCAGATATCGGTTGTCCCTCACCAATTCATCGAGACTCATCGGGTAATGCTTCAGCATTCCCGGCGAGAGTTCGTAATAGCTGCGAATTGCCTGCCGAAATTGATTGCCCACAAACAACAACTCAACCTCTCGCTCCCGCTGCGCCTCGACGGACCAGAGCGCGCCGGTCGCAGCCAGGGCCACGCCAGCCACTGCAACGGCAAACAATAAGGCGAGATAGGTGAACCCTGCCTGACGGTCAGACATCACCACTCCTTATGAAAGGTACCGTCCCGCGCCTTTTCACGGGAGCCGCTACGCACATCGGCGATACCGCCTTTGTCCGGATCGGGTGGCGGAACCAGAATCCAGGTCGTGGGGCTGTCTGTCACGGGGTCCAGTGGGATTCGGCGCAAATAGCGCTTGGTCACGAGTTCTTCCAGTTTGTGCGGATAGAGACCCGTGTCGGCGTAATGCTTGTCGAGCGCATCGCGCAGGCTTGCGAGATTTTCGCGCAGCACGGCTTCTTTCGCCCGATCGACGCTGCCGGAATAGCGAGGCGCGGCAATCGACAAAAGGACAGCGATGATCGCCAATACCACCAGCAGTTCGACAAGGGTGAAACCACGGGAGACCCGTACCATCTCACCACTCCCTGTACGGAATGCCGTTCATTCCGCTTCCCGGCGCCAGCGAGTACACATCGAAAACATCGTCGCCTTCACGCGGCTCATTGCGGGGAGAAGCATAGCTGCGCTTCCCCCAGGTTTTTGCGTCGGGAATGCCTGCGTCCCGGATCATGGGATCGCGAGGTATTCGGCGCAGAAACACCAACCGACCGCCTTTCGGATCCTTCGCATCCGGAACGCCATCGACAAGGTCTTCGAGGCGTCTCGGATAACCGGATTCACCCTTGTTCATCAGAATGCGTTCATCATCGACCGCCTGGCGGTAGGCATCGAGCGCGCTTCTCAATTCGCGCAGCGCGCTGCGCAATTCCTGCTCGCGCCCCCGTTGAAACGACAATTCCGCCAGGGGAAAAATCGCACTCGCCAGGATGCCGACAATCGCCACCGTCACCAGCAGTTCGATGATCGTGAAGCCGCGCGCGTGCGCGTGCAAACTCTGCTTCATGGCGACACGGTAATGGAAAATGCTGGCGGCAACGGCGCAACAGGCGCCTTGCCGCCATCGGAGATCGGCTCCACGGTCAGCAGCCTGACATTCGTTGCCGCCGGGCCGAGCGCCCGCAATGTCACCTCAGCCACTGCGCCTTCACCCTGCGCGCCCATCGTGGCGGTACGTGATGCGCTGACAAAGAATTTCCCGGCAGTCGCATCGACATTGCTGGAGAAACTGCTTGCACCGTCGTCCTGTTTGAAAAAATTTCCTTCCGAAATGCTGACCACCTGAAAGACTGACGGATCGAAAGCCGCCTGGAGCGGCAGAACACGCAAAGCGCCGTCAGATTTCACCAACAGCCGCAACTTGAATTGTTCCCCTTGCTTGACCTCGGCCGGGCCCGCCCAGGTCACGGCGACATTTTCGGCACCCGGCAGCGCCTCGCCCTGAACGTTGGACAGCATCGATGTTCCCACGCCCGCGCCACCCGTGTCAGCGTCCGACGGGCTCGACGCCTGAAAACTCAGCGGTCGCGTGCGAAGGTTGTTTTCACTGCCCGACCAGAACTCGCTCTGATCCGCATCCGGAAGTTGCAGATTGCGAATCATTCGCGGCGTGATCGACATGACGATTTCCGTCTTTTTCCTTGAATCGCTGCGGCTACCGAACAAACGCCCGATCAGCGGCAAGCTCGACAGTCCCGGTAGTCCCGTACCCGATGCGCGCTCCTCGTCGCTCAGCAGCCCGGCGAGTATCTGGGTTTCGCCGTCCCGCAATCGGAGCATGGTGCTCGCGTTGCGCGTGCCGATCTGGTAGGCCACCGTGCCGCTGGGCGCCTTGACCTGCGGGCCAAGCGAACTCACCTCCAGTTCCACCTTGATCGCCACGTCGCCTTGCAGATGAATGTTGGGCTCCAATTCGACCTTGAGACCCACGTCGATGTACTGGATGCTGTCCGCCACGAATCCGGTCGACGTCGAGGTCGTCGTCACGATCGGTATCCTGTCGCCGACCATGACCTTCGCCTTCTCCCGATTGCGCACGCGAATGCGCGGATTGGCCAGGAGGTTGGTGTCGGCAATCTCCTGTTTCGCGTCGACTCCTGCCTGACCGACGGTTGCCCCAATACGGGAACGATTCAGGTTCCGCAGATCTTTCAGCGTCAGCGTGCCGCTGCCGGATGCCAGTGGCGTCAGAGATAATTGCGTCGGCCATTGCACGCCCAGATCGACCAGGCGCGAACGCAGCACCTCCATGATCTCGACTTCGAGCATCACCTCCGGCTCGGGCATATCCTGGGCGGCAACCAGTTTCTCCGCCAGTTGAACGGCCTCCGGCGTATCGCGCATCATGATCAGATTGAGTTTTTCGTCGATCACCAGATCCTTGGCCTTCAACAAGGTCTTCAGAGTGTTCTGCACCTGCTTGACATCGGCATTTTGCAGATAGAACGTCTTGACAATCAGTTCCTGATATTCCTTCAGCTTCTCCGGCGTATTCGGGTAGATCAGCACGGTGTTGGCGTTGAGAATCTTTTTCTGCAACTGACACGTCTGCAGGATCATCTCAACGGCATTCTCGACCGAGGTTCCCTTGACAAAGATACTGGCCGTCAAGTCGGGGCGCACATCCTTGTCCAGAATGAAATTGATGCCGCTGTTGCGCGACAGGGCCTCGAACACCATGCGCACGTTTGCATCACGGAAATCCACGTTGATCGGTTTAGCCTGATTGCCGCGCAGCGTCTGTTCGGACATCTGCCGCTTCGCCTGCAATTGCGCAATTTCCTGCCGCAACGCCGATGCTGGCGGGAAATCGGCGTTTTCCAGCAATACCGGGCGTAACAAGCGTTGCGCCTGATCGAGATCGCCACCCTTCAGCGCCACTCGTGCCTGACTGACCGTTTCATCGTGCCGTCTATCGCGCACCAGTGCATCCAGGCTGGCGCGGGCGCGCACGTTATGCGGTTCCAGCAGAAGTACCTTGTTGTAATTTTCCTCGGCCACTGCGAACTTGCCTGCTTTTCGTTCAGCATCGCCCCGCGCCAGCAACTGCTCGATGTAGGCGGCCTTGTGGACATAAAAATCCTTGCGAAACACAGCGTTTCTGGGCGACTCCTGCACGGCTTTTTCCAGTGCAGCGAGACCGGCTTCCGTCTGCCCCTGTTCGAGCAGCCCCAACCCCTCGCGATGCGTCATATTGCTGGCACAGCCCGCCAGCACCAGGAGCAATGCAGCGGCCCGAAACAGCCTTGGCGGGCTCATCGGAAAAGATTCGATTGGTTTCGTCATGTCGTTTACTCGTTCGTGGCAATCGGAAGGTTTTGGTCGACGGACAAGGGGAGGTAACGGATCACCAAAGCTGCGAGTTCCACCCGTTCAAGCCGGTAGGACCCGGCAAATTCCTCACCCGGCGACACGGCATGAAACTCGTTGCCCTGCACCAGATAGACGACGGTTTTCCCGCCATCGGTCTCTTCGGTTCTGCCCATGTACTGGAACGGCAGCGGCGGCGCCGTCGGTTCCTGCTCAGGCTCGGGCGGCGGAGGCGGCGGCGGGACATACCAACTTTTCGCCCGGAAGGCATCGATGTCGGTTCCGGCCAGTTCACGCCGCCTCAATCGCTCCAGATCGAGCGGCACATCCTCGCCAGTCGCCTCCGGGAGTTCAACGGGCGCCGTCGGCACATTCCGGGTAACGGCCTCGACGGGTTCCGGGGCATCGATCTCGGCATGTTCGGCCCAATAACTGGCAGCAATGCTCGCCAGCAGCGCGAAAAGGAGCAACGCCTGTCGCCGTCGTGGAGTAATCCGTGCGCTGAATCGGATCATGGTTCCTCCGTTCTTCGCACGTAGAGGGTGAGGCGGACCTGTGCATCGACGCCGATGTCGCCAGCGCCCTGCCGGACAAACGACGCCCCCTGCAGGGATAGCGCTGGCGTTTCTTGCAGGGATTGCGCGATGAAGCGCCGCAGCCCCGGATAAGATCCTTTCAGCGGCAACATGATCTCGTAGCGGATCAGCCGCCCCGTCGATTCCTTTGCAACCCGGTAGTCGCCCTGCGGCAGGTCGAGGTTTTCGCGGGCCGCCGCCGTGAACAGGCGCTCCAGC
>Ga0209737_10000725_pt1 | contig 25485 bp, 18 predicted proteins | sample TergutCu122P3_FD_187284 | JGI IMG/M metagenome (GOLD analysis project Ga0209737, IMG submission 187284) | Cubitermes ugandensis P3 segment gut microbial communities from Kakamega Forest, Kenya - Cu122 P3 (SPAdes) (version 2) | ecosystem: Host-associated > Arthropoda: Insects > Digestive system... | reverse complement strand
TACCCATATGACGAACCACTGCATAACGCATGTCGGTTATTCTCAACTCCGACGGCGCTGAACTCCTTCTTACGTTTTGAGTGGCCATCGCAACGGTGTCTTCTATACGGGCGTCCATCATGCCGGCCAATGAAACGCCTCCTACGCCCAAACTGGCTTTCTTGAGAAAATCCCTGCGATTGTTATCTCCTGATTGCCCGGTTGGCGCGATTTCTTTTTTCTCGTTTTCGAGAAGATTTTTGAATACATTCTTCATGTTTGTTGTTATTATGTTTATTTATTGTCTTTGCGATCTGGCCGGTTGTTGAGTGCCTGGCTGCTGACTTGCCTGTTGTTTCAAATATGCATCCAGCTCTGTTTTAGGCATGGGAAGATTGGCTTGTCTACTTACCCATTGATTGAAATCGGTATTGTTGTCAATTTTTCCTTCGCGCCGTTGCGTATTAAAATTATTGCGCAAGGCAGTAACTTCAACCGATAGGATCAGTTCCATCACAAAATGAGGAGGTATGAAAATCACGCCCGAACGTCGCGCCATCACTACATCGCCCGGCAACACCGTAACCCGTCCTATCCGTATGGGTGCGTTCACCGATGCACATACTAATCCGGTGATGGATGACGGGTCAAAACCCCTGATCCATGCGTTGAATCCTTCAATTTCAGCCAGGGCTTCCAATTTTCTAACAGAACCGTTTAAAATGACGCCCCGTTTGCTGTTTCTGAAAACAGTGCCGCCCACAGCATCTCCCATTAGCGTTCCATCGGCAATTTTCCCGAAAGCGTCAGCAACATAAACATCGCCTTCACTCAGGGAAATGACGGGCAAATTATTGTTCACCCTTTGTATGTTCTGCTTTTTCCCGACTTCCTGAAGGTAATCGTCAAAATCGAATCGCATGGGCATATATTGAGCGGTTAACGCCCTGCCGATCATGGATTGTTCAGGATGGATGATCACCCAACTGTTTTCGTAAGTCCCAGAAAAGTTTTCGAATTGATTTTCGTAACCCCTGGCTCTTAAAAACTCCCAGGCTTCTTCAATTGTTACTTTTTCCAATCGCGCAAGGTGTGCATCTGATACTTTGGGTCTTCCATCGGGCAAGCGTTCGCCTTCCCACTGTTTGGTCAGCAGTTTGATATCTTCCGGCGTCCATTTTACCAATTGTGATTTTGCAGGAATAACCGCCCACATCACTACAAACAGAATAAAAAATATTTTCTTCATGGTATTATTTTGATTATATGTTAACTCCACAATCTGTCATTAGAATTTCTATTGTTCCACGAATCTGTCGGCGCCCACATTGGTCCATAGTCAGCCTCATAGCGTTTCGAATGGTATTCTCTCACTGCTTCGTCGACTAATTCAATACCCAAGCCCGGGGAATCAAGCGGCACATTCCCAAATCCTTTGGTAACCAATGGTTGCGATCCGGTCATTTTTACCATCTTATCCCAATTCGGGTCATTTGTGGCATGATGTTCGAGAGCAAGGAAATTTTCGGTGGCTGCCGCGCAATGAACGTTTGCCATAAAGGTAACCGGAGTGCCTGCCTGGTGAAACGCTGCTGCAATGCCGTTTTCCTGTGCGTAATCGGCGATTCTCTTCGTTTCCAAAAGACCGCCCGATGTAGCCAGGTCGGGGTGGATGATGTCTACGCATTTGGCGTCGATCAGGTCTTTGAAACCTAAACCTAAGCCAGGCCCTCTAAGGCAATAAATGTCTTCGCCAGTGCAGATAGGCGTTTCAAGCGCATCCTTGATGGTTCTCAACTCGTCAAAACGCCACCACTGGGTGACATCCTCAAGCCATGCCAGCCTGTACTTTTCCAATGCCTTGCCCATGCGGATGTGATTGTTGATGTCGAAATGCCCATAGTGGTCGGAAGCCAACGGCACTTCATAACCCGCCACTTTACGTACAGCATCTACATATTCCACGATGCCTTCCAGCGCTTTATCAGTAAGTTGAATTTGAGTGAAAGGGTGATTGGTATTATTGTATCTCATGTAGGCAGGGCGGTTTTCAGCCTGTTCTACCGAATTAGACCAGAACTTGTTGTTCACCACCTGATTGTCATATTCTTTAGCCTGCCTGATGCCGAAGTCCATTTTTAACCAGGTATATCCTTCCACTTCCATTCTTTGTTTCATGGCTGCCGCCATTTCAGCGCCGCTGGTTCTGGCGGGCGTATCGGCATAGAGCCGAATTTTATCGCGATACCTTCCACCCAGTAATTGCCACGCAGGAACGTTATACGCCTTTCCGCACAAATCCCACAGCGCCATTTCAACGCCGCATACGCCTCCGCCCTGACGCGCATGATAGCCAAATTGCTTGATGATTTTAAAAATCATTTCAACGTTGCAGGGATTCAAACCGAGTATCCTGCTTTTTAAAAACAGGGCATAGCGCGGATCGCCGCCATCCCGTACTTCACCATAACCATAAATATCCTGGTTGGTATAAATTTTAATGATTCTGCCGGCCATGCGCAAATCGGTAATTTTCAACTCCGACGGCGAAGAGGCTCGTTTTACATTTTGAGTGGTATAAGCAACGGTATCTTCGATGGTAGCATCCATCATGCCGCCTAAAGCGACGCCGCCCAAACCGGCTTTTTTTAGAAAATCTCTACGACTGTTTTCCATATTGTTGTTTTTTTGTTTATTTTTTTTATTTTATAATAACGAAGATGTTAAAGTCCCTTTAGGGACAAAATGTGGGTAGAAAATGTAATCCCAGACATTCGGAAAGTCCCGTAGGGACGGAATGTCGAAAAATATTGCGTACCTAACGGCACGCTCGCGCTCTTGTGTACATCCATTTTCTACCCACATGTCGTCCCTAACGGGACTGCGCGAAGCGGGTGGAGGATATATTCGGTTTCTACCAACATTAAATCCCTTACGGGATTTTTTTTGAAAAAAATAAAAACCGCACTTGTCATTTTTCATTCGCAAGTGCGGTTTAACATTCTACAATCAGGGGACAATTTTAGTAGCAGCATCCCACCAGTTACGTTGCAATACCTCGTCTTCCCTTCTAATATCCGCGGTCCAACCACGACGGCTTATCGCCTCGTTCAGGTTATCGAGATTGTTGGAACGTTCATTGTCCGTATAGGCAAAGCGGCGGGGCATAGTGCCTCCTGTGGGATTGGGTTTAATACCCAAACCCTGCCTGAGTACATTGAAAAATCCTTCTGCCGGATTCAGATACATGGTTACCCACATTTCTTCAGCAAGACGGGTTTTTGCATCAGCGCCCGTTCCAAGAGGATGGGCTGTAAGATAAGCAGTCACATCATCATCGCTGAAGGTTTGATGCGCCAACAGACCGCTATATCCCTTCAGTTGTGACATATTGGCTTTTACACCTGCTTCATACGCTGTTTCAGCAGTCCATCCGGGAGTTGCCCAACCTTTCATTGCGGCTTCGGATATCAACAGTAACATTTCCGACGCCGTTACATGCTCTATGGGTCTGGTATTGATAAAAAGGAAAGGATTTGGGCTGGTATATTTCCAGTGCCATGCCTGTATCGACGGCTCAGGGTTGGATTGTACTCCGTGTGGCGCACCCGTAGCCTCGTCAAGATCCCAGTTCCACCTGGATTCTACTCTCCAGTGGCCGGTCATATCTGAGGCAGTAATGTTTGAAACATCGGTATTCAGACGGCCTCCGAATATAATGTTTCTGCGGGGATCATTCATGTCTTTGAGATGATTGACAAAATCAGCGCCTAATTTTATATACCGTTCCGGGTCGCCACCGCCTTCACCTGCAAGAAATCTGCTGTAGTCATTCCGCTCATCGGGGTTGGTACTGTTACCGGTTCTCATGATATAGTTATCCCCATTGGCGGTGATCACTCCGTTGGCGATGGCCAATTCGGCATATTGCCTGGCAAGACCAGCGTCAACGTCCGAAATTCTCATTGCAGCGCGCAACATAAGCGAATTGGCAAATTTCATCCACCTGTCCACATTTCCGCTATAGGCCAGGTCGGCTCTTGTCCATCTAAAGGACAATGCATCAGCGCTGGCGCTTTTCAAAACGGCTGCTTCGTCCTTCAACGTTTTCAATATATCCTCGTAAATACTTTTTTGCGTATCGTACTTGGGTTTGTTCAATTCAAAATTACTGATGGCCAGTTTACCGGCTTCCGTATAGGGGACGTCCCCATAAAAATCGGTCATTCGCATAAATAGCGCTGATTTAATTATCCGTACCCAAGCCAGATTAACCGCCATTTTAGGATCATCTAATTTGACTAAATAGTCTTCCAGCGCTACAGACCTTGATATGGATGTTCTGTATGCGCCCCATGGGTTGTCGTTAATCGACTGCGAGTATGTATTCGATGCTGCCATCAGTATTAAATTGGAATACGTTGCAATATACTTCACAATGGCTGAATGATACACAATAGGATGTTGACCTATATAACCCCGGCCATAATCAATGATGATATTGGTAAACATCAATGACATATCGGCATTTGCCTGGGTAAGCATGTACTTCGGGTTGTCCAGATCTCTAAGTTTTTGTGTGTCGCACGACGAATTGGATAATACAGTACATACGACCATCATTACTATGAATATAATTAACTTATTGTTTTTCATGATTTTTATTTTTAAAAATTAACACTCAAATTCAACGTAAACGTTTTCAGGTTTGGCAAAAGATTTTCGTTGATGCCATTACCGCGGCTGATACTCGGATCACCGGCTGGCAACTTGTTATAGATGTCGAACAGGTTGCGCGCTGTGAAAGAAACAAAAGCGGACTGTATCGGCACGTTGCCAAAAATAGATGCCGGCAGGTTATAACCGATGGACAGCTGACGGAATTTAACGTATGAGCCATCATGCAAATACATTTCTGAAATATTTCCGGCTTGCCCGTAACGATAGTAAAATTCGAAAAACTTCAGTTCGTAAGGCATTTCGTTTCCTTGAATTTCAAGGTCCTTAGACAGGAAATTCTGTGGCGTTTTAGGAATGGTATATGCTGGCACAGATTTTACATCCGACCAGGTGGGCGATGCTGCAGTACCGCTATTCCATACGCCGTCAATAAACAAACCGCCATCTCGGCCAGGAAGCGTTAACTTGCTGGTACCTCTTTCAAGCATTTGCTGCTCGGTAGTGTACGCCATTTTTGCGCCCCACTTGGCATCGACCATGGCCGACAGGGTAATCCCCTTCCATTTGACCTGAGTAGAGAAACTTCCAGCATTCGGATTAACGCCATATCCCAAAAAGTCTTTATCCGCTTTTCTTCCGGGATACCATACATTAAATGTTTGACCATTGAGCGTCTGAGGATTTTTTGTCCATACCTTTTGTCCATTTTCAGTTCTGTGCGTATATCCATAGATGGCGTAAGGCTGCTTGCCAACGATATGTTTGATGTCAATACCGCCGCCGGCGCCAACTGATTGCTGGTTGACTTCAGTTACACCGCCCAGACTCAATACTTCACCCTTATTGAATGCGTAAGCAATGTTGAAACTCCAGGTCAAATCTTTGGTTTTCACCGGAACAAATGACAGCGTCAACTCATGACCCTTATTGCCGATGGCGCCCAGGTTCACTCTTGCACTATTGTATCCTGTAGTTTGGGGTGTAGTAACCGTTACAATATCATTGGTGGTTTCCTTGTCATAATAGGCATAGTCGATCCCAATGCGGCTATTAAAGAAACGGAAATCAAATCCAATTTCATATTCGCGGGTATTGTAGGGCATCAGTAGTGGATTGTTCAGCGTTCCGGGTATGCTGATAAAAGGGTAACCAAGATATCCCTGCGAGTTGATGTCGTATCCAACTTTTGTCTGGTATGCTCCGGCTCCTCCACCCACTTCTGCGTATGAAGCCCTCAGTTTGGCAAAATTCCACCACTTAGGCAGTGTAAACTGTTGCGAGAGAAGATAACTCAAACCTACGCTCGGATAGAAGATATTGTTTTTGGCAGCGGGATTCAAAGCGGAAAACCAGTCATTTCTGCCGGTTACCGTCAAATAAATCATATTGTTGTATGAAAATTCGGCGCTTCCGTATAAAGAATTAATACCCGATTTAGTACTGCTTAACACTCCATCAGGAACAGTGATAATACGTGCATTATTAATTACATTCCAGTACTCAATTACCATACCGTCGCCCTGTATCCCATCCCTGTTTTCATTATTGCGGGTCATGCTGCCGCCAAACATTGCGCTTGCGTCAAATTTACCGAATGCTTTGTGAAAAACGATACCATAGTCGGCATTAAACTCATTGCTGAGCTGAGTATATTGCTGTATCCGTCCACGCCCGCTGTTGCTGCCTCTTTCAAAACCGTCGGCTTCTATATCTTCGTTTCTCAGCGTTTGGGTTTCAATCCCCATTCGTCCGGTAAGAAACAGCCACGGCGTTATTTCAACCTTCAAGTCGGCATTTGCGGCAAGCCGGTTTCTTGTATCTGCCTGACTGTCTTGATAGGCTGACCACCATGGGTTGTTGAAGTAGTCGTTCGTACTCCAGCTTAACATTCTTCCATCACCGCTTGGCCTTGCTCCCCATTTATTGGGATCGCCTTTCAACCATTCGATAGGTACATTGGTAGGTATGATCTGCATTTGCTGTACATAGCGTCCAGGATTGGGGCGATTTTTAGTTTTTGCCGTCGAATAGTTGAGCCTGGTATTGAGGGTCACTATTTTTGCAATCCTGGTGTTGGTTGAAACCGACATCGTTTGTCTGTTCATGTTCGAATTGGGAACAGGTGAGTTATAACGCAAGTCGGAAAAAGAAATTCTATATCTGTTAGCGCCGCCGCCGCCCGACAGACTGATGCTGTTGTTGGCTGAAAGGCCGTTGCGCATAAACTGGTTCCAGTGGGTTTCCTTAAACTCATAATAAAGCGGCTTGTCTTGTTCGTTATTCCAAAATAAAGGTTTGGATGAATCATAAGCAAAATTATTATCTATTCCAACCAATCTTCTGCCGTCGAACCGTGGCCCCCAGTCGCGGTGAGTTTCTGCATTCCACTGGTACAAATATGCACTGGAGTTGTCGCCATTGGCTCCTGAATTTCCATATAGCGTTTGTCGGCTTTTTAGCGCATCGTCGTAACTTTCAACGCCAAAACTTCCGAAATACGAAATTCCCAATCCTTTTTGCTGGAGACCGTTCTTGGTGGTGATCAAAATAACACCGTTGGATGCTCTTGATCCGTAAAGGGCTGTTGCTGCAGCGCCTTTCAAAATACTCATCGTTTCGATGTCATTGGGATTCAATTGTGTCATTGCATCCCCCAAGTCACGACCACCCATGTTACGTGAATTTCTCATGATGGGTATACCGTCGATGACATACATCGGGTTGTTGTCTCGGCTGATAGATGTATTACCGCGAATAGTAACGCTTGAAGATCCGGTAGCGCCGGTTCCAAGATTGGTAATATCCACGCCGGCCACCATGCCCTGCAATGCGTTCATGATGTTGAGTTCAGGAGTGTTGGCAATGTCTTCGCCTTTCATTTCGGTAGCAGAATAACTCAATGCCTTGGCTTCCCGCCTGATACCGAGGGCTGTTACTACTACCTCTTCCATTTCAACGCCTTCCACCAGTGATACATTGATCACGTTTTGAATACCAACAGTTATATCCTGTGTGGTATAACCTACAAAAGAAAAAACAAGTTCAGAATCCCGATTTGGAACGTTAAGCGAATACTTACCGTTCACATCGGTAACTACCCCTATACTGGTGCCTTTCACAATTACGCTGGCGCCTGGTAACGGAGCGCCGGAGTCGTCGGTAACGGTTCCGGTAATGGTAATCCCTTGCGCTAAAGCAGTGGATTGTGATGAAAACAATGCGTGTGTGGCTAAAAGCATACACGCACATAAAAAAATCTTAAAAAATAACTGTTTCATATACTTTAAATTATGAATGAATATTTAAAAATGATAAAATTATAAAAAAGTGAAATTGTTCTGGTTAAAATACTTACGTTTGTTGCATCGTTTAGAGATGATCGTTTCATTAATTGGTTGTTGTCATACGCATTGATTTTAAGGGTTTATAATGAGGTTTAAGATTTCAATTTTCACAAAGAGTTATGAAAATCCAATCGCAAAAATAATTATTATTTTAAATAAAAACAAAAATAATATATTTAGTCACCAATCCATTGATTTATCTTTTCAAAAACCTCTCTTTCATTAAAGGCAACTGTGAAATTTGGGGAGCTTGCATATTTCTTCTTTGCGTCAGCATATATCTGATTGAATGTACTGCTATTCATCATTTGATCAAGGGAATTAACAGGATTTACCATACAGACGCTCAGGGGAGCAATAGCCGCAACAATATCGGGCAGATCATATTTTCCAATAATCCCGGGCAAAGCAGACATCACATATTTGGGATGATAGTTTTTTTCGAGAACAATGGATGAATAGGAATATAATGGATTGATACATGCAATCTGATCAAAATGCCGATTGATAAGAGCAGCATGAAGCAAATCGGAAGATAATACTCCACAGGCGATACCTGTCAATGACCTCACCCCCGGTGTGAGGTTTTCTACAATAATTTTTATTTCCTCCACCCTTATCGCCAATGGACTTTTGTGAGTTAATATCCCTGCATACCAAATATTCAAAGGAACATCCTGAATAATAGCATCACCGTTGGTATAACCACCGCTCAATTCACCATAACCATTCAAATCCGGCACAATTACCCGGTAGCCTTTTTGCGCCAGTTTTTCGGCTAAGTCCCCTTTTGCCGCTGCTGATTCCTTGCCCTGATCATCCAGCAATAAAACCGTTTTTCCATTATTCTTTTCAGTGGATAGTTGTAAAACAGGAATATAATAGTCTCCGGCGCCTTTTACCAGGTATTTTTCGATAGAGCAGTTGCCGCGCCACGAACGTCCCGAAAATATATAATCTCTTGATAGCGCCGGTTCTGTATAGCCCGACAGCGATTTTGCCTTCTGAACAATATCTTTATAAAAATCAGCGTTGTTCTGTTTTTCCAATTGCAGTTTTTTCAATATTTCTTCCGTGTATTTAACATTCAGGCTATAAAGTGTTTCTGATTTCAGGCTTGTCAACATTTGTCCGGTAAGGGTTACTCGAAGTTCATTTTCATCCAGCAATTCGATTGTTTCGTCTTTTGGATCGCCCGGGTTATTCAAATATTTCTGGAAAAAAGCATGAGTGGCTTCCCTGTTTTTGATGGTAGAAGCATGTGCGGCATCGTCTTCCACCTTTATCAGGTTTTCGGGTGCATCAAAAGCAATCCAGACATTTTGCGCTTCTCTGAACACATCTCGGGCGCCCTGAATACTGAAAATATCGCGGGTGGTGAGTACCATAAGCGTAGGTTTTGGCGCTCTGATCTCAATCAAATCGCTCATATCGAATCCCTTTTTCAGCGAAAACATCAGGTTTTGTTCTACATCCTGAGGTCCCATCGAGCGCAGTAATTTGTCGAATGAGGTGATGTAGCATTCCGGCGCGGCGGCTACAATCCTGTCGTCCATAGCAGCAATATATGCAGTTTGCGTTCCTCCGCCCGACCGTCCGGTGATTCCAATGCGTGCGGCATCGACTTCTTTGCGGCAAATCAGATAATCGACAGCGCGTATCCCATCCCAGATAAAGTAATTGGCAGGCGGGAGACCGGATACAAACGATTGAGTTCCCGGGTAGGAATGTTCAAAACAGGGTTCAAAGATTTGTTTTCCTTCCGCATCAAAGTATTGAATCCGTTCGCCCTGTCCAACTGGATCAAAAGCCAGAACAATGAATCCCTTTTTCACAAAGTTCAATATTGCTCTCTGATACCCCTTGAAACCATTGTTAGTATGTCCGCAGCAATAGAGAATGGCTGGCAATTTTCCTTTTTTGATATTTGGCAAAAATAATGCCGCCGTAACATAATATCCGGGTCTGGATTCGAAATACAGTTTTTCCACAGTGAAACCATCTTTTTTCAGTATTCCTGTAATAACAGGGTTTAAAGGCGTTTTTGCAGGAAATTCACCCACCGCATCTGCCATTATTTTTTTGGCTTCGGCTTGACGAATCAACCATTCCTCTTTAGTTTTCAATCTGCCAACGTATGACCAGCGTTCTTTTATTTGTGCAAACGCATGAGTGCAAATATGTTGATACAGTGCATTGGATATATCGCCGTTGTACGTCCAGTAAGGATTGACCAACAAGTCTTCACGGGTTTCCTGGGCATGGTTGAATATAAAAGCGCCAAGAAAAAAGATGGTTACAAAAATTCTCTTCATAATATTTAAATTATCGCAGGGTATTCACCGTTTGCACCCCAATCAACTGGTCGTAGCGCGACGAACGGCCACGGTAGTATACATATATTATATAATCGTTTTCGGTATCGAAGAAATTTCCTTCGAGACGGCGTTCCTCCCTTGGCGGTTTGGTTGGCAGCAGCGTATAGATGTAATTGTAATATCCCTGCTTGAGCAGGATTTTCGCTTCATATTGCTGCCTTTCTGGATGATAGGTCATCAGGTTTTCTTTCATACAGGCATAATTGCAAAAATCGCCCATCACGTATACCTGACCACCGGTAAAAGGTTCTGCAGCACGTAATGCAAAATGCACATACACATAATCGGCTTCCGTATCCGGACGATTTGCTTTTTCAGCCAATATCGCGTATTTACCGTTAAAATCTTCATAATACAGGTAATGCCCTCCCTCGCGGGGCAGGTCGGGATAAGGATAAAAGTGATAGGTAGGCCGCTCAAATTCAATGGCAGACATGCGAGTAGATGAAAATCGTGTACTCTTGAGGTCTATCGGGCGGTATTCGTTTCCGGCGAGGAACAGGAGGGTTTTGTCTACATGCCGGTAATCCAGTTCGTTTTGACGGACAAACAGCGGTTTAATTCCTGTACGTGCCGTATGCCATTGTCCGTTTTGAAGAATGACTATTTTCACATCGTTATGAGCATTTTCGATGCGAAGATTTACAGGACGAACTGTAAAATCAATTTGCTGCCATTCGTTCTGCCATGCTGTCTGCCTTGCGCGTCCGGCAGTAGCCGAAATTACCGCCAGCGATTCAGCGATGCTGAAACGGCGGCACATCACCGGCTGGTCGTCATATCCATTTTCAAATACCACCACGGCGTAATTGCCCGACACTTTCAACTGCACATCCTCATTGGGAATAGCGAGTTGATAATGCACATAAGGGATAACCGTATTGAACGAGTATTCGTACCGTCGAATCTGGTTTGCCGGAAAACCGGTCATGTATTCGCTGACAGCAAGCCGCGACTGGCGCCAGTCGGCGTCGCAATGTATGATGGTGTATGAATAGTTACGTGCATTTTTCGAAAGTTCATCAAAAGAGAGCGTCAATGGCTTTTCATCGTCCATGCGGCTGACGGGATACGATGTGTCCCACCCGTCTTTGAGGATGCGCGCGGTTTTGATCTCATTGCTAAAAACAGCATCAGGGTAGATACCGTCGGGCGGGCTGTATTGCGAATATGCACAGGTGCAAATAAAAATGAATAAAATAGAAAATTTTGTGTTCATGGTTTATTAAGATTTATCTACAAAGATCATCAAAAATTCTTTGAGACCTTTGTGGTTATGATGGAAATTTATGCGAAAAATTGAACGCCAAGAAGTGTTATATCATCAAAAATTGCCCGGTTGGTTCCATTCAGGTTTTGAGTTTCTATGACCTTTTCAAGCACATCGTCGATGTCGGTCACTTGCTGTATGGCAGATAAAAGAACATTGAAAGCCGATTTCACTCCGCCTTCGTCCGTGTCGGACAATAATTCAACCAAACCGTCTGTGTACGAAAGCATCAGGCTGTCTTCCATGATCGTGAGTTTTTTTACGCTGATATAGGGCAAACGTTCGAGCATTCCTATGGCAAGACATGAACTTTCGAGCAACTTGATGCTTTTACTGTCTATCCTGTATATTATTGATGGCGTGTGACCGGCATTGGCATATTCGAGTTGGTGAGTTTCATAATCAAAACGGGCAATGAACATGGTTATGAATTTTTCGCCCTGTGCACTATCGTATACGCGCTTGTTCAATTTTTGGAGAAGGCTCTCCATAGAGATATCAGCCGTGAACAGCGCTCGTAATGTAGCCTGAAAGTTTGACATCAGTAAAGCCGCTGCCATTCCTTTTCCCGACACGTCGGCTACACAAAATCCAAGTTTATTATCGCCCAGTTCGATACAGTCGAAATAATCGCCACCCACTTCATAATGCGGCTTATAAAAAGCATTCATCATCAAGTGCTCGTTGTGCGGAAGATCCTTGGGATTGGGTACAAGCATGTTCTGCATCTGCGAAGCCAATTCCAACTCTTTACGGAGTGCTTCCTGATGAAGGCTTTCCTGAAACAGACGGATATTTTCGATGGCAACCACAATAACGTTAGATATGGTCTGAATGAAATGCAAATGTTTGATCACAGGGCTGATCCCTTCCATTTCTTCCTCGATGTCGCCTATCAGTACGTATGCAATAGGAAGATAATTGTTGTAGACAGGTATTACGATATCAAATCCCTGCAACTGGTTCTGTTCAGAGGAAATAAACGTAATTTCAGTATATGAAAGCAATTTTTTAACGCCGATATTATCTACCACATCACTCGAAACCCCTGCTGAAAGTATGCATTCCCATTCACCCTGAAGTTTGAACATTACTACTTTTCCAATATTGAGTTTGTTGCACAGTACATCTATATAACTTTCAAGCAATACATCAACCGGTTGATTGTCGTTGATTGCACGTGTGATCTCAAGCAAAGAATTAAGTTTGAACTTGAGTGTTTTGACAGAGGATCTTTCAGACATCGAATCTGCTCTTTGGTAAAAGGGTTATTTTTTGAAATTGCAAATTTACTACAATTCTTTGAAAAAAACTATTTTTTTTTGAAGTTTTTGACCATTTTGATAACCAACAAAATAAAAAACGCTCACGCAATAATACGTGGGCGTTTTCGCTTTATACAGGTTTTTTCAGACGATTTTTTCCAATTGATTGATTGTTTTGTTGAGATCGTCGTCAGTTGGGGTAAAATTGATCAGATCGCCGGCAAAATACTGGTCGTATGCAGCCATATCCACTAATCCATGACCTGAAAGATTGAAAAGAATCGTTTTCTGAATCCCTTCCTCTTTGGCTTTCAACGCTTCGTCAACGACAGCCGCAATAGCATGCGCCGATTCAGGGGCAGGAACAATTCCTTCGGTACGTGCAAAAAGAACGCCGGCTTTAAATGAATCAAGTTGTTCAATATCTACTGCTTCAATTAATTCATCCTTCATCAGTTGGCTGATAATGGTTCCTGCACCGTGATAACGCAGGCCGCCTGCATGTATGTTGGCCGGTGCAAAGTTATGTCCCAGCGTGAACATGGGCAGCAACGGAGTATATCCTGCCTCGTCGCCATGATCATACTGGAAAACGCCGCGCGTCAGTTTCGGGCACGAACTGGGCTCGGCAGCAATAAAGCGGGTTTTCTTTCCGCCTTTAATGTTATGGCGCATGAAGGGATAGGCAATACCCGAAAAATTAGACCCGCCGCCAAAGCAAGCAATGACTACATCGGGATATTCGCCGGCTATTTCCATCTGTTTTTCTGCTTCAAGCCCGATGACAGACTGATGCAGCGACACATGATTCAACACACTGCCCAGCGTGTACTTGCAATTGGGCGTCTGCATAGCCAGTTCGATGGCTTCGGAAATGGCTGTGCCGAGGCTTCCCTGATAAGTCGGATTATCGGTGAGGATTTTACGGCCAGCCTTGGTTGACATGCTGGGCGATGCGATCACCTGTGCGCCCCAGGTCTGCATCAGCGACCGGCGGTAAGGCTTCTGCTCATAACTGATTTTCACCATATATACCGCCAGTTCCAATCCGAAGACTTTGGCAGCAAACGACATGGCGGTTCCCCATTGCCCTGCGCCTGTTTCTGTGGTGATGTTGGTCAGGCCATCTTTTTTGCAGAAATAAGCCTGTGCCAGCGCAGAGTTGAGTTTGTGCGATCCTACGGGACTTACGCTCTCATTCTTGAAATAGATATGAGCCGGAGTGTCCAGCGCTTTTTCCAGACCGGTGGCGCGTACCAAAGGCGATGGCCTGTAAATTCGGTATTTGTCGCGAACTTCTTCAGGAATATCGATCCATACATCGGTAAAATTCATTTCCTGTTCCGCCAGATCTGTTGCGAAGATAGGGTACAGATCTTCGGGTTTCAATGCCTGTTTGGTGCCCGGATGCAGGATGGGCATCGGCTTGTTGGGCATGTCTGCCATAATGTTATACCATTTCATTGGTATTTCCGCCTCGCTGAGGACGATCTTTTTTTGACTGTTCATGATACTTGTTTTTAATTTGGTTATTGATAGAATTTAAAATGATTTACTGCTTTGGCGATATACACAAAAAAGAGCCTGTTGGTACGAACAACAGGCTCTTTTACGCTATATCCATTATAAGCACAACTCACCTCATTGTTCAGGGAACAATGTGTGCCACCACCAGAAAGTGAAATTGATATTTGTACTTATGTGCATTTTTTAATTTTTTTGACCGTGCAAAGATAAGTGATTTTTTGAAACAAAAAATATTTTTTTATGTTTTTTTGAATTTTTAAAACGGCCACCGTTCCAGCATCAATGTCAGTGCAATTCCGGCTCCTGCTCCGGCCAGTACCAGTATCCAATCGCGATGCTTCAGTTTGAAAAATAACAGTAAAGCCGTTATAATCAGAATACTCAAAACGATTAGGATTTGTCCCAGTTCCACGCCGATATTGAATGCCAATAAGGGAATTGCAATTGAATCGTGCTTTCCCAGCAGGCTGCGCAGATAATTTGAAAAACCAAGACCATGAATCAATATGCTCTACTCCTAACTCTAAATACAATCGAAACATTGAAATTCAAATTATAGGCAAAAATGGGGTTTTATATTTGAAAAACAAGAAAAATTTCATAAATATAACGGTTAGAGTATTTGCGACCACTATTTACACGTGGAAATCGAGGGTGCATTTCAATTTGTCGCGATATGATTCCTCACTCGTTTACGTCATTGTAACACCGTGAGGAATCTAAACCTTTTTTTCAAAGTCAACCTTAAAAGCGCCAATTGTCTGTCATTCAGATTGTTTACGTCATTGTAAATGGAACGAAGTGGAATGAGGAATCTTCTACAACAATTTGAAATGCACCTGAAATAATTGAAAATTTCCGATTATTTTGACATTTTTTTTCTATGAATGGTATTTTTCCAAAAATAACATGTATGTTTGTTGGTTCAAAAAATAAAGAAAAAGCATTGACTAAAACCATAAACCATGAAATCAAATTTTGTATTAGGCATTGATATTGGCGGCTCCGGGATCAAAGGGGCTATTGTAAATGTAAAGACGGGTGAGTTGACCACCGACAAGCACCGGATACCTACTCCGGAGGAGTCAACACCTAAAGCCGTAGTGGACACGATTAAACAAATCGCAAAAAAGTTTGACTGGAAAGGGCCTATTGGCGTGGGTTTTCCGGGCGTAATGCAGCATGGCGTTGTGAAAACCGCCGCTAATGTCGATAATGGATGGCTGAACGTCAACCTCGAAAAATTAGTGGAAAAGCGTACAGGCAGTAAGTGTGTGGCAGTAAACGACGCCGACGCTGCCGGTATGGCAGAAATGAAATATGGCGCAGGCCGGAAAAACAAAGGAGTGGTGATTGTATTGACCATTGGAACCGGTATCGGATGTGCGCTTTTTACTCAGGGCAAGTTAGTGCCCAACTGCGAATGGGGGCATTTCTGCTTGCCCGGTGGTATCGAAGATGCGGAAAAATGGACCTCGGATGCAGCCCGCAAAAAATTCGACCTTGCATGGGATGAATGGATGCAACGTTTGAAAACATTCATTAATTATATAGAAGATATGTTTTGGCCTGATTTGATTATTATTGGCGGTGGATTTGCCAAAAAACTCGAAAAGAAAGGCTTTCCATTCGAAACACGCACAAAAACAGTTCCCGCACAGTTGTTGAACGAGGCTGGAATCATTGGAGCAGCCGTTGCAGCAAAACAATTGTTGCAATGAAAACCATTCTTCCCATAGATATTGTTACGTTAGGCGAGGAAAACAGTTACCATCTGTTTGTTAGTGGTAGTATTAACGGCAAGGAATGCGATCTGCTGATTGATACGGGGGCGTCGCATACTATTTTCGATGCTTCGCTCATCCCTGAAGCGCCTGCCGGAAAAATAGAAGCACATGAAATACAATCGGCGGGCATTCATGCAGGCGAACTGAAAAGCAGCATCGGTCTCATCAAAAAGTTTAAATTAGGCGATTTGAAGCGTGTGGACTGGATAGTTGTACTGATCGATCTGACACATGTAAATGACCTGTACAAAAAGTTTACCGACAAGCGTGTAGCCGGACTGATCGGCAGCGATTTCCTGCTCAATCACAAGGCAATGATCGACTATAAAAAAAGAGAACTCATACTGAGAAATATCAGAAAAACTTAGGGACTTTTCATCACTACCTTCTGGTGCTGTATGGATTCTTCGTGGATAGCGGAATAAATTTTTTGTACAAATTCCTCGCTCAATCCTTTGGATAATCCTTCATTGATGCGTTTTTTCAGCAGTTTGTTCCAGTGGGTCGATTGCAGGATGGTGATGTTGTGTTCTTTCTTGAACAAACCGATTTTTTCGGATACGGCCATGCGTTGTTCCATGATCATGAGGACTTCGTCGTCGAGTTTGTCGATTTGCATACGCAGTTCCTCAAGGGTAACTGCATTTTTGTTGTCTACATTCTGCTGGCGCAACACCAGGTTTTTGATAATATAACCCAGATGTTGTGGAGTAACCTGTTGTGCTGCATCACTCCAGGCATGATCGGGATCGCAATGTGTTTCTACCATCAATCCGTCGAAATCAAGGTCTATGGCCGTTTGACACAAATCCATGATCAAATCGCGCTTCCCGCCGATATGGCTGGGGTCATTGATGATGTGCAAACCGGGAATACGCCGGCGCAACTCAATGGGAATTTGCCAGTGAGGATTGTTGCGGTAGTTGCTTTTGCCGTAACTCGAAAAACCGCGGTGTACTGCGCCGAGGTGTGTTATTCCTGCTGCGTTGATCCGTTCCAGTGCGCCAATCCATAACTCTACATCGGGATTGACAGGGTTTTTCACCAATACGGGAATATCCACGCCCTGTAGGCTGTCGGCAATTTCCTGAACGGCAAACGGATTGGCAGAAGTACGCGCTCCTATCCACAACACGTCAATCCCGTTTTTCAAAGCATCATACACATGTTTGACATTGGCCACCTCAACGGCCACCTTCAAGCCTGTTTCTTCCTTTACCCTGCGCAGCCAGGCTAATCCTTCGTTACCCACGCCTTCGAAAGCGTTCGGACGGGTACGGGGTTTCCATATCCCCGAACGGAATACTTTTATCTCCAAAGCAGCCACCTGACGCGCTACCGCCAAAACCTGCTCTTCTGTTTCGGCGCTGCACGGGCCTGCAATCATCAGCGGTTTGCTGCAATCAACGCCGGGAATCAATGTCCCGACTAAATTTAATTTGATTTCCATTGTTATTATTTAACTTTTTAATTTTTAATTACTTCATTCATATATAACTTTCCCTTTCCGGTAAATACCCATCTGACAAAGATCGCTGATGAAAGGCGCTACTGAAACAAGCGATTGCCGGTACTTTTCCATATCAGAAAACTCCAGATCGACATAAAACAGATATTCCCACTCTTTTCCGATAATCGGCATCGACTGTATTTTACTCAAATTGATGTTAAAATAGGAAAAAATAGATAGCGCCTTGGCCAAACTGCCTATTTCATGCGACAATGCGAATGAAATAGAAGACTTGTTGGGCGTTTCCATACCGGAAGGAAAATGTTCAGGATCGGTCATTATCAGAAAACGGGTATAATTTCTTTTGTTGGTTTCGATGCTCGTCGAAATTATTTCCAGATTGTACTTTTCAGCGGCAAGACGACTTCCTATGGCGCCGACGCCTTTCAATCCGTTTACGCTGATGTTGCGCATACAGGAGGCGGTGTCGCGCCCGTCGATGAGTTTGATGTGCGGATACCTGTCGAAAAACGGTTTTGATTGCAAGATCGCCATCGGATGAGAATATACTTCGCGCAGGTCGTTGATGGTTTGTCCAGGTAAGGCAGCCAGATTTTGGCACACCCGCAAATAAATTTCGCCGGTAATCTGCAAACCCGAATCATGTATCAATTGGTAGTTGGGCAGGATGCTTCCAGCCACTGAATTTTCGATGGCGGATATGGCGTGGCGGGCTACTCCCTGTTTCATCAGGCGGAACATGTCGTCGAACGATTCGCTGGTAACGATTTCAACTTCTACTTCCCTGAAGTAATGGTGCGCCGCTATTTCGTGGAAAGTCCCGTAACCTCCCATAATCGCCACTTTTATATACTTTTCATCCATACCATTATATTAAAAAAATCCCGAAAATTGACTTTCGGGATTCCATTTATATCTATTTTTTATTTTCAGACACAACCATCACTCCCGAACAGTTTTCAGGCTATAATAAAAGTAAAAATAAAAACCCCAACCTCTAAAGGTTGTTGCTACTGCTTCGGAAAAATGGTGCATCAAAATCATGTTCAATATTTGAAGGCGCAAAGATAAATAATTTTTTTGTTTTAAAAAAAAGATATGATTTTTTTATATCTGGAAAATGAGGGTTTTCTTATTGACACTACATAAATTTTTCTTTTCCAAAGAAAACAGTATCTTTGCGAAAGATTTCATTCATAACAAATCAAAATAAAAAATACACAAACAAATGACAGACACAATCAAACAAAGCCTCCGCGAATCGACAGCAGCACGATGGACAGCGCTCCTGTTTTTATCATTCGCCATGTTTTGCGCCTATATCTTTATGGATATATTGTCGCCAATCAAAGACTTGATGCAATCCACCCGCGGTTGGGACTCCACCGCTTTCGGCACATTTCAGGGTTCGGAAACATTTTTAAACGTTTTTATCTTTTTTCTGATTTTTGCAGGTATTATTCTCGACAAAATGGGCGTTCGTTTTACGGCTATTTTATCGGGTTTGGTGATGCTTGCCGGCGCATCCATCAACTGGTATGCGGTAACTGAAAGTTTCAACGGTTCAGGGTTGGAGGCCTGGTTTACGAACAATTTGAACTACATACCGGGGTTCCACGAATTGGGTATTTCGCCGTTTTACGAAACCATGCCTGCTTCTGCGAAATTTGCCTCCGTGGGTTTTATGATTTTTGGTTGCGGCGTCGAAATGGCGGGAATTACCGTTTCGCGTGGTATCGTAAAATGGTTTAGGGGCAAGGAAATGGCGCTTGCCATGGGTTCAGAAATGGCTTTGGCGCGTTTGGGTGTGGCTACCTGTATGATTTTTTCACCCTTTTTTGCAAGATTTGGCGGAAATATTGATGTTTCACGTTCGGTTGCATTTGGCGTTGTTTTGCTGATGATTGCCTTAATCATGTTTGTTGCTTATTTCTTTATGGATAAGAAATTGGACGCACAAACAGGAGAGGCCGAAGAAAAAGAAGACCCGTTCAAAGTTCGAGATATTGGAAAAATACTGTCAAGCAGCGGTTTTTGGTTGGTTGCTTTGCTTTGTGTGTTGTATTATTCCGCAATTTTTCCTTTCCAAAAATACGCTGTAAACATGTTGCAATGCAACCTGACATTTACTGAAGTACCATCAGATTCTTTCTGGGCATCGAATACTGTTACCATATTGCAATATACCATCATGCTGGTGGTTGCCGCGACTGCTTTTGTAAGTAATTTCAGCAAAAAAACGATGAAAATTGCCTTGCTGGCAACGTCTGTCATATTTTTGGTAACCTTCTGTATCATGGGCTATATGCGTCAGTCGGCAGAAACAATTTTTGCGGTGTTCCCATTGTTGGCTGTAGGCATTACGCCCATACTCGGCAAATATGTGGATACCAAAGGCAAAGCGGCGTCTATGCTGATGATTGGTTCTATTTTGCTAATTGTCTGCCATTTGACATTTGCATTTGTTTTGCCTCTCTTTAAAGGAAGCGCTATCGGCGGAGTGGTTGTTGCTTATGCCACGATTTTGGTGCTTGGCTCATCCTTCTCGTTAGTGCCGGCCTCATTGTGGCCCAGCGTTCCTAAATTGGTGGACAGCAAGGTGATCGGTTCGGCTTATGCGTTAATTTTCTGGGTACAAAACATCGGTTTGTGGTTGTTCCCCTTGCTGATTGGCAAAATTTTGGACGCATCAAATCCAGATATTGCACAAGCGTTGAAAGACGGAACGATAACGCCCGAAGTGGCTACCACATCGTACAATTACACCAATCCGCTGATTATGCTTGCCTGTCTTGGCGCAATGGCTTTGCTCCTTGGTTTTGTTCTGAAAATCGTAGACAGAAAAAAAGGAATAGGTTTGGAATTGCCGAATATCCAAAAATAGTTGGAAAAAATCTATCTTTGTGGCTGTTAAAAGAGATAAGAAATGAACCGTTCGCTCCACTTTTTCAATACCACCGGTCCTTGCGATCCGGATTATCATTACATGCTTCCGCCGGAAGACCGTCTTGTGGGCGCACAACTGCATCGCTATATCAGAGACCGTCTTTATTGGGTGCTTCATGCGCCTCGTCAAACTGGCAAAACGACTTTTCTTCAAAGTTGGATGCGTGAGATCAATCAAGCAGGCGAAGCGATTGCCTGTTATGTTAGCGTGGAAACCTGTCAGGGAATTTCCGACGCCGAACGCTCCATGCCTGCCATTTGCGAAGCCATCAAGCAATATGCAAAAGATTTTGAAGTGCCTGTGCCCCGATCCAGAGAGGTGGTTTCCATCAGTATGTTAAGCGACATACTTCGAAACTGGGCAGAACTTGTTGCACCCAAACCGTTAGTAGTATTGTTCGATGAAGTGGACGTACTGGAAGGCGAAACGATGATCAGTTTTTTGCGACAGTTGCGCGGCGGATTTGCTTCACGCGGCGTAGGTAAATTTCCTGTATCTATTGCTTTGGTGGGAATGCGTGATTTGAAGGATTATATCGTAGCATCCAAAGACGGAATATCACTCAATCCGGGTTCGCCATTCAATATAAAAGAAAATTCAGCGGAATTGTCCTATTTTAGTAAAGATGACATTGCTCATCTTTTTGCCAAACGCACCGCCGAAAACGGACAACAAATCACGCAGGAGGCATTGGTTTACGTTTATGAGCAGTCGAAGGGACAGCCATGGATCGTTAATTCACTGTTCAAAAGGGCTACCCTGTACATACTTAATGAAGAAAGCGTTAAAACGGTAACATTGGAACATGTCACACAGGCGCGTGAAGATATGATCATGGCGCGCGAAACGCATTTGGACGCTTTGGCTTACAGGTTAGAAGACCCGAAAATACGCAATGTTATCGAACCGATCCTTACCGGAGAATCGGATCCCGATTTGGCAAAAAGCGACTCTTTCAGGCTTTGTATGGACTTGGGGTTGGTTGCCATTGAACGCGGTACGCCCATGATTGCCAACCCGATATATCGTGAGGTCATTGCCCGTCACCTGACGTATGGACAACAATTAGCCATCCCCGAACCCGATTGGCAGTGGGAAAATCCGGATGGGTCGTTAAATATGGACAAATTGTTACAGGAATTTCAATCATTTTGGCGACAACATTCTGAAATTTGGGAATCAAAAACAAAATCGCATTATACCGAAGCCTTTCCGCATTTGCTGCTGATGGCTTTCCTGCAAAGAGTACTAAATGGCGGCGGACATATTGAACGAGATTGTGCTGCCGGACGCGGACGTATGGATTTGACTGTTGAATATAACGGATTTCGCTACATTATTGAAATCAAATTGTTACGCTCATATCATTCGCCCGTTGCATTTCGTCAAAAAGGGTTGGAACAGATACTGAAATATCGCGACAGATTCGGTGCGTTTACGCCTGCCTACCTGATTATTTTTGACCGTCGTCCCGAATCTAAATCATTAAGTTGGGACGAACGCATCTCTTGGGAAATTGATGGGAATGTAACCGTTTTGGGATGTTGATTGGAATTGTCGAATATCAAAAAAGCACTATCGTGTTAATAATAACCAAGTATAATAATACTTAAAGTAAATCTTTATCATGAAATCAAAAACAAATTTATCGTTTTTAGTAATGTTTGTGTTGGGTGCATTCGCTTGTTCCAACTCAAGCCCCCAAGGCGATGGTTCGGTAGTGGAAATAATGGTAGGCGGTAAAAAAGTTTCCGTTTTATTGTTGAATAAAGTGAAATCCGGCACGGCCACCATCCCATTGAGCAGTCTTTTGGAAGATTTTGAAATAGTGCAATTGGAAATGCACGAAGATGCGGTTTTTAATCCTGTGTCACATTTTTTAGTAACGGAAAAGTATTTAGGAGTGCGTACGTATGATGATAATTACAAACTGTTCGATCGAACGGGAAAATTTCTTTGTACTGTGGGCAGGAGAGGGAGAGGGCCTGGCGAATATCCAAATTCGATAAGCGATGACATAATTGACGAGAAAAACGGGCTTATCTATTTAAGTTGTTTTTCAGGTAAAATACTCGTGTATAGCATATCAGGAGGATTTCTGAAAGAATTTATTGCACCTCAACTAATGTATAATAGCAAAATGTTTATGTCTGATGGCATCCTGTCAGTAGTACATGCCCCAAAAATATTAGTTTTACCAAACCGTACAATTCATCAAGCAGATGTAATGATAGTTAAATATGATGCCAACAAAGGTGAGTTAATGGAAAAAATTGCTCCACCCTTTGAACATTTGATATCGCGAACAAATGGAGAAAATATCTTCAGTTTACAGAATGTACAGGGTGTTTTCGATTTTTTCCCAGATTATTTTCAACAAGAACAATACGACACATTGTATCATATTGATTTAAAAATGAATAGGCTTTTTCCCTTTTTCACAGTAGAATATAATTTTATTAAAGCAAGAGATAAACCCATAATATTTCAATTGAACAAAAACCTGATGATGACTATTTTAAAAGAAACAACTCCTGCGGGTTATTATGTTGAAAGAGATGTGATTGCCACAGACTTGAGAAATAAAACATCATCGCGGGTAAAAGTCATAAATGATTATTTGGGAAACATGGATGTGTCTAATGCTATCCAAAGAAGTTTCCGAAAAGGGTATTTAGTAAGATGTATTCAACCCGAAGATTTGATGGAAGATATAGAAAAGCGTCTTACCGAAAGCAATTGTACCGAAAATGACAGGAAAATATTGCAAAAAACGCTTTCAACTCTGAAAGAAAATGAAAATAATGTGGTGTTTATCGGTAAATTGAAAAGCGAAGTAAAATCCAAATTGTGGTAAGTAATAGTTATTCAGTTATTCAATTATTCAGTTATTCAGTTATTATGCAATTACAAGACAAAACAGTAGGCCAATGGTTAGAACACTGGGCAACCACCACGCCTGATAAGGAAGCCCTCGTTTACTCCGACCGTAACCTGCGCTTCACCTGGAAAGAATTGGACCAGCGCGTGGACAATATGGCCAAGGGATTGATGTCCATCGGAGTAACGCATGGCACACATGTGGGTATCTGGGCGACCAATGTCCCCGACTGGCTTACGTTTCTTTACGCAGGAGCCAAAATCGGCGCTGTGCTGGTAACCGTAAACACCAGTTACAAGCAAAATGAACTGGAGTACCTGATGAAGGATTCCGACATTCATACCCTTTGCATCACCGAAGGCGTGTTCGACGGCAGTTACATTGATATGGTGTATACCATGATGCCTGAACTGCGCTTGTCGCAACGCGGATATGCCCGCAGCGAAACGTTCCCAAAACTGAAAAACGTGGTGTACATCGGGCAGGAAAAGTTCCGCGGGATGTACAACACCGCTGAATTGTTGCTACAGGGGCAAAACATAGCCGACGATGCGCTCATAGAAGCCAAAAGCAAGGTGAAACACACCGACAAGGTGAACATGCAGTACACATCAGGAACAACAGGTTTCCCGAAAGGCGTGATGCTCACGCACTACAACATCACCAACAACGGCTATTTCACCGGCGAGGGAATGGGTTTCACCGCCGCCGACAAACTGTGTTGCTGCGTGCCGCTGTTTCACTGTTTCGGCATCACATTGGCCACCATGAATGTATTGACGCACGGTTGTACGCAGGTGATGGTTGAAAAGTTCGACCCGTTAGTGGTGCTGGCTTCAGTGCACAAGGAACGCTGCACTGCCCTCTACGGCGTACCTACCATGTTCATCGCCGAGTTGAACCACCCGATGTTCGACATGTTCGACCTCACATCGTTGCGTACCGGCATCATGGCTGGAGCGCTATGCCCCATCGAACTGATGCGCGCCGTGACCGAAAAAATGCACATCACACACATCACCAGCGTATATGGTCTTACCGAAACATCGCCGGGCATGACCCACACAGTGCTTGAAGATTCGTTTGAAACCCGCTGCACTACTGTAGGACGCGAATATCCCTTCACGGAAGTGAAAATAATCAACCCCGAAACAAAGGAAGAATGTGCCATTGACGAACCAGGCGAAGTATGTTGCCGCGGTTATTTAGTGATGGACGGTTATTACAAAAACCCGAAGGCTACGGCAGAAGTCATTGACGAAAACGGTTTTCTGCACAGCGGCGATTTGGGCACAAAGGACAAGGACGGCTATTACCGCATCACCGGCCGCATCAAGGACATGATTATCCGCGGTGGCGAAAACATTTATCCCCGCGAAATAGAAGAATACCTGTACCAACTCGAAGGTTTGAAGGATGTGCAGGTGGTTGCTGTAGCCTCGCCCAAATACGGCGAAGAAGTAGGCGCCTTCATCACTACCCGCGAAGGAGCGACGCTGACCGAAGAAATCATCAAGGATTTTTGCCGAGGACAAATTGCCCGACACAAGATTCCTAAATACATCTTTTTTGTAGATTCATTCCCCCTGACCGGTAGCGGGAAAATACAGAAGTTTAAGTTACGGGAAAAGGCGTTGGAATTGTTGAAAGAGAGGGGAGTGGAAATTGTGTAGGAGGATAAGAATGTATTCTGCACAACATAACTTCAACAAAAGCCTCCGTAGGAGGCAAACATGGATAACCCCGAGTAAGCGAAGCGCAACTCGGGGAAAAACGATTCGCTCATTCCATCCAGAACTACGAAGTAGTTCAACAAATAATACGAACCTTACAGAAAAATAAAAGCATGTCAGCATACCGTCAAATACTGTATCACATCGTTTTTCGCACTAAAGGAAGCGAAAAGACTATCAATCTGGAACATTCTAAAGAATTGTATAAATACATCTGGGGGAT
>Ga0209737_10000724_pt1 | contig 25489 bp, 20 predicted proteins | sample TergutCu122P3_FD_187284 | JGI IMG/M metagenome (GOLD analysis project Ga0209737, IMG submission 187284) | Cubitermes ugandensis P3 segment gut microbial communities from Kakamega Forest, Kenya - Cu122 P3 (SPAdes) (version 2) | ecosystem: Host-associated > Arthropoda: Insects > Digestive system... | reverse complement strand
CGCAGAGCACCCGACCAAATTACCCCCGTTACCGAAGGCGTTAAAATATACAAACCGGAGGATGCAGAAAAGTTTACAGATTCTATTGATGTGGTGCTCCTTTGCGGGGGGTCTGCTTCCGATTTGCCCGAACAGGGTCCCCTCTTCGCCGCTATGTTTAACTGCGTGGACAGTTTTGATACCCACGCTAAAATTCCCGAATATTTTGCCGCCATAGACGAAAATGCCAAAAAATCGAAAAAAACATCAGTAATTGCAGCCGGTTGGGACCCGGGGTTGTTTTCTCTGTTACGCGTTTTGGGAAAAGCGTATATCCCAAAGGGTTACGAATATACTTTCTGGGGAAAGGGAGTTAGTCAGGGACATTCCGAAGCCATAAAACGAATAGACGGCGTAAAATATGCCCTTCAGTATTCAATTCCGGTTGAAAACTCCTTAAACGAAGTGAGAAAGGGGAGTAATCCCGAACTTACTGCCCGCCTTAAACAGATTCGGGAGTGTTTTGTAGTGGCTGAACCACAGGCAGATTTGAAAACTATTGAACAGGCTATCAAAACGATGCCGCACTATTTTAGTGATTACGATACCATTGTGCATTTTATTTCCGAAGAAGAATTTATTACAAAACATTCAAAGATGCCCCACGGTGGCTTGGTTTTCAGAACAGGCACAACAGGAAAAGAGGATATACACAAGCAACGGATGGAGTTTTCGCTGCAATTGGAAAGTAACCCAGAATTTACGGCAAATATTATGGTTGCCTACGCCCGCGCCGCTTACAGACTTTATAAAATGAATGATTTCGGCGCAAAAACAGTGCTCGATATTCCGGTCGGGCTACTTGTTCCTGATTCTATGGAAGAACTGCGAAAGACGGTGCTATAAATCAGTTTTTATTGAATAAAAGTTGTATTTTTGCAGAAGTTTAAAACATAATTATTATGGTAATTACAATTAATAAAGAAACACGTTATCAAGAAGTTGAAAGAATATTGTTACGCCTAAAACCGCGAAAACTTTTCCATTCAAAAACATTTTTAGGTAAGATAAAATGGGGAGAAGACGGGTTAGAATACCAAAAAAGAATAAGAGATGAGTGGAATTAGAATATTTTGTGACACAAATCCTTTGGTGTATCTTCTTGACGGGAATAGGGATATTGCAAAGCTCCTCGACGGTAAGCAACTTTATTTATCTGTTATTACTGAATTAGAACTATTTGGAAAACAAAATCTTTCTTTTCAAGATAACGAAATAATTGAATCCTTACTTAAAGGGTGTTTCGTTGTTGATATTAATTCTGAAATCAAACTTATTTATAGAGAATTGAAACAAAATCACATCATTAAGTTGCCTGATGCCATAGTTGCTGCTACAGCAATTTATTTAGATATGCCATTGTTGACATTTGACAAAGGATTTAAGAATATATCAAATTTGAAATTGATAATGTTGGATATCTAAAGCAATTGTCATTATTTGTACTATAGATGAAGCAAAAAGATTTCATTTTTAACATCTTCTTTATTGTCTTTCTAAATCTGCTCATAAAACCATTTTGGCTTTTAGGAATTGAAAGAGGGGTGTTAAATGCGGTGGGTGCAGAGAGTTTTGGTATCTATTTTGCGGTTTTTAGTTTTACGTATGCCTTTAATATGTTGCTTGACTTTGGGTTAACGAACTTCAACAACAGAAATATTGCGCAAAATACACAACTGTTATCCAAACATATTTCCGGAATTTTATCGCTAAGATTTTTACTTGCCATAGTATATCTGATAGTCGTTTTAGTGGTGGGAGTTGCCATTGGTTACAACAGTTATCAGATAAAAATTCTGTTGTGGATGGCGCTGAATCAGTTTCTTACAACATTAATTCTCTACTTGCGCTCAAACATCTCAGCTTTGCTGATGTTTAAAACAGACAGTTTTTTGTCGGTGGTTGATAAACTTTTGGGAGTCATCATTTGCAGCGTTTTGATTTGGGGTAACGTTACCGATAAACCTTTCGATATTATGTGGTTTGTGTATGCCCAAACGGCATCCCATCTGTTTGCGGTTGCCATTGCGCTCATCATCGTGATGTACAAAGCAAAAGTAATCCGCTTGACGTGGAATTTTACCTTTTACATAGCCATACTGAAAAAAAGTTTCCCCTTTGCATTACTCACTATGCTAATGACTATTTATGGAAAAGTAGATTCTGTGATGCTTGAAAGGATACTGCCATCTTCTATAGCAGGTTATCAAACAGGCATCTTTGCGGCTGCATTCCGGCTTTTAGAATCGTTAGTAAATATTGCTTTTCTGTTTTCGGTAATTCTTTTGCCGTTGTTTGCAAAAATGTTGAAAAACAAAGAGAATTTAGTTCCCATCATAAAAAGTGCCTTTACGATACTTTTCTTCTTCTCAATTACCTCAACCGTTCTGCTCGTAGCATATCGTATGCCGATAATGGCTTTCTTGTACCCCGAAATTGCCGTAGAGAGTGCAAGTGTTTTCCTCATTTTGATGCCTTGCCTGATTCCTTTTTCGATGACTTATATTTTCGGGACACTGCTCACCGCCAACGGAAATCTGAGGGTATTGAACATCACTTCGGCGATTGCCATTGTAGTGAATGTATTGATTAACTTTACCTTAATTCCGTTGTTGGAAGCCCGTGGTGCTGCCATAGCCGCATTAGCCGCACAAACATCCATTATGATAATGCAGTTTATTCTCGCGCTGAAACTGTTGAAAATACCTTACTCTGCAATTCCCTTTCTCAGATGCGGACTTTTTACCTGTTTGTTAGTCATTGCAACCTATATTGCCACGCTCTATTTACCTTTTGGGCTAATTGTAAATCTTACCATTTGCGGAATAGCAGCATTAGGACTTGCTTTTGCCACCCGCTTGATTGATGTAAGATTTTTGGGGAAGTTTTTGCAAAAGGGGGGCGCAGAGGGCGCGGAGTAATTGAATTTTCGCAGATAATTATTAAACCATATACTTTTATGAAACCATTCCTGACATTTTTTACCGCAACAATTTTTTGCTTGCAGGTTTTTTCGCAAACCAACCCATTTTTTAAAGATTGGAACACACCCTTCGGCGTTCCTCCTTTCGATGAAATAAAAATTGAGCATTATTTGCCTGTTTATCAAGCCGGAATGGCGGAGGAGAGCGCGCAAATATGGGACATTATCCGCAATCAAGAGCCCCCTACTTTTGAAAATACCATACTGGCGATGGACAGGTCAGGGGCGTTGTTGCGTAAGGTAATGCCCGTGTTTGGCGGCGTTTCGAGTGTGAATAACAATTCCGAATTGCAAGCCCTGGCACGACAGTTTTCGCCGATGATGAGCAAACACAACGACGATATTATCCTTAATCCCGATTTGTTTAAACGGGTAAAAGCAGTTTATGAACAAAAGGAACAGTTGAATTTGAATATTGAACAAATGAGATTGTTGGAAAATACGTACCGTCGTTTTGTGCGCAATGGCGCAGATTTAGCACCGGAGCAACAAGCAAAATTACGCGAGATAAACAGTCAACTCTCGGCACTGCAATTACAATTTAGTCAGAACTTGCTGGCAGAAACTGCCGGTTTTACTTTGAAAGTAAGCGACAAGTCTCGACTTTCCGGTTTGTCGGAAGCGCAAATTGCAGATGCCAAAGCGCGCGCACAAAAAGCAGGAAATGCAGAGGCATACTATTTTGGACTGGACAACCCGACCATTATGCCCTTTCTGCAAAATGCCGATGACAGAGAACTGCGCACGGAAATTTATGACGCGTATCTTCGGCGTGGAGATAACAACAACGACAAAGATAATAAGGAGATTATCAAAAAGATAGTAACACTGCGTTTGGAGCGTGCCACGCTGATGGGATACAATAATTTTGCCGAGATGGCCATAGAAGACAGGATGTCGAAAGACCCCGAGACCGTGATGGCATTTCTGAACAAAATGTGGACACCTTCCCTGAATATGGCAAAAAAAGAGTTGAACGATATTGAGAAAATGATGCGAAGACAAAAGGTAAATTTTCCATCTACACCTGCCGATTGGCGCTATTTCTTCAACGTATCCAAGCAACAAAAATATAACATTGATCAGGAAATTATTCGTCAATATTTTAAGATGGAGAACGTGCGTGAAGGTATTTTCTACGTTTGTAACCGTTTGTGGGGCATCACGTTTGCACCGCTTCAAAATATGCCGGTGCCACATCCTGAGGTTACGGCGTGGGAATGTAAAGACAAAGACGGTTCTACCCTGTGCGTGTTGTATTTAGATATGCATCCGCGCCCGGGCATGAAAAATGGCGGTGCCTGGTGCGGACATTACCGATCTCATACTTACGATGAAAATGGAAAACGAATTATCCCGATTATTACTATTGCCTGCAATTTTACAAGACCCTCCGGCGACAAACCCTCGTTGCTTACAACAGATGAAACCAATACGTTCTTCCACGAGTTTGGACACGCATTAGACGGTTTGTTCCGTGAAACAAAATACTATGGAACTGCCAGAAGCCAAAGAGATTTCGGCGAATTTGCCTCACAAATTATGGAACACTGGGCATTTGAGCCTGAAGTGTTGAAAGTATATGCAAAACACTACAAAACAGGTGCTTCCATCCCCGCTTCTTTAATCAAGAAAATTGAACAAAATGAGATGTACGGGCAGGGTTTTGCTACTACCGAGTTTTTGGTCTCTGCACTTTTGGATATGGAGTATCATCTTCTCACCAAAATTCCCGTTGATTTGGACGCTATTGCGTTTGAAGAATCTGTTCGCAGCAAATACGGAGTGCTTTCGCAAATCCCTGCGCGTCATAGAAGTACCTATTTTTCGCACACATTTGCAGGCGGTTACACAGCAGGTTATTATATGTACTTGTGGGCTGAGCAGTTGGACAGCGATGCCTTTGAAGCATTTTTGGAAAAGAAAAACATTTTCGACCCCGATTTAGCCCACAAATTGCGTTATGAAATTTTTGCCCGCGGGGGAATTGAAGACGCGATGGTTTTGTACAAGAATTTCAGAGGCAAGGAGCCGGACGTGAATGCACTGTTGAGAAATAGAGGGTTGGGGAAATAATTTTTTACCCAAACAAAAACCTCTCCGGATTAAATTCGCACAAATAGTCTTTGTGAGATAGTTTAGACACCTGAAATGCCTTCAAATATTCGTTGTAGGAATTTACTTTCGAGGCTAACAGATTGATGGAAAAATCGGAACCAAATAATATTTTTTTGTACAATTCGGGGTTGGGAACGGATGGCATATTCTTTGCCTTTTTGTTTCGCTGTGGATGAAATAGCGCATCTAACTCCTTATAATACTCAGGGGTTGTATCGTTGCAGGAAATATCGGTATAAACATTGGGGTATTGTTTGGTTAATGCAATAATCGCATTCCGCCATTCGCGGTTTTTCGACTTTAATTCGGCACCGAAATGGGCAAAATTCAATGTCAGTTTCTTGTGTTCTTCCAACGCCTGTTTCCATTTTCCTTCGGGCGAAGTGAGATGGTCATAATTTCCAACTTTAAATCCCGCATCGCTGCAATGGGTAATGATAGGAATTCTCCTTTTAGAGCAGAAATTGTACAAATATTCCACTTTTTTCTTTTCCTCTTTATCATTGGGGTAAGGGTCAAATCCTAATTGTGGGTAGAGTTTTATGCCCGCAAAAATATCGGCATATTCACTGTCATCTCGGTACATATTACTGTCTAACTTACCCATCTTGGCAAAAAGTCTTTTTCTTCTTGTTTTACCCAATTCATTCTTGTTGAAATTGCAGAAATATTTCGTTAACATCTTTTTAATATCCTTCAACGTATAATTACGGGTATCCAAGCCCATAAAGGGGTAGATTTCAAACAGTTTTTCGCGTTTGCGTTCCTGAAAATTTTCAATCTCTTCTGAGAGGCACATCTTTTTGTCTTTAATTTCCAGATTAAAACGGTAATAGGTGCGTATGGCGTAGAGCAGGTCGCCCACCTGATTGGTAACTGGGCGTTTAGGCGTTAGATTGTAGAAGATACTTTTCTTTATATTTTTGTACCCAAAATCAATAACCAAAGGGCAAAGCACCATTTTTTCGTATCGATTTCCGTTAATTTCTATTTGTTTTTTTTCGTTTACCATTTTGGGCGTTCCGGCTTTCAGAAAGTGTTCCAATACTAAAAACTGATACTCCAAAGGAACTTCGAAAAAAGAGAGGCAGTTGCCCACAACATCCATTGGAGAAGGGCTTCCTGAAGTTAACATTTTATTTACCGTCTTTTTTAGGAACTTTTTCGACGCTAAGGAAGCCACCAGCAGGTAGAGGCGGGCAAGTGGGTTAATATTATCATCAATTAATCCTGAAATCAGGTCTTCGCGAAAAAGATAAGCCGAGAGGTTGGGGTGGCTCAAATTCATCGCGTGCATGTGAATGTCGTAGAATGTTTTCATAATGATGAAATTTTGTTATCAAAAGGCAAAAATATTTTTTTTCAATAATATTTAAACTACAACTGCGTTTTATTTTTTGAAAGCGAAATATTTTTTTGAGAAGGAATTTATTTAATAAATCATTTTTTCGTTTTATGCTTAGAAGAATCTTTATTATATTTTGCTTTTTACCCTTATTTTCATTTGCCCAACAAAAGCACACTTTGAGCGGGTTTGTTCAGGAAAAAGGAAGTATGGAGAGTTTACCGGCGGTTACTATTTATCTTCCTGATTATAATTTGGTTACAACTACAAATGGGTATGGTTTTTATTCTATTACCTACCCTGCTACCGATACGGTCAGGGTTATTTACAGTTATTTGGGTTTTTCAAGAGATACGCTTGTGTTGGCTTCAGAGCCAAAATTGTCTTATAACAAATTGATGGATAAAGCCTTTTCTTTACAAACCGTTCAGGTGGTTTCTGAAAAGAAGCTCACGGAAACGGCACAAATGAGTTCCCATACAATTTCGGCATTGGAAGTGAAGAGTGTTCCTATGCTGTTTGGAGAAAAGGATTTGTTTAAGACCTTGCTTTTACTTCCGGGTGTTTCATCCGGCACGGAGGGGAGTTCCGGTATCTTTGTTCGAGGTGGTAGCCCTGACCAAAATCTGATAATTTTAGATGAAGCCATCATCTATAATCCCAGCCACTTGCTTGGTTTTTTCTCAACCTTTAACGGAAATGCGGTGAAAAGTGCCGAATTGATAAAAGGAGGATTTCCGGCACGATATGGAGGGCGGTTATCCTCTGTAATTGATGTTAAAATGAAAGAAGGAAACAAACAGAATTATCACGGCGAAGGGGGAATTGGTTTACTGTCGGGAAATATTATGGTGGAGGGTCCTATCTTGAAAAACAAATCCTCTTTTATGATTTCGGGGCGAAGAACATGGTTTGACCTGCTCATGCGACCCATTATGAAGGCGATTTCAGAAGAGTTTTCGGCGGGTTATTACTTTTATGATTTGAATGCCAAATTAAATTACGATTTTAACAACAAAAATAAACTGTACATTAGTGCCTATTTTGGGCGAGACAAGTTTTCAGCAAACGTTAAAGACAATTGGGCGGGACATAAGTCAAAGTTCAATGCCGGCTTATATTGGCAAAATGCACTGACCTCAGTTCGTTGGAATCACATGTTTTATAATAAATTGTTTTCAAACCTGTCGTTTATTTTCAGCGATTACACTATGAATGTATTTCAAAACTATTCTGAAGAGTACGGTAAGGAAAAAGAGTATTTTGGGTTGGATTTCAATTCAGGAATCCGTGATTATTCACTAAAATATGATTTAACTTATATTCCAAATCCAATGAATACAGTATTAATGGGTGCTATGGTTACGTATCATGAAGCGCGTCCGAATGCGGTACAGGTTAAGGTTAATTCTGTTAGTACAAAAAAAAATACTCTTGCACAAGGATTAGAATATACTTTATACATTGAAGACGAAGTTAATATCAACAATAAATTGCGTATTAATCCCGGCTTTCGCTTGAATTTCTTCTCTGTTTCTCAAAAAACCTATCTTTTGCCCGAGCCCAGATTGAGCATTGCCTATAATTTCCGTAGGGATTTGAGCGTGAAGGCATCTTATGCCATGATGCACCAATATATGCTTTTATTATCTTCAAGTACAATCGGATTGCCTACCGACCTTTGGTTACCTGTTACCAAGAATATTAAACCTCAGCACTCCCAGCAGGTAGCATTGGGATTAGTGTATGAGCCGAGTAAAATAGGAATGACATTTTCGGTGGAGGGGTATTATAAAAAAATGGACAGGATTATTGCGTATTTGCCGGGCACTTCTTTTTTGAGTGGACTTGAAGGTGCTTTGTGGGGAAATTCCGATGAAAAAAATAATTTAGATTGGGATTCAAAAGTAACTGCCGGGAAAGGTTGGTCGTATGGTGTTGAGTTTTTGGCGCGTAGAACTGTTGGGAAATTCACAGGATGGGTAGGTTACACACTTTCGTGGTCTAAACAGCAATTTGCAGAACTTAATTTTGGCGAGAAGTTTTGGGCACGACACGACCGCCGTCACGATGTGTCAATTGTTTTAATGTACAGCCCAACAAAACGAATAAATCTTTCATTATCTTGGGTATATGCTACCGGAAATGCACTTACATTACCCGATGACACTTATCATTTTAATGAAATAGCAAATTTACTAACCAAGCATACTAATATGCAGCAAGGAGGAAGTGACGAATGGCATGGGCATTGGGTTTCTTACGCAGAGAATTTTGGTAAAAAAAATGATTTCAGGGCGGAACCATTTCACCATTTGGATGTTGCCGTACAATTTGTTAAACCGCATAAGAAGAACAAAAGATTTGAAAACATTTATGAACTTAGTGTTTATAATGTTTATAACCATAAGAACCCCTTTATTTACATTACAAGAAATAAATATGACTTTGGGGGCACTTCTGGTGGCACTTCTACCCGCGTATTATCCAAAGTTACTATTTTTACGATAATACCTTCATTTACATATAGTTTTCGTTTTTAATAATAGATGACCATGAATAGATTATTTTTTTATTTGCTACTTTTGTTGAGTGTATTATTACATTCTTGTCTAACCGACATTGATAGAGAGTTAGATGTAAAACCGAAGTTGGTTTTGCACTGTTATCTTATTCCTCAAATGGATACCATTATTTTGATATTAACTAACTCTGCGCCATTGTTTGCCAAACCAACCATTAAAATTGAAAAGATTCCAAATGCCATTGTTGAACTTTCAACAGATAACAAAGAGTGGGTAAAAATGGAATATGATTCCTTTTGGGAAGTTTACATGCTCACTCAAGCCAAATTTCCAATAATTGAAGGAAAAACTTACTATCTCAGAGCATCTTCAACCGGATTTGAAACAGTTTTCTCATCATGCACTGTGCCTGTTCTTAGAGAAACACACTTTGATTATGTTGTAGAAGAACACAGTGGCTGTGTTCACGATGGAGAAATCTATTTAGAGCCTCATCTTCATACATATTTTAGGTGGATAGACTATGTGGGGGAAGATAATTATTATATCCTTTGCAAAAAATATAACCTAATCACTAATAAATGGGATAATGAAGGTGGCCATATTAAGGATACGTCTGCCTTTTTCTCATGGGATTACTACAGGGATGATAATTATAAACAATGTATTTTTTCTGATGAGGGAAATGATGGTAGAAGAATGTCAGTTTTAATTGGTAACGTTTGGGAGCATGATAATAATGTTATCTTGATTCAAGTTGATAAACATTGTTACAAGTTTGAGTCAAGTCTTGCAAATTACGACAGTGATATGCAATTCTTTATGCTTGAGCCTATTCAACTCTACTCAAACATAAAAAACGGCTACGGTGTTTTCGGAGCGTTTGTGATGCGGGAATACCCGATAATAATTGACAATTAACAATTGACAATTGACAATTGACAATTAGTAATTTATAACACTTAAAAATTCCATCCTATGCCGAATGAGTACAGCACCGGCAATTGATAAATGATTTTTGCAGTTAAGCGGTCCACATAGAATATGTTATTGTAGCTATAAACGTTTGCGACTGAGGCACTTAATTCAATGATATTCCTTTCCCCGATATAAAATTTCTTTTTTAAACTGACATCCAATCTGTGGTAAGCGGGCAGGCGACCTTTGTTAATATCTTCAGAGAGAAGAATATATATTTCTTCATTTTGTTTATTAAAATCATCGCCGATGCCTCCAAAACCTAAGTTAGCCAAAAAAGCCTGAGTCTGTGTAAAAGGAAATCCAGTTCCATAATTCCAACGTATGTCAGCTTGCCAGGTTTTTCTCTTTTTACCCCATTGATAAGAAGCAAGGAGATTAATATTGTGTCTTCTGTCGAAATGAGGATTATAGGTTACTTTTTCGTCTGTTCTTTTAACCCACCCTAAGGTATATACTGCCCAGAAATAGAAGTCTTTATTTTCATACTTTACCGTAATATCTCCACCGTATGCTTTTCCTTTTTCCCAAAGGAAATCATAATCTTTTTCATACTGCTTATATCGGTTGGCTGATGTAAGTTGCGAATAGTTTTTGAAAAAACCTTCTACATTAATGGAAGTATGTTTAAACAGGTCTAATTCAAGTCCCAAAACTAAATGTTGGGCTTTTTGGAGTGTGTTTTTCGGGATTGCGTCTTCTCCTTCTTTCCAAGGGAGTTTACCCGGAATAGTCCATTCTGGCGGACTGGATAAAAAACCGTGAAAAAGACTTACTACATCTCTATCAGTAGTAATCGACACAAAGTTCTGAGAATAAAGCCCTCCGGCAAATTTCAACCTTACTTTTCTTGAAATATTGTATTTCAGGGCAAGCCGCGGCTCAGGAAATATAGGACCAAGAAGAATATAATATTGAAGTCTAAAGCTGGGTTCAATAAGTAATAGGTCTTTATAGTTGTATTTATATTTCGCGAATAATGCAAAATCTGCCGTATAGTCGGGGTCTAATACCACTAAATGTTGGTTGATATCAGGATATGAATACTTGGTTGTAAAAATGTTAACATCAATGCCGGCAGAGAAGACGCTTCGATTCTCATAATAGTTAAAAGCCCATTTAAACATGAATCCGTTAAGTGAAGAAGATTTTGGTTCATATCCGGCATCATTCAGCGAGGAATTATAAGAGGAATAGGAGAGAGTACCTTCCATACTCATAGGCACTTCACCCGGAATAATCAAAAAATGCGCCCCACCTCCTCTATTATTCCATCGGTAATTTGCAACCTCAGAATAATTTACCTGATCATCAAAATTGAAACCAAACAGGCTTAATTTAGTACCACCATGCGTAGTAAAAGAGAGTTTACCATATAAATCCCAATAACTATAGGGAAGTCCTTGTTTTACATAAGGATAAAACAGTTTACAACTTTTCTCCAAGTATGAACCTTTTGCCGACAGAATGAAAGAGAGAGCAGTTCCTCTATCATCTCTCAATTTAACAAATGGGCCTTCTAAAAGTAAACTAGCCCCAAACATATTGGCACCCACTTTTCCTGATATCCTTTTTTTATTTCCATCTCTAGTTTTAATATCCATAACAGAAGAAATTCTGCCGCCAAATTCTGCACCAAACCCTCCGGTGTAAACGTCTGCACTGCTGATGATTTCGGTATCAAACACAGAAAAGAGCCCGATAGAATGAAAGGGATTGTAGATGAGCATCCCGTCAAGCAGGAGCATATTTTGGATGGGCGTACCTCCCCGAACATAAAGTTGTCCGCCCTGGTCTCCGGTGGATACGATGCCGGGCAATACTTGCAGGTATTGTGCAAAATCAGGGGCACCCCCAATAGATGGCATCTTCGACATGTCTTTTGGGGTAATAGAAATTACCGAGGTGCGTGTTTCCTGCACCCGCCGCTGCCCCTCAGCATCAATTTGAACGGCACTCAATGTTTGAGAGGAAGGCTGAAGTAAATATCGCTTCTGAAGCACATTGGCATATATCGTAACTGTATCAGTCATGTTTTGATAGCCAAGCATAGTAATCTTAACTACAAATACTCCATTGGGAATTTTATTAATAATAAAACTGCCGTTTTGGTCGGTCATGGCTCCCAAAGTGGTGTTTTCTATATGAAGCATACAAAAACGAATAGGCTCACCATTAGTGGCATCATACACAAATCCTTTTATGGTTCCGTTTTGAGAAAAAGAATAACTAATTGATACAACAAACAATAAGAACAGAATAACGGTTTTCTTCATGCTTTTTTTTAAAGTGCAAATGTACATTTTTTTAGAAATAAAAATTATCCTAATTTTGCAGCGAAAAACAATTTAAAATTTAAGATTATTTATTTAAAATTTAAAATTTAAAATTTAAGATTTAAGATTTAAGATTTAATGATACATAGACCTTATTCCAAGCATTTGATTATATGAAATACTTCAAACACGAAACAGCAATTATTGATGAGGGTTGCCGGATTGGCAACGGAACGAAAATATGGCATTTTTCTCATATCATGACAAACTGCGCGATAGGCGAAAACTGCAATATTGGTCAAAATGTGTTCATCGCTTCGGAGGTAGTGTTGGGAAATAATGTAAAAGTACAGAATAATGTCTCTATTTATACCGGTGTAACCTGTGAGAATGATGTTTTTTTGGGACCATCGATGGTGTTTACAAATATCTCGAACCCCCGTTCTGCCATAATTAGAAAAGAGCAATATGAAAAGACAAATGTAGGGAAAGGGGCTACCATTGGTGCCAATGCTACAATTATTTGCGGACACAACATTGGAAAATATGCATTTATTGGCGCCGGCGCAGTAGTTACGAAAGATGTGCCGGATTATGCCTTGGTTGTGGGTAATCCAGCCCGCCAAACCGGCTGGACGAGCGAGAACGGACATCGTTTGCTCTTTAATAAAGAGGGAATTGCCGTTTGCCCGGAATCAAACCAAAAGTATCTTCTCAAAAACGGAGTTGTGGGGAAATTAGAGAGTCTTCCTACTGTTTCACAACTTTAGCCCAATCATTCCCAATACGCAAGAGATAGATTCCGCTTGTCAAATCTGAAATATCAATAACAATTTCCCTTTCTCCATTCTGCTTTTCTGCTTTCTACCGTAAACATCAAAAATTTCGACTTTCCCTTCTCGTGGTTCGTAATTCATAATTCCCCACCATAGTAAAAGGGTAATTTTTCTCATGATGAATGATTTTGGTTATAACTTCATACAATATTAGCAAATATATTGTCCAGCGAGAATATAAAATATCCAATATCTAATTGCCTTTATCCAATATTATTTAAACAATTATTGCAATTATTTACCAATCAATTGAATATTTTTGTATATGAATAACTTGACAGAGAATATTAACGCTCTCATCAAGGAAAAGGGCGAAACACAGGATTTTGTTGCTTCAAAATTTGGTATTAAACAAGGCACATTTAGTTAGAAAATTGGGCAAAATGATAGAATTAGATACAAAACATTATCGTATATATCCAATATATTAGGTGTTCGCATTATCAATATTATTACTTGCCCGGAAGTTTATGAACCGGTAAATCAATCCTGCGAAAGTTGTGCGCAACTCAGATTGGAAGTAAAACAACTAAGCGAATACATTGAAATTATTAAAGAAAAGAAAAGATAAGGAAAAACAAACAGCCGAAGTCAGGAAAAAACAGTAACTGTTCTTTATCTATTATCCATCTTAATAAAAACAAAAACCACCCTGCCGAAAAAGAAACAGCAAAAATTGCTCATTTGATTTCAAAATTTTCGTCATCGAGCAAATCAACAATGGACAAATTTCTTTTAATTTTGCCGCCAAAAAGTACAATATCACGAGGAGTACCCTCCAGTATTGGCAAAAGAAATTAACAAATTATGAATCAAAACAGGAAAATATGAGTTTAGAGCAAAAAACAATATCTTTGCAGCGAAAAAAAATGAAAAAGAACGAAAATTAACAAGGAGATTATTAAATCAATTATTTATGACAAAACTAAGAATCCTAACGCTAATAGTTACAGCGTTTTTAATACACAACCTGCTTGATCCAAGACAATTAGTGGCAGCCGAAGTTTTTTACCCAAATATTCAGAGTGAAAATCCAAAATCGGACTCAGTTATAGTAGAAAACAAGATTAAAGAAGTATCCTACAAATTAATTTTAGAATATGTGGTTTCATACGGAGCAGTACGTAATGTTAAGGGAGAATATAATGAGGTACTTGAAACCGAAATTAGTTGGTTGGGAGTCTCTCTTACTGCAATTAATAATATCGCTTTTAGCAACAGTTTTTTAGTAGGAATTGGCGGTGGATTGGAATACAGAAGTCTTATCCTTGCATTTCCAATGGAATTAGTTGGGACTTGTTTCTTGAATTTTCGTAACTATTTCATTAAACCTGAAAAAAAATTAGTGCCTATGGTCAATTTAGCTATTGGAGGAAGAATGGCTAAAGAATTTGATGGTTTCATGGCAGATAACCCCTGGCATTTATCAGAAAAAACGTATTATGGTGTTTATAGCACTTTGGGAGCAGGTTTTAAAGTGAAACTATTCACTTTTCAAGCCGGCATAATGGTTTGGACAAAAGGATCTAATTGTTTGGGTGTGGAGGGTATGGCAAAAGTTGGGCTAGCTTTCTAAATCAAGAAACTCTATTTTTCGGTAATAAAGGAGTTCCAAATTTTTCTGTTATTTTTGCGCCCTCATAAAAAAAAACAGTGAACGATGGAAATTTCAACGAAGTACGACCCAAAAGAGATTGAAAATAAGTGGTATAATTATTGGGAGGAGCATCAATTTTTTGCTTCCACCCCCGATGAACGCCCCCCTTACACGATAGTCATCCCTCCGCCCAATGTTACAGGCGTGCTGCACATGGGACATATTTTGAACAATACCATCCAGGATGTGTTAATTCGTCGTGCGCGTATGTTGGGCTTCAATGCACTGTGGGTGCCCGGAACCGACCACGCCTCCATCGCCACCGAAGCAAAAGTTGTGGCACTTTTAAAGGAAAAGGGAATTGATAAGAGGTCTCTTTCACGCGATGAGTTTATGAATTATGCATGGGAATGGAAAGAGAAACACGGCGGAATTATTTTACAGCAACTCAGAAAGTTAGGGGCTTCATGCGATTGGAACCGCACAAAATTTACAATGGATGAAGATTTGTACGATTCTGTAATTGACACCTTTATAGATTTATATAACAAGGGATTGATTTACAAAGGAGTGCGAATGGTTAACTGGGATCCAAAAGCACTTACCGCCGTTTCAGATGAGGAGGTTATTTATCAGGAAGTTCAATCTAAACTATACTATATTCGTTATAAAATTGAAAACACTGAAAATGAATATATTACAATTGCAACTACCCGCCCTGAAACCATTTTGGGAGATGTTGCCGTTTGTATGCACCCCGAAGATGAATGTTTTAAACATCTTAATGGCAAACGTTGTTTAGTGCCGTTAATTAATCGCTCAATTCCTTTGATTTTCGATGATTATGTGGATAGAGAGTTTGGTACGGGAGCACTTAAAATTACCCCTGCCCACGATATCAATGACTATCATATCGGAATTACGCATAAATTGCCCTCAATCAATATTTTTAATGATAACGGCACCCTGAACGAAAGCGCAGAAATATTAATAGGAACCGATAGATTTGAAGCGCGTAAACAAATCTTACCATTGCTGGAGACAGCAGGTAATTTGGTTAAAATTGAAGATTATACCAATAAAATAGGTTTTTCTGAGCGTACCAACGAAATTATTGAACCCAAATTATCGCAACAGTGGTTTTGCAATATGGCTGCGTTGGCAAAACCTGCATTAGAGGTAGTAATGAACGATACTATCCGTTTTTTTCCGGATAAATTAAAGAATACTTACTCGCACTGGATGGAAAATGTAAAAGACTGGTGTATCAGCCGCCAGTTGTGGTGGGGACACCGCATCCCTGCTTATTATGCGCCAAATGGAGAGTTTGCGGTGGCGAAAACAAAGGAAGAAGCGTTAAGTATATTACGAATTACGAATTACGAATTACGATTGGAGGATTTGAGGCAGGATGAGGATGTGATGGACACCTGGTTTTCTTCGTGGCTGTGGCCTATTTCAGTTTTTGATGGAGTTCGATTTCCTGATAATGAAGAGATTAAATACTATTATCCCACGAATGTATTGGTAACAGCCCCCGATATAATATTCTTCTGGGTGGCGAGAATGATAATGGCTGGTTTGGAGTGGCGCAAAGAGATACCTTTTCACGATGTGTATTATACCGGTATGGTGCGTGATAAATTGCGCCGAAAAATGTCGAAGTCGCTCGGAAACTCCCCCGACCCGATAGACTTGATGGATAAATACGGCGCAGATAGCGTTCGTATCGGTATGTTGTTCTGCTCTCCTGCCGGAAACGACCTTATGTTTGATGAGGCTTTGTGCGAGCAGGGTAGAAATTTCTGCAACAAGATATGGAATGCTTTCCGTTTGGTGAAAGGGTGGGAGGTAGCCAACGATATTTCGCAACCGGAACACACAAAAATTGCTATCGAATGGTTTACAAATCGTTTGGAAGAAATTACAAGGAAATTGGATGATGATTTTACCAAATACCGTTTAAGTGAAGCCTTAATGAATGTTTACAAACTGATTTGGGATGATTTCTGTTCCACTTTCTTGGAAATTGTAAAACCACCTTACCAACAGCCGATTGATGCAAAATCATTGACAGAAATAGTTGATATATTTGACCAACTACTGAGGATTTTGCATCCGTTTATGCCGTTCATTACGGAAGAATTGTGGCAAAATATTAAAGAGCGCACTGAAAAAGAATCGATTATGTTCGCCCCAATGCCCAAATTTTCTGAATTACCTGATGAGGTTTTGTTAACCAATTTTGAAAATACCTTAGCCGTCGTAGAGCAGATTCGAAGAATCCGCGCAGAGAAGAACATTCCACAAAAGGTTGGGCTGAAACTGTTTATAGTATCAGAAAGCGGAAAACTCTTACGGTCTTACGGTCTTACGGTCTTACAGTCTTACGGTCTTCAAATTATCCAAAAACTATGCAATTTGGAAACCATTGAATTTGTATCGGAAAAACCCCAAGGCAGTGTTTCATTTATTGAAAATCAAATTGAGTATTGTATTTTGTTAAAGGAAACCGTGAATGTAGAAGAGGAATTAAAGAAACTGAAAGAGGAGTTGAAATACACGGAAGGATTTTTACAATCCGTATTGAACAAACTTTCCAATGAGAAATTTGTGGCGAGTGCGCCGGAGCAGGTTGTTGCCAACGAACGCAAAAAGCAGTCCGATGCAGAAACCAAAATTGCGATGCTGAAAGATCAGATATTCATGTATTCGTAGATACAACTGAATAATCCTACCAATATCACACCGGCGGAACAGATAAAGAGGGTTATTTTGTTGTAAATATCGGTTTTAACCAATCCTAATCCCTGTTCTTCTTCCTGATTGATAAACATTGCTTTGATAACGAGCAAGTAGTAATATAATGCTACTACAGTGTTCACTACGGCTATGAATACCAACAGATATTCACCCTCAGCAGCTGCTGCGGCAAAGATGAAAAACTTGCTAAAAAAGCCTGCGAACGGCGGAATACCCGCTAAGGACAACACCGCAATCATCATCACAAAGGCAAGTTTGGGATTGGATTTGTAGAAACCATTAAAAGCAGCAATATCGGTACGACCCGATTTGTTTTCAACAGCGGTAATTACGCCAAAAACGGCGAGGTTTGCCAACAGATACACAAAAATATAATACACCGTTGCCGTCATTCCTGTTGCAGTTCCGTTTAGAATGCCAATTATGATATATCCTGCTTGTGAAATAGATGAAAAAGCAAAAAACCGCTTAATATCTTTCTGACGTATGGCAAATAGGTTTCCGATAATTATAGTGGTTACTGACAATACCCACAAAATATGATGCCAAACGATATGCACCTCCTCAAAAATACGGTAAAGGGCAAAAATGAGGGCAAACACGGCTGCCCCCTTTGATATTACCGATAAGAAAGCGGTTACTCCGGTGGGCGCGCCTTCGTAAACATCGGCAGTCCACAGGTGGAATGGTACCAACGATATTTTAAATCCCAATCCTGCAAAGAAAAACACAAACCCCATAATGCTCATCGGGTTAAGTGTTAATACGGCGGCTATATCGGTAAAATACATTGTTCCGGTGGCACCGTAGAGGAAAGAGATGCCAAACATCATTATTCCGGAGGACAGGGCAGAAATCAGTATAAACTTTGCGCCCGCTTCGGAAGATTTTGCCTGATATTTGTTGTACGCCACCAAGCAGGCGAGGGGTAAAGAGGCGGCTTCAATTCCAATATAGAGCAACATTAGATTGGATGCCGATATCATAAGATACATTCCTATCAATGTCGTGAGGAGGAGGATGTAGAACTCGCCCTCCCTCACTTTAATATCGATGGAGCGCAACCATTGTCCCGCCTGCATCATTACCAGCAATGTCCCGATATTGAGGATATTCTTCATCAGTACAGTCATATCGGAGCAGATATACAAACCTCCGAATACGGTTCCGGTATTATGCGGCAAAAATCCGGCAAGAGTGTGTAAGCCGAACAGAAAACACGCTGTAAATCTGAAATATCTCTTTGATTTTTCGTTACCGAACATATCATACAAAAGAAGAATTAGGAAGACTGCGACAAGTCCGGCTTCCTGATGCATCATTAAAAAATTGGTAAAGTCCATATTTTTGTTTTTTTAATTATTATTATTGATACTTAATATTTTTTTTGCATTCAACGGGCTAACTACTTTCTTCCCTGTTTCTGCTTCGAGTTTTAATCGGGCTTCGCGGGCAATATTGCCGCCGCGCTGTGCAATATTTTCATGTTCTTCCATTGTATCGGGATTAGAAACCTCAGATATTTCTTTAGTAGAAAGTTCCGCAAGCATGTTAATCACAAGTTCCTTATTAGTCATGTTGTCACGAAGACTTTCTTTTTTTAATTCTTTGAATTGTTTGTATTCTTTTGCCGTTTTTCCTGACCATGTTTTATATATAATATCGGTAAGCGAAGCAAACTGTACACCTTCTTGCAAACCATGTTTTTTCCACTCGTCTGTTAATTCTTTCCTTATTTCAATACTTTTCAAACGTTGGTTAATCCAACTGTCTGAATATCCTAAACGTTTATAGTCAGTCATTGCTTGTTCGAAAGACAACTCGGGGTCTTGTAATTGGTCTAATCGCTCTTTTCCCACTTGCGCCAACCATTGTTTGAATGGTTCTGCTTTTGGGGAAGGTATGGATTGAATTAATCGAAAAAGTTGCGCAGTAGAAGCTACATCTGTCAGATATTTTTTCCCATCTTCTGCCGGCATTTTCAGTTGTACGAGATTTTCGTACAACTGACTGCCTTCTTTTTTTAATTTAATTTTCAAATCACTCCAATAGCGACGAGGATTTTCACTTTCAGACAAAACACCAACAACATCCACCACAGAGAAAAACCATTCATCCTCGTTTTCATTCCACGCGGTGCGAATTTTCTTTGTTTCAAAAAGTTTTATAGCAGTCTGTTTGTTCATATTTCCAACGTTTGATGAACAGTCATCGCACATCCAATTATTTTAGATGTCAACTCCGAATACTTATACTGTTCTTTTATCATATTTCAATTCAAATTAATCGTAAAAATCAAACAAATCACACGAATCATAGTTCAGACTACATGTTTATAATATTCGCAAAGAACGCGGGGAAAATCCCCAACGCGATGATTCCGAGTATAAGTCCTCCGACGGATATCTTTTCGTACCATGTGGCGTCGTTCAGTTTAAGGTGCATTTCGTTTTTAACGGGTCCCATTAAAATGAACGCTACGGTACGCAAAATGTACACCGCCGTAATTACAATGGAACAACAGGCGACAATGGTTAGCACGGTGTAAAATACTCCTTGTTTGGCAAATGCGCCCACAAAAATGGTCATTTCAGCCACAAAGCCGCTTAATCCGGGCAATCCCAGCGATGCCAACCCCGCAATCACATAGCAGACTGAAGCAAACGGGATTACCTTCATCAATCCGCTCATCTCGCGGATATCTCGAGTATGTGTTCGTCCGTACAACAGTCCAATTAAGGCGAAGAAGAGAGCAGTCATCAAGCCGTGTGAAAGCATTTGTAACACTGCACCGGTTTGTGCGGTTTGGTTTAGCATTAAAACGGCAAAAAGCACCAATCCGCAGTGGCTCACTGAGGAGTAGGCGTTGATATATTTGAGGTCGGTTTGCACTACAGCACCAAAAGCGCCATAAACTACGCTAATACCGGTCAAAATCAGGAATATCCACGACAGTTCGGCGGCGGCTTCCGGCATCAGATAGATGGCTACACGGAAACAGCCGTATCCTCCTAATTTCATCAAAACGCCGGCGTGCAGCATAGAAACTGCCGTAGGTGCTGAGGCATGACCATCAGGCGACCACGTGTGGAACGGAAATAACGCGCCCAACACGCCAAAGCCCAAGAATGTTACCGGAAATATCCAATATTGGTGCATGATGGGAATAACGGTCTCTTTAATTACAAGGAAATTCATTGAAGTGCATCCTGAAGTGAAGTAGATGCCCAAAATTCCGGTAAGTAGAAACGCAGAGCCTGCCATTAACATAAGAGTTAGTTTCATAGCAGAATACTCTTTCCGTCCCGTTCCCCAAATTCCGATGAGGAAATACATAGGAATCAAGGCTATTTCGTAAAACATAAACATCACAAAAAGATCGGTGGAGATAAAAAATCCGAACACCCCGATGCTTAATAGTGTGTACCACATAAAAAAGTCGCGTTTCATATCCCAGGAAGAGAATATTCCCGTGAATGCTACAATTGCGGAAAGGAGTACCATAAGTGCTGAAACGCCGTCCACACCTACTGAATAGTGAATATTTAGCGGCGCGTACCAAACGATGTCTGTAACAAACAACATAGCATCTTTGCAAATCGCTCTTTCCTGTAAAAATGAAACCAACAGAAATACGGCTGCCACCAATTGGATTGAAAAACCAATGATTGCCAATGTGCGCGCCTGAATAGCATTGCGCGTAAGAAAGAGCAGCAGTAATAATACTGACGGTACTAAAATAAATACTGATAATATACTCATGATGAAAATCTTTTACGAATTAAAAATTAACGTTAACACAGTGATTAATAACACACCCAGCACAAATACAATGGCGTAGAACTGAACTTTACCCGATTGTAATCCTTTAAAGGAAGAGGAGGCATTTTCGGTTTGTTTTCCGGTTTGGTTAATCATCCCATCTACGATATGTTTGTCGAACCAAGCCACAGGTTCTGAAATATATCTGAATATTACGCTTTTAGTAACAAACATCCATATTTCATCCATATAAAACTTATTCAGCGTTGCTTTATAAAAACATCCGATTTTTTGGGCAATTTCAGCAGGTCGACTGCTTTCTCTTCTATATAATAGAGTGGCAAGGCAAATACCGGTAAAGGCAACTACAATACTCAGCGTAGCAATAGTCCAATCGATATGCGCTGCAAACGACAGATTATCGCTGCTAATATAATCAGAGAAGGGAATAAAACCGGTAACGCAGGTAAACAAGGCAAGAATGATTAACGGCAGGGTCATTACCCAGGAGGCTTCGTGGGGCTTGTGTTCATACGTTCTCTCTTTTCCCCAGAAAACGATGTAATAGAGTCGGAACATATAAAACGCCGTCAATCCTGCTACAATCCAAAGTGTTATAAAGATTATCTTATCGTGGTGGAAAGCCGCCGCTAAAATCTCATCTTTACTGAAGAAGCCTGAAAATGGGGGTATTCCTGCAATGGAGAGACAGGCAATTAGAAAGCAAATATGGGTAATGGGTAGATATTTTCGCAAACCTCCCATTTGTGTGATTTCGTTATTGTGAACAGCGTGAATGATGGCACCTGCACCGAGGAATAACAATGCTTTAAAGAAAGCGTGCGTAAACAGATGGAACATAGAAGCCATATACCCCAAACCATCGTGCCCTCCGAAACCGGAGACGCCCAGCGCCGTGAGCATATAGGCAATTTGGGATATAGTGGAAAAAGCGAGAATTCGTTTTATATCGGTTTGCGTTATTGCTATCACGGCGGCGAAAAGTGCAGTAAAAGCACCAATGTAGGCAATAGTTTCCAATACTACCGGTGTGGCAAAAACATAGATGGGGAACATTCGCGCAACCAAGAAAACACCTGCCACCACCATTGTTGCGGCGTGGATAAGTGCGGATACGGGAGTTGGACCCTCCATCGCATCGGGTAGCCAGATGTGTAGCGGAAACATCGCAGATTTTCCGGCACCACCCATAAAAATCAGTATCATCGCCCAGGAAGCAACGGATAATCCCATAAAAGAGATTCCCACTGTAGAATTCACTACCAACCCTGCATTACCATCGGTTAGCAATCCGAAATCGAATGTGCCCGTATAGTAGGAAAGTACCAAAATACCAATCAGGAATCCGAGATCGGCAAAGCGGGTAACGATAAATGCTTTTTTTGCGGCGGCAACCGCAGTGGGTTTCGTGTAGTAAAATCCTATAAGCAAGTAAGATGAAACCCCCACGAGTTCCCAAAAGATATACATTTGGAAAATATTGGTGGCAACCACCAGACCTAACATCGAGAAACTAAAGAGCGACAAAAAGGCAAAATACCTCTGAAATCCCTCTTCCCCTTTCATATAGGCAAGACTGTAAAAGTGCACCATAAAGGATACGGTGGTTATTACCACGAGCATCATTACCGAGATGGGGTCGAGCAAAATTCCCATATCAATATGCAGTTTATCGGAGAACCGCAGCCACTCTACAGAGAGCGGCACAAGTTTTTGAAAAACACCGCTTATTTTCTCTGTTTCAAAGAAATAGAGATATGCTGCAATATAGGAAAGTACTGTACTCGCAGCCATTCCGGTTGTACCGATAATTCCCGCCAAACGCGGTTTCATCAAATGTCCCGTCAATGCTATCAGCAAAAACAAGGCGATGGGGATTAGTAAAATGTATAGTGTAAAGTTCATCATTTGTTAATCTTTTAATTTATCAATTTGTCTTACATCAATATTTTGGATATTTCTGTAAATGTTAATAATTATGGCAATGGCAACAGCCGTTTCGGCGGCAGCAATGGCTATACCAAACAAACTGAAGAACATCCCTTCCATCTGTTCGGGGTAAAGGTAGCGGTTAAATACGCTGAAATTGATTTCTACAGCGTTAAGCACAAGTTCTATGGAAATAAGGATAGCCAACAAATTTTTACGGGCAATAAAACCATATATCCCCAAGAAAAACATTATAGTGCTGATAATAAGGTAGTATTCTATTTTTATCATAGTGGTAATTGTTAACGTTTACGTGCAATTAATAATCCTCCGATGATGCAGGCGAGCAGCAAGATACTCAATGCTTCAAAAGGTAATAGATATTGATATTTTTCAGTTCCCATCAAAGCATTTCCGATGACTTTCATACTGATTTGGTGGTCGCCGTCTATAACAGCATTGGGCGGGAATAGAAACTGATGTTTCAGCAGGACAAAAAGGGTAACTGCGGCACCGGCTAAGAAAGTTAAAATACCTGCAAACACCTTTTTCTTGTCGTGGGGTTCCGATGTATCGCCCTTTTCACTCGTTAGCATAATGGCAAAAATAAAGAGAACTAAAACACCTCCGGCATACACGGCTAATTGAACGGCAGCAAGGAAGTGGTAGTTTAAAAACAGGTAGAGTCCGGCTGTTCCCACCAGGACAAATAAAAGATAAGTGGCAGCCCGCATCATTCGTTTTGCAGTTACCGCCAACACGGAGGAGGCAATAATAAATATGCCCAATAAAATGAATATGATTAAATTAACTGTCATTATGATTTTAGTTTAATTGTTTAATAAGTTTGCTTCTGGTAAAAACAGAGTGTTCAAAATGGTTTGTCCAGCCTAATGCATTTGTTGGACAGGTGTGTGCACATCTTCCGCAGAAAATACAAGACCCGAGGTCGTACATATATTTATCCAACACCCGTTTTTCTTTACCGGTTTCGTCCTGCTCCTTTTTTACAATAACTTGTATGGTTCCGTTGGGGCAGTTCACGGCGCAAATTCCACATCCGGTGCATTTATGCGCCTTATTTTCATCAAAAATGATATTAAGCATTCCCCGAAATCTTTCGGGGTATTGATGTTTGCCTCTATTTTCCGGATACTGCTCCGTAACTTTCGGGCGAATCATATTGAGCATAGTGATATACATCCCTTGTAGCAGGCGGTATATCCCCTCAAAAATGGCTGCAATGTAGTTTAGTATTTTCATTTATCAGTTTTTTTTGTTTAGCACTTTTTTTGCGTTTAATGGGCTGATTATTTTCTTCCCCGTTTTTGTTTCAATTTCTTTTCGTGTATTTCCTGCTATTTTCCCTCCCTGCCTTGCAATTTCACAATTTTGAGCGAATGTTTTTGGTTCTTTTTCTTTGGATATCTCAGTTGTGGTGGCCTCGGCAAGCATATTGAGTACCAACTCAAGATTGGTCATATTGTCCCGAAGACTTTCTTTTTTTAGTCCTTTGTATTGTTTATATTGTTTTACACTTTTTCCGGACCATGCCTGTGTAATAACATCGGTCAATACAGCAAATTCCATCCCTTGTTTTACACCTCGCTGTTCCCATTCGTCTGTCAATTCTTTACGAACCTCAATGGATTTCAATCGTTGGTTTATCCAGCTATCAGAATAGCCCAAACGCTTATAATCAAGCATTGCTTGTTCAATAGACAACTCAGGGGCTTGCATTTGGTCTAAACGTTCTTTTGCAATGTGTGCCAACCACTGCTTAAACGGCTCTGCTTTAGGAGAAGGAATAGACTGTATTATTCTGAAAATCTGATTGGTAGAGGCTACATCGGAAAGGTAGTTTTTGCCATCAGCAGCGAGTAATTTCAGTTGACTACAAATTGTAGCCAACTCAACTCCCTCTTGTTTTAATCTAGTTTTTAATACGCTCCAGTATTTACGCGGATTTGGGCTGTCTGTCAAAATAGCTACCACATCCACTACGGAAAAATACCATTCTTCCTCTTCTTCATTCCAAGCGGTACGCACTTTCTTTGTCTCAAATAATTTTATTGCCTGTGTATTCATTTCATTATTTTCATTATAAAATTACTAAAACCGCCATTAACAAAATATTAATAATAGCGAGCGGCATCAAAATCTTCCACTCCAAATTGAGCAATTGGTCAATACGTAGTCGGGGGAACGACCATCTTATCCATAGAGATAGAAAAACGCAGAAGAATGTTTTGCCGAAAAACCAAATCCATGAGGGGATGAAATCCATAATGTTGTTAAAGGATTCCCACCCGGGTAT